>Ga0070741_10004460_pt1 | contig 32638 bp, 32 predicted proteins | sample Coa_R1_4_FD_66440 | JGI IMG/M metagenome (GOLD analysis project Ga0070741, IMG submission 66440) | Surface soil microbial communities from Centralia Pennsylvania, which are recovering from an underground coalmine fire - Coalmine... | ecosystem: Environmental > Terrestrial > Soil > Unclassified ... | reverse complement strand
ACTCATAGAACAAAGCAGCTTGCTCAACCTGCTGATGCCCCATCATGATTCAGCCCCCTCATGAGGACTGAATCAGCGAACAACTCCCCGCGCAACAGAAGACTTTTTCAACACAATCGGTCACAAGCCGTCATCGCGGCAAGCCCGCCCGATGTCCGCGTCCGCCGATAGCCGACATGACAACTCCCGGTTCATTGCTGAATGCGCCCGGCCTTCACCTTGCACGAGGGGATGCCTTACTTCTGAAAAGGCGGCAGGTCGCCGACGAGGTTTGACAGTTGAATCGCGAGCGCGCGAAGCCGGGCATTTGCTTCCAGCAGCGCTAGAATGTCGTCATCCCTCCCGTGACGCCGGAGCCTGTCATGGAAAGCGGTCACTGGCTCTTCAAGAAGCCGCGCCAAGCGATCGAACAATTCGTCAAGCGGCGTGCCCATGGGCGATCCCTTATTTTCGACGAAACGCCCGCGCTGTCTTGTGACAGGCTCGATTGAGTCGCTGGCAAATCTGAGTCCAAAATGGGACCGCTCTCCGCGACCGATGCGCCGTCTTTGCGACAACGCCCCGATTGTCGGGGTGAGACATGGCGGTAGCGCATCCACATCCTTCATCCCTCCCCCGCGCGCGTAGCGTGTGTGGAGAGGGATCATGCGGCTGCCTGCCAAACCCCATCAGCCACTTGCCCCCAGGTCATCCCCGGCACTTCCGCGGCTGGCAGTTTCTTCACGGGTTGTGCCGAAACTCGGGTCCCCCACGGTAGCCCTACCTTGAACAGGACCCGTCTTCGCCTCGCGGTGTTGTTACGGGGCAACAATGGACGCCCAATTGCTGAGGCGACCAGACTTGTCCACCCCTCGCACCCTGTGCCAAAAGCGGCACTGGAACCCTCCCCGTCTCGAACCGAGAAGAGCAGACAATGAAAAAATCGACCTTGAGCGCGCTGATCATCCTTGCCTCGTCGGCCATTGCCGCGCCGGCGCTGGCGCAAGACGCCGAGGCCGGCAAGGCCTCCTTCAACAAGTGCATGGCCTGCCACTCGATCGGGCCGGACGCCAAGAACAAGGTTGGACCGGAGCTCAACGGCCTCGACGGCCGCCCGGCGGGTAGTGCGCCGGACTACAACTATTCCGAAGCCAACAAGAAATCGGGCATCACCTGGAACGAGGCCAACTTCAAGGAATACATCAAGGACCCGAAGGCCAAGGTGCCCGGTACCAAGATGTTCTTTGCCGGTATCAAGAACGAGAAAGAGATCAACGATCTCTGGGCTTACGTGTCGCAGTTCGACAAGGACGGCAATATCAAGAAGAAGTAAGCGCTCGCATCAAGCCTCAAGTTTTCTTCGGAAATGGCCGGGGCTCGTCCCGGCCATTTTTTCTTTTGAATGGCGCGGCCTTCGGCTCACCTGTCACTTGACGGCCATGGCCTTATGAGGCGCTCCGACAACAAGGGCTTCGATTTCATCGATCACGAGGTCAGTCGCGGCGTTTTGCACCATGTGCCCGACGCCCGGCAGCACGATCAGCCTGGCACTCGGAACGGCCGCTGCAAAAGGACGGGAATGAATATTGGTCGAGACCGTCTTGTCGACATCGCCCGCGATCACGACCGTCGGCACTGAAATTTCCCGATAGCGCGGCGCCTGCTCGATCACCGCTTGCTTCAGCCGCACCAGATCGCGGGCATTGGCCAGGAATTCGCGCGGGCGCAACAGCAGCGGCGTCGCGCTATTGCCAACGAAATCGTCCGGCATCGCCTGCGGCGCGAAGACCCCGCGCGCGCCGCGCCCGGTGAGGAAATAGCCGAGCGGAAGGGTGATGGTGTAGGCAAGCAGCGGGCCGATGATGGGCTTCGTCACCAGTTCGTTGTACCAGCCAACCCCGCCGGACCACGGAAAAGCGACCGGCGCCAGCATCACGAGGCCTGCGATCCGCTGCGGATAGTCGATCGCCATCCGCGCGCCGAGCGCTCCGGCCCACGAGTGCACGACCAGGATGACGGGCCCAACGCCGAGCCTGTCCAATGCTTCCTCGATCATCCGGCCCTGTGCGGCCGGCGTGGACGTTTCTTCTGATGAAGCCGAGCTCCAGCCATGGCCGGGCCGGTCGATCAGGATCACGCGGTGGCGGGCGGCAAGCCGGTCGCCGAGCGGGTGCCGCATGGCCTCCAGGTTGGAGCTTGCGCCATGGATGAGAACGATCGGCGGACCGCCGGCATCCTTGGGGCCGATATCGAGCACGTTGAGAACGGCGCCCGTGACCTCGATCGCTTTTCCCTGCGCAGGAAAACGATGCTGGACGATCCGAACGCCGGCCTGCGTCGCCAGCGCCAGGATCACGAGCGCGGCGGCGATAAGCACGGGCAGCATGCGGAAAATCCGATTTGGTATAGGCACATGGGAGTTACGAAGTGACCGCAGAAGAGGTTTCGGCGACGGGAAGTGAGGTGAGTTATCCACCGTAACCCACAGGGAGGTCTTGCCACTTCATACAGTCGTCACTGCCGCCTTCCTATAAGCAAACGCGGCACTTTTCGTTTGTTTTCGCTTCCCTCGAACGCGCGTCATTGGGGAATGTCGCGGGTCCGGCCTTTCCACACAATCCACAGCAACGCGGTGGATGCCAAAACGTTGTCATGCGGGGAATATTGGAGGCTTTCGATGAGTTCCGGATTTCATGAGACCGCGATTGATGAAATCGTGGCCCGGTGCAACGGCGATATGCGCGGAGCACTCAAGGCACTTTTGTTGGTGAATGAGCAGCTTGAGGCGGAGCTCGCCGAACTCCATGCCGCGGTCGCGCATTGCGGACCGGCAGGCGTGAAGCGCGGCGTCCTTCACTAGAGCTCCGATTCCGAAGTTCGCGCGATATCGCGGCGACCTCCGATGCGAACTTCGGAATCAAAGGAGCTCTAGCAACTCGTTGATTTCTAGTGCGGCTTTGAATTTGAAGTTCCTGTGACGAACGCGCAGCAGCACTGATAGGAACTTCAAATTCGCCGCACTAGCCCGGACCTGCCCGCTAAATATCCCGGCCCTCGACCTTCTCGCTCAGGACCTTGACGAGTTCCGGAACCTTATCAAGGTGCGGGTTGACCGCGAGCGCCTTGCGGAAGGCATCCAGTGCGCGCTTGTCGTCGCCGAGGTCCTGCATGATCATGCCGAGCCCTGCCAGCGCGCCGAAATGGCGCGGCTCGCGCGCCAGCACTTGCTCAATGTCGGCAAGCGAGTGGGCGTAGTCGTTCCGCAAGTAATAGAGCGTCGCGCGGCGGTTCCAGCCTTCGACATAGTCAGGGCGCAGCTTGACGACGGAATCGAGAAGTTTTAGCGCGACGTCGGAATTCTGGGCATCCATCGCTGTCTTCGCGCGCGTCATCAGAAGCGCGACGGTGTCACTTGGCGTCTGCAGCCAGATCGCCCAGATCCGCGCCTCGACATGTTTGGCGCTCGCCTCGTCGGGAGCCGCCCTTAACGCGCCGAACAGGAAATCCAGACCCTTCGTCTTGTCGCCCTGAACCTTCGGCAATTTCGCCGGCGCGTCCGGCAACCTCTTGGGCCTTGGATCCTGAGCGAACGAGGCGGCTGGCGCCGCGCTGATGATCGCGGCGAGGAGGATTGCGAGCCGGCGATGACGCGCGGCGTGGAATCTGGGAGCCATCACAAAAGTCTAGACGCAGCAAAAGCCGCTTGCAAAGCGGATCAGCGTCAAAGGCCTGTGATAAAGAGGGAACCGCGCGGAACCGGCGAAGCCCCTTCGCCGGTCAGAGGATCAACCCTGGCGCGCCTTGAAGCGGCGCTGGACCTTGTTGATGACGTAGACGCGGCCCTTGCGGCGGACCAGGCGGTTGTTGCGATGACGACCGCGCAGCGATTTCAGCGAGTTACGGACCTTCATGGGACATTCCTGATGTTTTGAAAGGCCGTCTTCGGCGCGATCATCCGGGCAACCCGAAACCACTCAGGCGGCCCCAAAATTGGAAAATTGGCTTTATCCCGCCAGCGGCTACGCCGCCCGGGACGCGCGGTTTCTAGGCAAAGTGCGCCCAAATGTCAATCCAAAGCGATTTTGGCCGAAAAAAGAGCCCGCGGAACCCGCCAAGAGGCCGTTTTTGACAGTCATCGGCTCCCCTGCCAGATTGTTATATAATATAATCAATTCTGCGAACCGGCCCAAAGGGCCCCTCTGACCGGAAAAGAAGATGGCAAAACTGAAACTGCCCAACATTGAAGACGTCGTGGCGATCGATATTCACACCCACGCCGAGGAGCCGTGCGGTCTGCACGGCGACGACGGCTACGACGATTTCCAGGCGCAGATGGCGGAGTATTTCAAGTCGCCGAACAAGCATCCGCCTACGGTAGCGGAAACCGCCGCCTATTATCGCGCCAAGAAAATCGCGGCGGTGATCTTCCCGGTCGATGCCGAGCGGGAAACCGGCTTTCGCCGCTACAACAATGACGAGATGTTGGAAGTCGCATCTGACAATCTCGATGTGCTGATCCCGTTTGCGAGCATCGATCCGCACAAGGGCAAGCTTGGCGTGCGTGAAGCAAAGCGCCTGATTGCGGACTTCGGCGTCAGGGGCTTCAAATTCCATCCGACCATGCAGGGCTTTTATCCGAACGACCGCCTGGCCTACCCGCTCTATGAGGCGATCTGCGACGGCGGCGCGATTGCGCTGTTTCACACCGGGCAAACGGGTGTGGGAAGCGGCATGCCCGGCGGCATGGGCATGCGGCTGAAATATTCCAACCCGATGTACATGGACGACGTGGCGGCGGATTTTCCCGACCTGAAGATCATCCTCGCGCATCCGTCCTTTCCCTGGCAGGAAGAGGCGCTGTCGGTGGCAACCCACAAGCCGAACGTCTATATCGATCTCTCCGGCTGGTCGCCGAAATACTTCCCGCCGATTCTCGTGCGCTACATCAATTCGATCTTGCAGGACAAGATGTTGTTCGGCTCCGACTGGCCGGTGATCACGCCTGACCGCTGGCTTGCCGATTTTGCCAAGCTCGACATCCGCGACGAGATCAGGCCGAAGGTCTTAAAGGCCAATGCGCGAAAACTCTTGAACATCTAGCGGCGGCGCGGCATCGAGGCTCGAGCCAATAAGAACAAGGGAGAGCCCCCATGACGATCAAGGCCGCCGTCTTCGACGCCTATGGCACGCTGTACGACATTCAGTCGGTGGCCGCCGTCACCGAAGATGCGTTTCCCGGCTATGGCGACATCATCACGCAAATCTGGCGCGTCAAGCAGCTCGAATATAGCTGGCTACGTTCCTTGATGCGGCGCTATGAGGATTTCTCCGTCATCACCAGGGAATCGCTCGCCTACACAATCCGCGTGCTCGGGCTGCAACACGATGCGACCGTCTTCGAGCGCATCATGGACAAGTATCTTCACCTCGACCTTTATCCCGATGCACGCGCGGCGCTTGCAGCACTCAAGGACAAGAAGCTCGCCATTCTCTCCAACGGATCGAGCGACATGCTCAATGCGCTTGCGAAGAACTCTGGCCTTGATCGCGTGCTTGAAGCGGTGATCAGCGTCGACTCGAAGAAAATCTTCAAGCCGGCGCCGGACGCCTACACGCTGATCGAAGCAAGATTGAGCGTGACGCCCGATGAGGTTCTGTTCGTCTCTTCCAATCCGTGGGACGCTTGTGGCGCCAAGGCCTTTGGATTAAACGTCGCCTGGATCGAGCGGGTAACACCGGAGGCGATGGCGCTCGCCTGCGTCAAAAGCGACGTCGTCCCTCCCCTCACCATGTTCAAGGCGCTTCGAACCCAGATGGACGAGCTTGGCATCACGCCCGATCACCGCATCCACGCATTGTCCGAATTGCCCAATCTTATTGCCTAGTGTGGCGGTTCAGAAGTCCGCATCATTGCTGCCGCGGGTTCGTCATGCGGACTTCCGAACCAAAGCCACACTAGGTTAATCGATTTTGCTGGTGTCCTTTCGATTCCAAAGTTCGAAACGTGGCTCCGAAAAATGATACGAACTTTGGAATCGAGACACCAGTCCATGAGCGTTGAATCCGTCCGCGCTTTCTTCGCCGAGAAGGCCCCTGAAATCACGGTCATTGAATCGCCGATGAGTTCGGCGACGGTGGCGCTGGCCGCCGAAGCCTATGGCGTCGAGCCGGCGCGCATCGCCAAGACGCTGTCTTTAAGGATCGGCGATCAGGTGATCCTCATCGTCGCCAGCGGCACGTCGCGGATGGACAACAAGAAAGTGAAGGCGCGCTTCGGCGGCAAGCCCAAGATGCTCGGTCTCGATGAGGTCGCTGATATCACCGGCCATGAGGTGGGCGGGGTCTGTCCGTTCGGACTGAAAACGCCGCTGCCGGTCTACTGCGACATTTCGCTCAAGGCGTTCGACGAAGTGGTGCCGGCGGCGGGCTCGACTCACAGCGCGGTTCGGATCGCGCCGCTGCGCATGGCGGCACTCGTCGGCGCCGAATGGGTCGACGTGTGCTGATGACGGATCGTCCGGAACGGTCCGGACGATCAGACAAGCCAGCGTAAAAACTTATTGATACTGGTACTGATAGCCGCGCCGCGGCGGCGGCAGGTTTTGCGGCGGCGGAACATTCGCGCTGTCGCTTGATTCAAACACGGCTCGGCACGGCGCGCTGAGCACCGGTGTGTTTGCCTGCAAGCAGGCCACGATCCGGTTCTCGTCGGGTATGGCGGCGCCGCATAGGCGGAAGACGTCCGGCGTGCAGGCCATCTGCTGCTCCATGGTTCCGCGATGTTGCTGCGCGACGGCAGTTCCGCTCATGGTCGCGGTCGCCAAGCCGACGGCAAAAATCTGGAGAATTTGCTGCTTTCGCATGGCCGCCCCTTCCTGTTCAGGACATAAATCTTCGATCCGGAAAACCGGTTCACGAGTGAAACAAATCAATGAGGCCGGGACTGGTTCTTATCGAACAACAAAACGTGAGCGAGTGAAGAACGATCGCGCCTGCGGAGCGGTCGTCTATTCCACCTTGCCGATGCGCTTCACCGCCGCCACAAGCCGCGCGCTGTCGGTCTCGACGAACTTCGCAAATTCCGGCGCGTCCATATAAGCAACCGGACTGCCGGCGGTCTCGAACGTCTTGATCACGACGGGACTCATGACGGCTTCGCCCATCGCCTCACGCAGCCGCGTCATGATCGCCTCCGGCAGCGCCTTTTGCGCGAACAGCCCGGCCCAGATGTAGAACTCGACGTCCTTGTAGCCGCGCTCCTTGAAGGTCGGCAGATCCGGAAAACTTGCGATGCGTTCCGCGCCCCAGTTGGCGAGCACGCGCATCTTGCCGTCATCGACCAGTTGCTTCAACGTTCCCGGCGCCGATGCGACCGCATCCACCGTTCCGGTCAGGATGGCATTCAGCGCCGGAGCCGCGCCCCGAAACGGAATGTGCTGGAGCTTGATGCCGGCGGAGGCCGCGAACATCTCCATGGCGACGTGCAGCGTGCCATAGGGGCCGGACGAGCCATAGCGGATTTCGCCGGGACGTTTTTTCGCGTCCTCGACAAAATCTTCCAGCGTCTTCCATGGCGCCGAAGCCGGAATCGCGAGCAACGTGGGATCGGCGAGCACGCGCGCAACCGGTGCGAGTTGAGACACTTCGTAGACGGGCGGGCGCTCGAACAGGCGATCCGCTTCGGGCAGCACAGCGAGCGACGACAGCGTCATCAACAGCGTGTAGCCGTCCGGTTCGGCGCGCGCCGCGGCCGCATTGCCGATGGCGCCGCCTGCTCCGCCCGCGCGATTGTCGACGATCACGGACTTGCCGAGGATCTTTTCGAGCGCCAGAGCCACCGGTCGTGCCGCAAGGTCGGCCTGGCCACCTGCCGGAAACGGCACGATCATCGAGATCGTGTGCGTCGGCCAGTTCACCGACACCATCGCGGACGATGGCCGCGCGGTGGACAGCAGCGGCAGCGCCGCGGTGGCTTTCAGCAATTGGCGCCTGTTCATCGGCCGTTTCCCCAAATGTTATTTTTTTCTGTTCGATTGGTAGCACCAATCCTATCTCGAGATGAACTGCTTGGAGGCACTCGGTCAATACGGAAATCGTTGGCCTCATTCATCAGGCACGCCGCCGCGGCGGCTTCGATCTGCTTTGGTTGCCGAAATGCGCGGCCAGAAAGTTTCCCAGCGCCTCGACGCGCGCCGGACGCGGGCCGCCCGGCGGGGTCACCAGATGCACGGCGCCTTCGGGCTGCGACCAGCCTTGCAGAATGACTTCGGCCTTGCCTGAACGGATCGCGTCGTCGGCGATGAAATCCGGCAGATCGGCAATGCCGAGACCCGCGATGACCGCCGGCATCAAGGCTTCGCCATTGTTGACGCGAAGCGGGCCCGCGGGGCGCACGCTCACCTCTTCGCCCTTGGCGTTGCTGTAGTGCCAGACGTCGGCCGTCGAAAGATACGCGTAACCAAAACACTTGTGCTGGGCGAGATGCATCGGATGGGTCGGCCGACCATGGCGCTTGAGATAGGACGGCGCTGCCACGGTATGACGCGGCACCGCGCACAGCCGTCGCGCGATCAGCGACGAATCCGGCAGCCGCGCGATCCGGAGCGCGGCGTCAAAGCCCTCGCCGATCAGGTCCACCATCGCATCGCTTAGATGCAGGTCGATCGAGACGTCGGGATAGGCCTTGAGAAATTCGGGGAGGATCGGCGCCACCGCCTTCACCCCGAACGTCATCGGCACCGCAAGACGAACGAGCCCGCGCGGAGAGGTCGATTGCGCCAGCGCCTCGTTCTCCACCGCCTCGCCATCCGCGAGGAGGCGCTGCGCTCGGGCCGACAATTTCTGCCCGGCATCTGTCAGCGCGAGCCGCCGCGAGGTGCGGTTGAACAGCCGCGCGCCGAGACGCTCTTCGAGACGACTGACCGCCTTGGACACCGTGGCTTTCGACAGCGCCAGTTCGCTCGCGGCGGCCGCGAATGAACGCAGCTCGACCACCTTGGCAAAGATCGCCAGCGCCTCGAAGTCCGGAAGCTTTGCCACGCGCGCCTCCTTTAGGCAAAAAATGGAAACCATTAGTTTCGATTGTTTCTATTTATGCACGAATGAGAGGCGCTTATCCATAGCGTCAATCAAGCCAACACGAACTTCAGGAGATCCCATGCTCGAACTTCGACCCTTCAACCGGCTTGGCGGCGCCAATCACGGCTGGCTCAACGCCAAACACCATTTCTCATTCGGCACGCATTACGACCCCGATAATATGGGTCACGGCGCGCTGCGCGTCTGGAACGACGACGAGATCGCCCCCAATACCGGCTTTCCCGCCCATCCCCACGCCAACATGGAGATCATCACCTATGTGCGGGAAGGCGTGATCACGCATCAGGACAGCCTCGGCAACAAGGGCCGCACCGAAGCAGGCGACGTCCAGGTGATGAGCGCCGGAAGCGGCATTCGTCATTCCGAATATAATCTGGAGGCCAAGCCGACCAAAATTTTCCAGATCTGGATCGAGCCGACGACGGACGGCGGCGCGCCGACCTGGGGCTCAAAGCCGTTTCCGAAAGCCGATCGTTCCGGCCAGTTCGTTGCGATCGCGAGCGGACAGGCGAACGACAAGGATGCGCTGCCGATCCGGGCCAACGCACGCGTGCTCGCCGCCACGCTGAAAGCCGGTGAGACCGCGTCCTATACGCCGAGCAAGGCACGGCACCTCTATCTCGTGCCCGCCGCCGGCAAGCTCGATGTCAACGGGGTCAGCGTCAACGCGCGCGACGGCATTGCCATCCGCGACGAGGCGAAATTGACCATCACCGCGCTCGAAGATTCCGAGCTCGTCCTGGTCGACGCCGCTTAAACGCACCCTCACGCAGATCACCCGGCGATCCATCCTTCTTCGAAGAACTTTTTGCAGAGCGATGGATTGCCGGGTCATAGGCGCGCGGCAGCGACGCCCCGAATTCTGAAACCCTCACCCTCAAGGAGACCATCGTGACCAAAGTCCTCGTCCTCTATTATTCCGCCTACGGCCATATCGAAGCGATGGCGAACGCCGTCGCCGAAGGCGCCCGCGAAGCTGGAGCGACCGTCGACATCAAGCGCGTTCCCGAGACGGCGCCGCTTGAAATAGCAAAGGCCTCACACTTCAAGCTTGATCAGGCCGCACCGATCGCGAAGATCGACGATCTTGCGAATTATGATGCGATCATCGTCGGCACCGGCACGCGCTTCGGACGCATCTCTTCGCAGATGGCGAGCTTCCTTGATCAGGCCGGCGGCCTCTGGATGAAGGGCGCGCTGCACGGCAAGGTCGGCGGCGCTTTCACTTCGACCGCGACCCAGCACGGCGGCCAGGAGACCACGCTGTTTTCGATCATCACCAACCTCTTGCATTTCGGCATGGTCGTCGTCGGCATGAACTACGGCTATGCCGGCCAGATGAAGCTCGACGAGATCACGGGCGGCGCGCCCTATGGCGCCACCACCATCACCGGTGGCGACGGCAGCCGCCAGCCGTCCGAAAACGAGCTGGCAGGCGCGCGCTATCAGGGCCGGACGGTTGCGGAGACCGCGAAGAAACTGCACGGCTGATCGAGGGCCATTCGTTACCGAACAAGACGGCGGCCGCGCCTCGCGGCCGCCATCTTCGTTACTATGGCGAGGGACGTTGCCGCCTGGTGATTGCTAACAATTAACGTAAACGGTCGCGCGGCGTTGAACCCCGATTCGCTTTGTCCCTATAACGGACGATCGAAATCGAGGCGAGCAAATGACCAGCACGGCCGATTGGGGAGCAACGAGCAGCGCCACGGCCGCGCCGCAGTCCCGCGAGGCCGTGACCAGCCGCCCCGACTTTCTTCCGGATATCGAACGCGCCAAGGGACTTGCGATCATCCTGGTCGTGATCGGGCACGTCGTGGCGCGCGAACCGCCAGCCCATAACGAGTGGTATGTCGCGCTGAAGGAAGCGATCTACCTCTTCCACATGCCCTTCTTCATGTATCTCGGCGGCCTGGTGTTTTATCACGTTGGCGACGCTGTTAACCCGCGGCCGAGCTATGGCTCCTATCTGATCCGCAGGGCCGAGCGGCTGCTCGTTCCGTTCCTGTCGCTCGGCTTGCTGATCCTGCTGGCAAAAACCGTCGCCGAACGATTTGTCCATGTCGACAATACTCCGGCAAGTTTCTGGGACGGGCTGCAATCGCTGATCTGGCACACCGAACAAAGCCCAGCGACATCGGTGTGGTACATCTTCGTGCTCTTCGTTTACTGCAGCGTCACGCCCGCTTTGGTGAGGCTCTCGCAGGGGCAGCTTTGGCCAGCGCTGCTGCTGGCCACGGTGCTGCATTGCCTGACGGTCCCGCAGATCGCCTATCTCAACCGGGTGGCGTATTTCTTCATCTATTTCCTGATCGGCTGCGCTGCCGGAAAATATCGCACGCAAGCCATGCTGTTCGTCGAGAAGACGCTGCCGGTTTCCGGCGTGGTCTTTTCTGTCTCGCTCGTGCTGGCGACGATGGGGATCGAGCCGGAGCTGACCGGCGAGATCTGCGCATTGTCCTCCCTCGCCTTCATTCACGGCCTGATGCGGACCGACTGGTCCGAGCGCGCCGACGCGCTGGTGTGGCTCGGCAAGTTCTCTTTCGCCATCTACCTGTTCAACACCCTGACCATCGGTTTGACCAAAGGCGTGCTGCTCAAGATCGCGCCGTGGGATGGACTCAATTTCCTGGGGTTTTTCCCGATCCTGCTCGCGAGCGGATTGATCGGACCGGTCCTGCTCAAGAAGATCCTGCTTGACCGCTTTGCGCTCCTAAGCCGCCTCACCCGCTGATCGCGGCCGCCGAGGCAGCGACAGCCTCTATTCTTCCTCACCCGGATATCGCCCGCGCAACAGCCGGCCGACAAAGGCTGCAAGCCGCGGATGCCGCCGCAGGGACTGCGCGGCGTAATCCCGCCAGGCGTAAGGTGAGCCGCGCCACGTCAGCGCGATGCTGGCATCGGTCAGGCGGAGCTGGACCGCGCCGAACCGGCGCTTGAACGGATAGTTGCCGATGCTGAGGTCGAACCGCCGCAGCCCCTGCGCGTGCAAGGCGGCCATCGTTCGCTCGATGATGAGCCGGCTCGGCGAACAATTCTTCCACCCGTTGCCACCATTGCTGATGCGCAAGAACACGAAGCTGCCGCCTTGCTTGATGCCCAGCACGGTCGCGACGACGCCCTCGTCGCAGGTCAGCGCCGCAACGACGACGTAGCCTTCCGGCAAGCCCCGCCTGACGAGGTCGCGGTAGAACTTGGCATGAACGGAATCGTTCAGCGAAAACGCGAGACCAAGCTTTCCCATGCGGGTCTGCTGCTGCTGGTCCATGACGTCGACAATTTTCAGGGCCTCGTCGACCGTGTCGATCATCCGAAAGGTCGCGCCGGGATGGCGGCTGAAGACGCGCCAGCTTCGCGGCAACTGCATGCGCTTGATCGAATTGCGGTAGGCCTCGAAGTCGTCGCCGACGGCGATGATGTTTCCATTCAGTGAAGAGGAGCCGGAGCGGCCGAGCACCGCGAGCGGGTTGAACTGTCCTCCCGGCATTTTGCGCAAGCGGATCAAATCGACTTTGCCCGGCAGTTTGCGCAACGCAGCCACCAGCGCCTGGCACATCGACCGCGCCTCCGCCACATCGAGCGCCGCGCCGACCCTCAGGATCGGTGCGTTGTAGTCGGTGACGTTCAGATCGGCGAATTCGACGATCCGCACGCCGTGATGGGCGCGAACAATCAGCGGAATCAGTGCAACCGGGCGCTCTGTCACGCTGTCGGTGACAATGGCAACCAGCGGTGAGGCCTCAGAAGAGAAGGCGCTATACCAGGCTTCAAACCAGAGCGGATGCTGGAAGGCTGTCTCCTGACCCGCACCGGACCAGCGCGCAACGGCGCGTTTCCAGTCATCGACGAAATCGACTCGGAATCCGCACGCAGCGGAAGAGACGCGCCCGATCAATCGCCCGGCTTCCAAGCTCGCCATCGTACGTCTACTTCCTCAACCGGTTCTTGCGTCGCTTTGACGGCAAGACCGCGTCATGCCGGGTCTAGCGGCTATCTTGTTTGCCGTTAGCCGCCGCCAGTTGTCGCATGGTCCATGTGAGATTTAAGCGTTAAGCCAATATCAATCGGACACTCGATCTTGGCCTGTTTATCCCGCAAAAATGGGGGGCTAGGCAATCGCGGCTGCTGACAGGGCGACCACCACCGGGATATATGGCTAACGTCGATGTCTGCGGAACCTTAAACAGAATCAACCAGAACGCAGATCCTTGCCGAACATCCTTAACGCAACCGCCAGGGCATCAGATTCACCCCCATCAAGCAGCCAACGCTTCGCGAGCGCCATGACCGCAGACGGTGAACATAAGGCGCTGTTTCTCGGCGCTGGCGCGGAAATGCAATGCGGCGTCGGGCAGTTCACGCGCCTGTTAAGTGAAGCCATCGACAAGCTCGATCCCGGCCACAGCGCCACGTTAACCTTGACGCGATCGGAAGGCTCGCTCGACGAGATCTGGCGCGCGGTCGGTTCGACGCAAAGCGTCGTCTGCAATTTTCCGATCGTCGCCTGGAAGCGCGTGATCCTGCGGCCGTTGCTCGCGCTTGCAGCCGCCCGGCTGCGCGGCCGGCGCGCCGTCCTCGTTCAGCATGAATGGACAAGCCTGCATTGGCTGCGCCGCCTCACCTATCTGCCGGCACTATTGCTCGCCGACAAGATCATCACGTTTTCGCCGCAGGTGCAGCGCGAACTGGCGCGCCATCCGCTTCTCGGCTGGACAGCGGCGAAATGCGTGCTTGCACCGCTGCCGCCAAATATCAGGGCTCCCGCTGACATCGCCGACACCCCATTGCGCGAGCGGCTCGCCGCGGCGCGCAAAAGCGGTCGCCTCGTGGTCGGCCATTTCGGATCGATCTATCCGGGCAAGCAACCCAATACGCTGCTCGATATCGCCGCGATCCTGAAAGAGAGCGGGCACAAGCCGCTCATCGTCTATATCGGCTCCTTCATCAAGGCTTTCGACAACGTCGAGCAGGACTTCTACGCGCGGCTGAATGAGCTCGGTATCACCGAGGACGTCGTCGTCACGGGCTACGTGGCGTCCGACGCCGAGGTGTTCGGATTGTTCAGCGAGATCGATGCCTTTTGCTATCCGCTCGAGGAAGGATTGACGGCCCGGCGCGCCAGCATTCTCACTTGCGTGCAGTCCACCCGGCCGGTGATCGTCACTGGTCCAGCTCATGCGGATGAGTTCGATCATCATCCCCGCTTCAAGGGCTTGATCGAGCGTCGCGCGATCACCCTCGTTCCGCGCGGCTCACCGGATCGTGCCTTTGCCGACCGCATCATCGCGGCGATCAAATCGCCGCCACCTGCGGCGCCGTTCGATTTCGTAGGCTGGTGGCAGGATGTCGTGCGGGCGATCAACGCTCAGCTCTAAGCGCCCTGCTCCCTGAGACGAAAACGCGCGAGATAGTGCAAGCCGAACACCGCCATCAGGAATGTAAACCACAGCGGATCGGCGCGGTCGAGGAAGAAGCTTTCCAGCGAGGACAGATAGAGCCCGAACAGCCAAAGGCGCAGCAGCAGCATGGTCAGCGGGCTTTCATTGCCGCCGCGATCAGCGACATGAAAATTCCGCAAAGGCAGAATCACCAAGACCACGATCAAGAGCGCGAGCCCCGGCAGTCCGATGCCAAGCGCGGTGTCGAGATAGCCGTTGTGGCTGTGCGCGGCGGTCGCCGTCCATTCCATGCCCTCGGGCAGGTTCTTCATTTCACTGCCGCCCCAGAACGCCTCAAAGCCATATCCGGTGTAAAGCCGCAATTGCAGCGCCTGGACCGCAAAGGTCCAGACGTCGGTGCGGCCGGTGAAACTGGTGTCGACCGGAAGCTTGCTGACGATTTCGGCCAGCGTGTCGTTCATGACGGTGCCGACCGTGAAAACGTTGAGCAGCAGCAGCGGCGTCAGCAGGAAGATGGCGCGAAACCACAGCGAACGGATATACGGCGTGAAGGAACTCACCGCCAGCACCAGCACGCTGAGCGCGATCGAGCTTTTTCCGTTCGTATTGATGAGGAATATCGACGACAGCGCCAGGATCGCGGTGCCTGATATCCAGGCGCCCGATCGTACGACATAGATGCCGATGAACAGCAGCATCCCCATCATGCCCGCTGCGACGTTCTTGTGGCCGAACGAGCCGCGCCAGTCGCCGGCGAGCTGCTGCTCCGCCAGATCGCTGGCATGGTGCATCGACAGCTGCGGGACAACCAGAAGGCCGAGATAGCAGATCGCAAGAAGCCCGAGCGCGGCGAGGCTGAGCCAGCGCGCCAGCTCGGTCTGGTTCTTCGGCAACAGCATCAAGCTCGAGGTGACGACAGCAACGAGCAGCGTCGCGATCACGCGGCGCATGGATGTGCCGGGATCGGTCGACAGGACCACGCTCATGCCGATCCAGCCGCCGAACAGAATGAATCCGGGCGAGATCAGCGTCGCCAAGCCCGGCGCGTTGTCGCGCATTGCGAAGGCGATCGCCAGCATCGCAAGGCAGACGAAGGCGAGATAGGTGATCGTCTCGTTACCAGTCGCAGCATCGCGGACCTGGGCGTTGCCGAGATCGAGGAAGGGATGCAGCGAGATCCAGGCCAGCAGAAGAGCGCCAACAAAGATCGCTCCGCGCGCGATATCGCTCACCTGTTGACGGCGGAGTTCACCGACAACGGTGCGAAAGTCGGATGCCGCGGCCAACTGGTTGAGAAATGCACTCAAGATGTGATCTTCGAGGCTTTATAGGGTTGAGGTTCGATCCCGAACGCCGCGAGCAGTCCGCCTGCCGCGACGATCATTGGGTGCAGAGCGATCAGCGCTTTTCGTTCAGTCACGTACAGCCGCGCAGCGCGAAACAGCGACAAGGGAAACAGCGCCAGCACCTTGGCCGCAAGCCTGACGCGCAGCCACGGCGTTTGCGCGCCCTTTCGCTGGACCAGATAGTTGATCGCACCGATGCGAAGTCCGCGAAGCGCAATCCACGACGCAAGCGTTCTGTTGTCCGGCACCGTTTCGGTGATGACCGCTTCCGCAGCCCAGTGAAATTTCAAGCCGATCCGCCGGCAACGAGTGAAAAAGTCGACATCGCCGCCGCCGAGGAAATTGAAACGCAGGTCGAACGCGGGGCTGCCGAGCTTGTCGAACACCGATCGCCTGATCAGGCAATTGCCGCAGCCATAGATGATCGGCACCGGCCCGCTCGCATCATAGGCGGGACGAAACGCAGGATGACGCTGCAATCCCTGCTTGGCTTCGTCGTCAAAGCGCTGCAACACCGGCCCGCCGACCACATCGGCACCGGTCACCTCGGCCGTGTGCACCATCTCCTCCAGCCAGTCCGGCGAGGCGATTTCGTCGTCGTCGATCATCAGCAGACAGGCAGCGTTTGAAAATATCGTGTGCGCCGTCTCGAATGCGGCGTTGATGGCCTGGCAGTTTCCCTGCCGCGGCTCGACCACGCAAAAGCCGGTAATTTTACCCGCTTGGAGAAATTCATTGGCAACCGACACGCTGCCGCAAGCCGATGCGTCATTCTCGACCATCACAACGGCGAAGCGGCGCGTGGTTCGCTGAGCGACAAGCGATCGAAGGGTTTGCCGCAGATGCTCGGGGCGACGGAAACAGGGAATGCAAACGACGATTTCGATTCGCCGATCGAGCGACCGCGACATCGCCACGATTGCGCGCGGCGCTTCTCGCGTGAGATCAGAGCTTTCCATCTGACGGCACCTCGATCCAGGGCAGCTGCGAAAGCCGCGGCCACCATCGGCGCCGCACGTCCGCCGCCGCCGGATTGGCGTCCAGCGTGGACGCCGGAATCTCCGGCATTTCGGTTGCAAGAACATCGTCGCGCAGGAAGATCGCGTTGAACCCGAGCGCGTTCATGCCGACGAGGCGATAGCCCTTGCGCCGGCCGACGGCGACGAAGGCGGCAAGACTGGCCGAGCGGAACATCGCCTGGTCGGCGGGCAAGGCCGCGAAGGAGAAGCCAGGCCTGTAGGGAATGGTGAGGGCGAGATCGCTCGGCACCGCGTTGTTGAATTCGCAGATCAGGATCCGCGGACGCGTCTTCATGGCGCTCCACAGATAGAGATCGTTGCCGTCGATATCGAGCGACAGCACATCAACCTCGTCGGGCACGCCGGCAGCGGCGAGCACGTGGTTGACGTTATCGCGGGTGAACCACTCCGCCCGCATGACCGGCGGCGCGCTGCGCGTTGCCGGATGGCCTGCAAAGAAGCGGCGGCCTTCCCTGACGAAGACCGGATCGCCGTCGAACAGAAAACCACGCCAGCGATGATGAACGATAAGGTTGGTCGCCATGCAGACGCGACCGTCCTGCGAAGAAATCTCGACCACGGCCTTCGACGTCGATCCCGCCAGCGTCAGCAAATACAGCAGGTGACCGTCTTCCTCGAACTCGGAAAACCGGCTGAAGCCGACCTGATCGAGCGGCAGGATCACCCCTGACGCCTGCAACTGCTTCCATGACGCGATCAGGCTCTTCTGGGCAACCTCGGATTGGCGGTAGATGACGTCTTCCGAGCCGCGCGCGGTCTCAACCAGGCGGCGCTTGATGGAGCGAAGCCAGGACACCGCGCGCAAATGCGTTTTCGCCGCATCGAACAACCGACGGCCGAACGCGGAACGCGGGGCGACCATCGATGGCGTGGCGGAATGATACTCTGTCGTCGTCTGGCTCATCGCAATTTCAATTCTCAATCAGACCTTGTGACGGAATTCCTCGATGACATCGAACAGCGGCTTGCGCTTGAGCTCGGCGTCGAGCGGCAGCGGCCGGTTGGGCATACCATCGCGGCGTTTAAAATAAATTGGCACCCAGGTGTATCGATCGCTGAGACCCCAGGTCAGGATGGCCTTCGGCCGGACCACCTCGCAGACCGTTTCCAGAAACCGGCTTGCAACACGCGCCACCAGCGCGTCGCGCTCGCCGATTTTACCGGGCAATTCGTAGTCGATGACGTCGAGCTCGGTGACCCAGACGTCGAGATTGAGGGCTTTGATCTCGGACAGCAGCGATTGCAAGCCGTCGCGATCAACGGCGCGGTCCGCGAACAGATGCGCCTGAAGTCCGACGGCGTGCAGCGGCACGCCGCGATCGCGCAACGATCGCAATAGCTCGATGAGCGCCTTTCGGCGCGCCGCGAAGCGTGGTCCCGAAAACTCGACATCGTATTCGTTGAGCACAAGCCGCGCGTCGGCATCGACCGCGGCCGTCGTCTCCAGCGCAATCTTGAGATAGTCCGCACCCAGCCGCCGCGCCCAGATCGAGGGACGAAGCGAGGCCGCGCTCTCGGGCCAATCGACGAGCGGCTCGTTGATCACGTCCCATGACGGGATCGCGCCTTTGTAGCGCGAGACCACCGTTTCAATATGATCGGTCAGTTCGCGCTCGGCGTCCGCGCGCGTTGCGATCTGCTCGGTCCATTTCGGCAATGCGCCGTACCAGGCGAGCGTATGACCGCGAACCTCGATGCCGTTCTGACGCGCGAAATCGATGATCGCATCCGCTTTCTCGAACCTGTACTCGTCCGGCGTCGGGCGCAACTCGAGCCATTTGAGCTCGCTTTCCGGCACCACCATCTGGCAGTTGGCGATCACGGCTTCGCGATAGGATGGATCGGCGGCCAGCGCGTCGGATCGCACCGCGGCGCCGTACGGAATGAGGCTTTCCACGCCGGTCGAGGGCTTCGACGGTGTCGCAAATGCGGACATGCCGGACAGTTCGCCTGTACCGAAAACGGCCAGCGCCGCGGCCGATGCTGTGCCGGCGAGGAAACGACGCCGGGAATGCGCCTTTATCGACATAACTTCACCTGAGGCCCACGCCTGCAGAACTGTCCGAAACGACTTTGCGGACGAGTACTGCAATATCCGGTCCAGTGCGACGCGTTGCGGCAGCGAACGTTCGCGATGGTTACCGCCCACGCGTTAACCTGAATTCCAGCGCGGCCAACACAGCGGAACTGTCAGGCATTAATCTTGCTGTTTGGACACCAAGATGAAGTCTGAACAAATGAATGCGCTAGAACTGGACACACCAGTTGCCTCGCGGGCATCGCGTTTGCTCGCGATGCTGGCGCGCACCTTCCGTGCGCAGTTTGCAAACTATCTCCAGGTCTTTGCCGGGACCGGCGTGCGGCTTGGTCTCCAGGCCGTTTACTTCTTCATATTGGCCAACACCCTGTCGCTGCACGACATGGGCGTATTCGCCTCGACTTCTTCCACCGGGATCATGATCGGATGCTTCTCGGGTTTCGGTTTTGCTTCCCTTGCATTCAGGGCTTCGGCCGGCAAGCGCCGTACGCTTGGCGGCTATCTCGCCGTCTTCTACGCAAGCTGGCTGTTCGCGTTGCCACTCTGCCTCGCCGCCTCGCTGCCGGTGTTCTATTTCCTGTTTACCTCGTCGCTGTCCCTGACGGCATTCATCCTCGTCATCCTGGTCGAAACCGGCCTCTGGCGGATCGTGGAAATGATCCACCAGGTCAACAACGGCCTCGGCCGTTATGCCTCTGCCTCGCTCGCCATCTCGTTCGGATCCGCGCTGCGAACGGCGGGGGCGATCGCGTTTGCCTTGTCGGGCGAACACGACGTCGAGACGTGGGCCCGCTTCTATTTCGCGTTCAATCTGGCGGCGATGGCGCTTGCGATCGCCGTGTATCAGCCGCGCGTCAAATTGCGTTGGCGAAGCGAGATATTCTTCGGTCGCGTGCGCGATGCGCTGCTGTTCTCGGTCGCCTACTGCGCCTCGATCGCACAGAATGAGATCGACAAGCTCGTGATGCTCGCGCTGGCGGATCAGCGCACGGTCGGCATCTATGCGATTTCGACGCGCATCATCGACTTCACCTCGGTGCCGATCCGCAGTTTCTATGTCCTGTATTCACGCAAGCTGATCATCGAAGGCTATCGCCGCAGCCAGCTCGGCCGCAGCCTCGGCGTCGAAATGCTGATCGCACTGATCTCGACCGCGGGCCTGGCAACCCTTTTGGTGACGCTCGCGATCTGGCCCGATTTGCTCGGCCACAACGTCGCGGTCGCAACGCAATTGTTCGGCGTGCTGCTCGCGGTGCCCGCTTTCAAGAACCTGCTCGAATATCACTCCGAGCTCTTCTTCGTGTACCAGCACATGACGATCCGCGCCGTTCTGGCGACGGTGCTGGTCGGCATGAAAGCCGCGGCGCTCGCGCTCCTGCTGATTCACTTCGACAACATCGTCGCGTGGGGAATTTGGCTCAACGCCGTCTATTTCGGGCTCTACGTGTTCTCTGCAGCGTCCGTTTACGGCGCGATATTCGGAGCGCGAGGTCGATGAACGCGCACGCCTGCGAAACCGATAACAAAACGTTAACCATCGAACGCGTCGTTTGGTCCGATAACGAAAGGACGCGAGCGGCTGGACGCTTAAACGCTTTCTTTGCTAATTCGGTGAATAGTCCTTCAAAGAGTATGGTTAATTTTTCTTGTTGCGTTTGTTTATCGCTCGACGTGACCCGAGAAGTGACCGCTCAGCCGACGTGTTCGGCGGTTCGAATGGAATCCGGGGTTCATGCTGGCGTATGACCAACCCATAGCGCGATCGAAGCCGGATGCCGGGCCGAAGCCTGTGCGCAAGACCGCCGGCCTCAGCGTATTGCAGCTCGTCGAGTTGCTCTGGCGACGCAAGACGGCGATCGTGTTCGCGGGGCTGATTGGCGCCTGCGCGGCGGTTGCGATCGGCAAAAGCCTGACGCCGAAATATCTCGCGACCGCGCAGCTCTATGTCGACCCGCGCGAACTGCAACTGGTCGATCGCGAATTGACGCCGCGCTCGCAGGATATATCAGGGCTCGCGATGGTGGTCGAAAGCCAGGCGCGCCTGATCACGTCCAACAGCGTCCTGATGCAGGTGATCCAGGACACGCATCTCGACAGGGATCCCGAATTCGGCGGGGCGTCTGGCGGGCTTCTGGCGAAACTGCTCGGCGTATTCGGACTGGAACTGCGCTCAACCGCTCCGTCCGCGCTCGGCCAGACGGCGGCGCTGGATGCCCTGCTTCGCCATGTCAACGTCAAGAAAACCGATCGCACCTTCATCGTCGACATCGACGTCTGGTCCTACGATCCCGCGAAGGCGGCGATGCTCGCCAACGCGATTTCCAACGCCTATCTCGCCGAGGCCAAGAATTCGCAAGCCGTCGCAGCGCGGCGCGCCACCAGCGATCTGTCGGGCCGGCTGAAGGAATTGCAGGACCGGCTCCGCACCGCCGAGAACGCACTTGCAATCTACAAGGCGCAGAACAATTTCGTCGGCACACAGGATACGCTGATTACCGATCAGCAGCTGATCGCCGGCAATCAGCGGCTCGCGGCGGCGCGCGCCGCCACGCTCGACGCCCAGGCGAAGTACGACCAGATCGAAGCCAGCCGCCGCAATGCAGGCGATGCCGGCGCCATTCCAGAGGCGCTGCAATCGCCGACGCTTGGAAATCTGCGTGCACAATATGCCGAAGCGCGCAGGAAGCTCGCCGAGATGACCGCCGAACTCGGCCCCTTGCATCCCTCGCTCCGCCAGATGGGCAAGCAGGTCGAGGACTTGCACCGGACGATCAACGAAGAAGTCGACCGCTTCGCCCAGTCGGCGAAGAACGATCTCGCCCGCGCCCGCGATTATGAAACCTCGCTCACCCGCGCCGTGGAAGCGCAGAAGCGTCAGAGCGTGCAACTCAGCCAGGCCTCGGTGCGGCTTCGCGAACTCGAACGCGACGTCGAGGCGGGCCGCGACGTGTATCAATCGTTCCTCAAAAGGTCGCGCGAAACCGAGGAGCAGGAAAGCCTCAACACCTCGAACGCGCGCATCATCGGCGAAGCCACGGTACCGCAACGTCGCTCCTTCCCGCCGGGCATGAGCCTGATGGCGGCGATCGGCCTCGTTCTTGGCGGCCTCGCCGCCGCGAGCTGGTTTGCAGGCGTGGAGCTGTTGTCCTCCGAATCCGCGGAGGCCGCTTCAGAGCAACGAGCGCGCCCGCTGCCCGACCCCGAGGCGCCGGCGCGTCCGCCGAAGACGGCCGAGACGAGGCCGCCGCCTCCGGCAGAAAAGCCCGGCATCGCGCGGTTGCAGGAATCCGATGTCATCCGGACGCTCGGCGGCATTCTCGCCACCGGCGGTTTCCCCGATCTGACGCGGCTGGGCTGGCCGACCTTGCGGGCCGGCGTCCCGCAGACGACGTTTTCCAACGCGATGCGCGACATGCGCGAGGCACTCTCGCGGCGCTCGGCCGCGAATGTCGCGCCCGTGCTCGCGGTGATCGGCCAGGGCCTGGGCCGGGATCGAAGCATCGTCACCTTGAACGTTGCGCTGGCCGCGGCCCGCGATGGCGCCAGGGTGCTGATGATCGACGCCGACCCGGAACGCCGTGCGCTCTCGAACAAGCTCGCAGGCGCACATAAGGCCGAGTCGAAGCGAAGCTGGCTCCGCATCGGCGGCAAGGCCGAGCGTGCGATCAAGACCAGGAACGGCATCGAGGTCTTGCCGGCCATCGGTCCGGGCGCTACCGACGCCATTCGAAAGGCGATCGCGCAGGCGCGCGCCAGCGGCGACTACGATCTCGTCATCGTCGACGGCCCGGCGCTACCCTTCGGCGCGGAAGGCCGCAAGTTGATCGATGTCGCCGACGGGCTGATCGCGATGCTGTCGGCCAGTTTCGATATCGACGGCTGCATGGACGATATCATCGCAGGACTCAGCGGCGCCGAGCGCAAGTTGGTCGGCGTGATCATCAACGAGCTTCAACCGGCTGCCGCCACGCCGCATCGGAACCGGCAATATGCTTGAGCGGCGCGCAAATCCGGTCGGCCGGGCCGCTACGGCGAGCATCCCCAGAATTACGCTGGGAGGTCTGCGCATCGCCGTGCTCGATCTCGAGCAGACCGCCGATTTCATGATCAACCTGGTTTTCCCGCAGCGTCAACTCGCCCGGCCGCTGTATCTGACATCCGCCAACGGCGAAGTGCTGGCGCGCTGCTCCACTGAACCGATGACCGACCAGTTGTTCCGTTCAGCCGATCTCATCAATGCCGACGGTCAGCCGCTGGTCGCGGTGTCGCGTTTGAAATCGCCACTGCCGTTGCCCGAACGGGTCGCCACAACGGATCTGTTTCACGTCGTCGCCCGCAAGGCGGAAGCGGCAGGCCTCACCTTCTATATGTTCGGCGCGGATGAGGCTGAAAACGCCGCCGCCGTCGCCAAAGTGCGCGCGATGTATCCGCGCTTGCGGATCATCGGGCATTGCCACGGCTATCTCCGCGGCGACGCGTTGCGGGCCAAGGTCGATGAGATCAACGGGCTGGCGCCAGATTATTTGTGGGTGGCGCTCGGCGTGCCTTACGAGCAGGCCTTTGTCGCCGAATTCACCCAGCGCCTGACCCGGGTCGGTGTCATCAAGACATCAGGCGGGCTGTTCAATTTCCTGTCCGGCAGCCGCCGCCGCGCGCCGCGCTGGATGCAGGATGCCGGCCTCGAATGGGTGTGGCGCATCTGGCTCGAGCCGCGCCGTCTGTTCTGGCGCTATCTGACGACAAACCCCCGCGCGCTCTATCTGCTGCTCAACAAGAGCCGCACGAAATCCGACCGCGCTTAAGCAACCTAACGCTTCTCCCGCACCCCCAATCCGGCAAGCTGCGCGTCGACGAATTGCGCCAGCTGCTGGCGCAGCTTTTCCGGCGGCACCGCGACCATCCGCTCTTCGAGCCCGAGCGAGATGATGCCATGCACGGCCGAGAACAAGGTCCGCGCAATCAGCGCAACCTCGGCCGGATCGCGCTCGGGCATCAGCCGCACCAGCGGCTTGTGCATCAGCGCGAACGCCTCCATCACCATATTGAGAATGTCCTCGGGGAAAGGCTTGTCGTTCTCCATGCGGTGCTCGAACAACGACCTCAGCAGATTGGCGTTCTGGCTCGCGAATTCGAGATAGCCTTGAGCCAGGCCATGCAGCTGGGCACGCGCATCGGCGCTCGGGACGGCCCCTAGCCTCTCGGTGAGGCGGGAAACGGTCTCGCGGTTGATGGTCAGGATCAGGCCGTCAAAGTCCCCAAACTCATTATAGACGCTGCCGATCGAGCACTCGGCGGCCTCGGCCACATCCCGAACCTTAAGGAAAATCAATCCCTTAGTAGCGATGATCCGCCGGGCGGTGTCCAGCATCAGGACCCGCCTCCGACTTTTTTTTGCATCGCGCAAAGATTCTACTTGAACATTGTTCATTTTCGATCTATCCATACTTGAACGATGTTCAAATTAACCCGGAGAGCCCAAAGATGCAAATGGTCCTTGTAGAGAATCTGGCCCTGACCTTTGTCGGCGACGCGCATGCGCTGGCGGCCGGCTTCGGCAAAATCCTCGTCCATATCGTCACGGCCCCGATCGCGCGGATGGTCCGGACCGTGACGGCCCCGATCGATCGGATCGCGGCTGCCTGCGACGTCGCCGGCGTCTTGTCCGATCGCCACGCCACGGCGAGCCTCAGCAAACTCCACACCAGGCGGCACGCACCGGCATCGTCGCAGAACACGTCGCACCGCTGGTGCCTGTTTCCCTTCCGCTCCCTGAACCATTTGACGTGAGTTGAGGCAAATGCGCGAATTTCTCACCCGCTTGTTTGACGTATTGAACGGCCTGCAGCCTCCCGCGTCCTCGCCAATGGCGAACCTGGAACGCTCGATCACGGCCGCCCATCACGCCCACGCCCTTGCTCGCCGCGCACTCGCGGTCGCGATGGCGGAGGAGGCGCGGGAAGCGAGCCGCCGTCAGGCCTTGGTCGCGAAGAAGGACGACCTCGAGCAGCGAGCGATCGCTGCGCTACGCGCCGGCCGCGACGATCTTGCCACGCAGGCTGCCGAAGCCATCGCGGCAATGATTTCCGACATCACCGCCTCGGAGCGGGCTTCGCAACGTTTTGCGGCCGAGATCGCATTGGCCCGCCGCGAAGTCGAAGCGCAGCGGCACCGGCTGTCGGAGCTCGACCGCGGACGCCGGCTCGCCCGCATCGGCAACGCGCTCGCCGCCACGACGCATGCGTCCGAAAGTGGTCTCGATCGCTTCAGCGAGGCGGAAGCCGCGCTGGCCAAGGTCGAAGCCGACAATCACGACGCCCGTGCCGTGCGGCAGGAATTGGCGCCGCCGGCCGGGCAACTGATCGAACACCTCGCCGATGCCGGCTTCGGCGAGGCGACGCACGTTCGCGCGCGCGACGTCCTGGCAAGGCTTCGTGCCGAGGCCGGATGCGAAGTTTCGCAACTGATCGAATCCCACTCCAATCTTTAACAAAGGACCTACCATGTCACAGCATCTCACCCAACTTGATCGACCGACCAGCGCCTGGGTCAACTTTTCATACATATCCTTCGCGACATCTGTCCTGATGGTTGGTGGCGGCGTTTTCGCGCTTCCGCTCGACTGGTGGATTCGGGCCTATTTCGCCATGGGCATGGGCATGGTGGTCCAGTCCTGCTTTACGCTCGCCAAGACACTTCGCGATCTTCACGAGGGCAATCGGATGATCAACCGGATCGAGGAAGCGAGGACCGAGAAATTGCTGAACTCCGACCGAACCTGAAACCCCGTCAAACCGTCATACCTTCACCCGATACTTCATTCGTCTCCCAAAAGCCTTCGTGCTACAATTTCACTGCCACAACAGGAAGCGCCTATGATCAAGGATCTGATGTCGTCGCGCCGCTTTGCGCCGCTGTTCTGGGCCCAGTTCTGCGCCGCGCTCAACGACAACGTTCTGAAGAACGCGCTTGTCATCATGCTGCTCTATGGTGCAACGACCGGACACGGCGATGCGCTGGTCACGGTCGCCGGCGCCGTCTTCATCTTTCCCTTCTTCATTCTTTCCGGTCTCGGCGGTGAACTCGCCGACAAATACATCAAGGGCGTCGTGGCGCGGCGGATCAAGTTCGCGGAAATCTTCGCCGCGGCATTTGCCTCCGCCGGATTTTTCCTGCATTCGATACCGCTGTTGTTCGTCGCGCTGGGCTTGTTCGGAGTCTGCGCGGCGCTGTTCGGCCCGGTGAAATACGCGATGCTGCCGGACCAGTTGTCGGTCGGCGAGCTTGCGACCGGCAACGCGCTGGTCGAAGGCGCGACCTTCATGGCGATCCTGATCGGCACCATCGCCGGCGGCCTGCTCGTCTCCGGTTCGAGCCATATGGGTTGGGTCACCTCGGCCATCATGCTGCTCGCGCTGCTGTCGTGGGCATTCGCCTCGCGCATCCCGCACACGACGCCGTCGGCGAATGATCTTGCCATCACGACCAATCCCTGGACCTCGACCATCCGCCTTCTGAAATCGCTCTATGCCGAACCGCGGCTCTGGGATGGCATGCTGATCGTGTCGTGGTTCTGGCTCGCCGGCGCGGTCGTGCTGTCGCTGTTGCCCGCTCTGATCAAGGATATCGTCGGCGGCACCGAAGCGGTGGTGACGCTGTGCCTTGCGATCTTTGCCATTGGCATTGCGGTCGGTTCGCTGTTTGCCGCGCAACTGTCTCATGTGCGCCCGAATCTGGCGCTGGTGCCGATCGGCGCGATCGTCATGGGCATCACCGGCCTCGACCTCGCCTGGGCAATCGGCCACGCCACGACCGGATCCGGCATCACGCCGGCGGCGTTCATCTCTTCGTTCGCCGGTCTGCGCCTGATCGCTGATTTCGCGATCTTCGCCTTTGGCGGCGGCCTGTTCGTCGTGCCGTCCTTTGCCGCCGTGCAGGCCTGGTCGGCGCCTTCCGAACGCGCGCGCGTCATCGCTGCAGGCAATATCCTGCAAGCCGGCTTCATGGTGGTCGGCTCGCTGTTCGTCGCGGCTCTCCAGGCGCGTGGTCTCTCGATCGCCTGGATCTTCTTCGGTCTTGCGATGGCCTCGTTCGGCTCGATTTACTTTGTGCTCAGCAAATGGGGCAAGGAAGGCGTGCGCGATTTCGGCGCGCTGCTGTTCCGCGCGACCTTTCGGGTCGAGGTGAGAGGGCTTGAAAACCTCCCCTCGCCCGGCACGCGCACGCTGATTGCGCCCAACCATGTCAGCCTGATCGACGGCCCGCTGTTGCACGCCGTCTTGCCAATCGATGCGAGCTTCGCGGTCGATACCGGTATTGCGAAAGCCTGGTGGGCTAAGCCGTTCCTGCGGCAGATCCGTCACTACACCATGGATCCGTCCAAGCCACTTGCCGCGCGCGACTTGATCAAGCTGGTCGCGGCCGGCGAGCCGGTCGTGATCTTCCCGGAAGGGCGCATTACCGTGTCGGGCTCGCTCATGAAGGTCTATGACGGCACCGCCATGATCGCCGACAAGGCCGATGCGGTCGTAGTGCCGGTGCGCATCGAGGGCGCGCAGCGCTCGCCTCTCAGCTATCTCAAGAACGGCGAGATCAAGCGTAACTGGTTCCCCAAGGTGACGATCTCGATCCTGCCGCCGATAAAGCTCGAGATCGACCCTGCGCTGAAAGGCAAGGCGCGCCGCAATGCGGCAGGCAGCGCGTTGCAGGACGTCATGATCGACGCCATGGTCAAGAACTCGATGCTGGATCAGACCCTGTTCCAGGGCCTTGCCCACGCCTGGCGCGATCGCGACACCGGCAAGCCCGTCCTTCAGGACGCGCTCGGCACCAGTTTGACTTACCGCAAGCTGATTCTTGGCGCGCAGGTTTTGAGCCGCAAGCTCGAGCAAGGCACAACGGTCGGCGAGAACGTCGGCGTGCTGTTGCCGAACTCGGCCGGCGTCGCCGTCGTCTTCATGGCGCTGCAGACCGTCGGCCGTGTCCCGGCGATGCTGAACTTCTCCGCCGGCCCGACCAACGTGCAGTCGGCGATGAAGGCCGCGCAGGTCAAGACCGTTCTGACCTCGAAGTCCTTCATCGAGAAAGGCAAGCTCGACAAACTCATTGCCGCGATCGAAAGCGATGCAAAGGTCGTCTATCTCGAAGACATCCGCGCCCAGATCGGCGTTGCCGACAAGGTGGCGGGCCTTTTGGCAGGCGTTGCACCACGCGTGTCGCGCGAGGCCAACGATCCCGCCGTTGTGCTGTTCACATCGGGCTCGGAAGGCACGCCCAAGGGCGTCGTGCTGTCACACCGCAACATTCTCGCCAACGCGGCGCAGGCGCTGGCGCGCGTCGATGCCAACGGCAACGATAGGGTGTTCAATGTGCTGCCGGTGTTCCATTCGTTTGGATTGACGGGCGGCATGATGATGCCGCTGCTCGCCGGCATTCCGATCTTCATGTATCCGACACCGCTGCATTACCGAATCGTGCCGGAGCTGATCTACCAGACCGGCGCCACGATCCTGTTCGGCACCGACACCTTCCTCGCCGGCTACGCGCGCTCCGCGCACGCTTACGACTTCCGCACGCTGCGGCTGGTGCTCGCCGGCGCGGAAGCGGTGAAGGACCGCACGCGGCAGATCTACATGGAGCGTTACGGCATCCGCATTCTCGAAGGCTACGGCGTGACCGAAACCGCGCCGGTGCTGGCGATGAATACGCCGATGGCGAACCGTCCCGGCACTGTGGGGCGTCTCTCGCCGCTGATGGAAGCGCGCCTCGATCCCGTCCCGGGCATCGAGGACGGCGGGCGGCTGTCGGTGCGCGGCCCGAACGTGATGCTCGGCTATCTCCGCGCCGAAAATCCGGGCGTGCTCGAGCCGCTGCCGGAAGGCTGGCACGACACCGGCGACATTGTTGCGATCGATGCCGGCGGCTTCATCACCATCAAGGGCCGCGCCAAGCGCTTTGCAAAGATCGCCGGCGAAATGGTCTCGCTGTCGGTCGTCGAATCCATGGCGAGCGCGCTGTGGCCGCAGGCGACGTCGGTCGCCGTGTCGATCCCCGATCAGCGCAAGGGCGAGCGCATCGTGCTGCTGACGACGCAAAGGGACGCCGACCGCGCCGCGGTGCAGCGCCAGGCCAAGGCGTCGGGCGCGCCTGAACTTGCCGTGCCCGCCGACATTCGCGTCGTCGACAAGGTGCCGCTGCTCGGCTCCGGCAAGACCGACTATGTCGCGGCCACCGCGCTCGCCAAGGAGATGGCGCAGAGCTCAACGCAGGGCGCCGAACCCGAGGCCGGTAACGCGCGCGAGGTGGCGTGAGCAAGGCGGCAACATCATTGCGAGGAGCGCAAGCGACGAAGTAATCCAGACTAAAAAGAACTGGATTGCTTCGCTGTCGCTCGCAATGACGAAAATACTCAGTCGTGCTCTTCTCAGATAAACGGCGCGAGGCTTCTAGAAGTGATTTGCCCGACGACGCAAGCCTCTAATTCCCGTAGACCAGGTGCGGCAGCCACATCGTGAGCGCCGGCACATAGGTGATGATCATCAGCACCGTCAGCAGCAACAGCAAAAACGGCAGCACGCCGCGCACGACCTCGCCGATCGGCGCATGCGAGATCGTCGACAGCACGAACAGGTTCAACCCGACAGGCGGGTGAACCAGCGCGATCTCCATGTTGTGGGTGAAGATGATCGAGAAGTGCACAGGATCGACGCCGAGCGCGGGCAACACCGGCGCGAGAATCGGCAGCACCAACAGCAGCGTCGCGATCACCTCGAGGAAACAGCCGAGCACCAGCAGCAGCACGTTGATCGCGAGCAGGAACTGCCAGGGTGCCATGTGCTGCGCCAGCACCCATTTGACGAGTTCGGCCGGAACGCCTGAGGCCGTCATCCAGTGACCGAACGCCAAGGCCGTGGCGACGATCAGCATGATCGCGCCAGCGCTTTTCAGCGCGTCAGCTACCACCCATAGCGTCTCCGACCAATGGAAGCCTTGATAGTAGATCAGGCTCACCAGCAACGATACAACGGCGGCAATGGCGGCGGCTTCGGTCACCGTGACGACGCCGCCGTAAATGCCGACCAGCACGATCGCCGGCACGATCAGCGCCGGGATCGCCCGCGCTGTCACGCGAAAGCGTTCGGCTATCGGCAACGTCGGCTCGACCGGAAACTTTCGCCGCCGCGCGTCGTACCAGACCCAGGCGAAGAACACGGCGGCCTGCAACAGGCCCGGCAACACGCCGGCGAGAAACAACCGCGGCACGGATTGTTCGGCGACGATGCCGTACAAAATCAGCGCAAGCGACGGCGGAATGACGATGCCGATCGTGCCGGACGCGCCGACCACCCCTAATGCAAAGCTGCGCGGATAGCCTTTTTCGATCATGGCCGGCAGCAGGATCGTGCCCATGGCCAAGGCCGTCGCGACCGACGAGCCCGAGATCGCCGCAAACAGCGTGCACGCGACGACCGTGACAAGCCCGAGCGAACCCCTGATACCGCCGAGCCAGGCCGCCGACAGATCGACCAGCGCTTTGGCAACGCCGCCATGGCGCATGAAGGTCGCCGCCATCACGAACAGCGGTAGCGACATCAATGTCGGCGAATTGAGGTGATCGATGATGACCTGCGCGACGCCGATCAGCGGCTCGCCGGACGCAATATAAAGAATGGCCGCGCAAAGCCCGAGCACGAGGAAGATCGGCATGCCCGCGGCGAGCAGGCCGAAAAACAGCACCAGGAACAGGATCACCATCATGGGCTAGTCCGGCAGCATAAGAGTCGCGCCGCCAGCGCCGCGCTCGTGTTCGGGAATATGGCCGACCGTCATGGTCGCAGGATCAAAGGCGAAGAGATAGCGATAGAGCCGGATCACGTAACGGCCCGACATCAACAGCGCACCTGATGGCACTGCGGCCGAATAGAGCCACATCGGAAACTGCACGTCGGAGGACGAGCGCTCATCCAGCATCCAGGAGGTCTCGACGATGCTCCAGCCATACCAGGCAAGGCCGATGCAAAACGCGAGCGCGACGATGCAATTGGCCACTTCCATCCAGCGCTGCACACGCGGCGAGACGGCGCGAAGCACCAGATCAGGCCGCACATGGCTGTCGGTGCGCACGAGTTGCGAGGCCGCCAGCATGATGCCCCAGACGACGAGATAGACGATGACTTCTTCTGCCCAGGAAATCGCGTAGCGCGGCGCGACGTAACGCCCGACGACCTGCACCAGCCCGACGATCATCGCGGCAAGGCCGAGCAGACCGATCAGAAACCGCTCGGCCTTGTCCCACCAGGTATCGCGCAACGGCGAACTTCCGTTTGCCATATACTAGTGTCCCGGTTCTGACATTCGCATCATGTTGCGGCTCACTCTTTGCGAATGTCAGAACCAAAGGGACACTAGCAAATATCGGTTTTCTGATGTGGCTTGGATTTGACATTCGCCTTAAGCATTCGCGGCCCCACCGAAGTGAATGTCAAATCCGCCACATCAGCTATGGCTGCCGACGGTGTCGTCGACAAGCTTGACGATCTCCGCCGACAGCTTGGTGTCGCGGATGAGATCGGCTTGCGCGGCGATCATGCGCTTGCGATCGGCCGCCACCTGATCCGGCGACGGATCGACGAAGGTCACGCCATTCGCCTGCATGGTCTTGCGCGCGTCGGCCTGCGATTTCGCCGACATCTCGCGATAACGTCCGACGTTGGCCTGCCAGACATCGCGCATCAGCTTGCGGTCGGCTTCGCCGAGCTTGGACCAGAAGGCGTCGCTGACCATCGGGATGTAGTTGGCGTAGAACTGATGATCCGCGTAGGAATACTTGACGCCGGCCTCGTAGAGTTTTGCTGAATTGACGCTCTCATCGCTCGAGACAAAGCCGTCGAAGGTGCCTTGCGACAGCGCCAGCGGCACGTTCGGCCATGGCGTCACGTTGGGGATGGCGTGCACGAAGGTGATACGCCAGGAGATTCCGGCGCCGCCGGGGCTGCGGATTTTCAGCCCCGAGAGGTCGTCGAGGGTGCGGATTTCCTTCTTGGTCGAGTACCAGTTCTCGTTGCCGAGCTCGAGCCAGTGGCCGAGGATATGCGAACGGAGCTTGGCCTCGAGCTGCTTGTTGACGTGGTCGCCCGGCGCGCCGTCGCTGCAACGGCGATACACTTCGACTGCGGGGCTATAGAGCGCGGGCAACTGGCAGAAATCGACATCGGGCACCAGCCCCGTCATGGTCCAGGTGCCGGGCGAGGCCATGTCGACCTGTCCCTGAAGCAGCGCCTTGGTGACGTTGAGATCGGCAAACAATTGCCCGGACTGAAACAGCTCGCCCTTGATCTTGCCCTGGCTCGCCTCTTCGAGCTTGCCGAGATAATCCGATATCGCCTGGTTGCGCGGGTGCGAGGGCGCGGTGTCGAGCGAGCAGCGCATCTTGAGCGTATCGTCCGCAAAGGCTTTGCGGGACAGATAGGGGGCAGCGATGGCGCCCGCGGCTGCCGTGACAAAGGCACGCCTGTTCAATGCCGTCATGTGTTCCTCCCGACCAAAGACCTGTTTTCGGCCCCTTTGTCCTTTGAGGATCGCGCCTGTTTTGGCCCTTGGCAACCGGAATCGGCGCGCTTTCGGCTCAGACTTTGGGCGTTCTCTGCTTCACCTCTCCCCTTGTGGGAGAGGTCGGATCGCATCGTGAGATGTGATCCGGGTGAGGGGTTGCTTTCTCTCGATGGACCTGAACCCCTCACC
>Ga0070741_10004459_pt1 | contig 32653 bp, 28 predicted proteins | sample Coa_R1_4_FD_66440 | JGI IMG/M metagenome (GOLD analysis project Ga0070741, IMG submission 66440) | Surface soil microbial communities from Centralia Pennsylvania, which are recovering from an underground coalmine fire - Coalmine... | ecosystem: Environmental > Terrestrial > Soil > Unclassified ... | reverse complement strand
TGCCGCCGAGCACGATGTCGGTGCCGCGGCCGGCCATGTTGGTGGCGATGGTCAGCGCGCCCGGACGGCCGGCCTGGGCCACGATGTCGGCCTCGCGCTCGTGCTGCTTGGCATTCAGCACCTCGTGCGGGATGCCCTTCTGCGTGAGCAGGCCGGACAGCAGCTCCGAGGTCTCGATCGAGGCGGTGCCGACCAGCACCGGCTGCTGGCGCTGGTTGGCCTCCACGATGTCCTTGATGATCGCCTCGAACTTCTCCTGCGCGGTGCCGTAGACCAGGTCGCCGCGGTCGTCGCGGATCATCGGCCGGTTGGTCGGGATCACCACCACTTCGAGGTTGTAGATGTTCTGGAACTCGTAGGCCTCGGTGTCGGCGGTGCCGGTCATGCCGGACAGCTTCTTGTAGAGGCGGAAGTAGTTCTGGAAGGTGATCGAGGCCAGGGTCTGGTTTTCCCGCTGGATCGGCACGCCTTCCTTGGCCTCCACCGCCTGGTGCAGGCCGTCCGACCAGCGCCGGCCGTGCATCATGCGGCCGGTGAACTCGTCGATGATGACGACCTCGCCGTTGCGCACGATGTACTCGACGTCGCGCTTGTACAGGTGGTGCGCGCGCAGCAGGGCGTTGAGATGGTGCACCAGCACGATGCGGCTGGGATCGTAGAGGCTCTCCTCGGCGCCGAGCATGCCGGCCTGGCGCAGCAGCTCCTCGACCCGCTCGTGGCCTTCCTCGGAGAGGTGGACCTGCTTGCTCTTCAGGTCCGGCCAGAAATCGCCGGGGCCTTCCTCTTCCTTCTGCGGCTTCAACCGCGGGATCAGGGCGTTGAGCTTGCGCCACAGCTCGGGATCGTCGTCGGTGGGACCGCTGATGATCAGCGGGGTGCGCGCCTCGTCGATCAGGATCGAGTCGACCTCGTCGACGATGGCGTAGGCGTGGCCGCGCTGCACCTTGTCGGCGGGGGTGAAAGCCAGGTTGTCGCGCAGGTAGTCGAAGCCCAGCTCGTTGTTGGTGGCGTAGGTGATGTCGGCGGCATAGGCCTCGCGCTTCTCCTGCGGCGACTGCCCCGGCACCACCACGCCCACGCTCAGGCCGAGGAAGCGGTGGATGCGGCCCATCCACTCGGCGTCGCGGCGCGCCAGGTAGTCGTTGACCGTGACCACGTGCACGCCCTTGCCCGGCAGGGCATTGAGGTAGGCCGGCAGGGTGGCCACCAGGGTCTTGCCCTCGCCGGTGCGCATTTCCGAGATCTTGCCCTGGTGCAGCACCGCGCCGCCGATCAGCTGGACGTCGAAATGGCGCATGCCCAGCACGCGGCGACCGGCCTCGCGCACCACGGCGAAGGCCTCCGGCAGCAGCTGGTCCACCGTCTCGCCCTTGGCCAGGCGCTCGCGGAACAGCGCGGTCTGCCCCGCCAGCTCGGCGTCGGCCATCGCCTGGTAGCGCGCTTCCAGCGCCCCCACCTGCCCCACCAGCCCTTGCAGTTTTTTGACCAGGCGCTGGTTACGGCTGCCGAAGATGCGGGTCAGTAAAGAAGCCATTTCTGTTCTGGAATATGCGGATTTGACCGGCCAGCCGATAGCCGGCCGCACCGAAGGGATGGCGGATTATAGGGGATTAGGATTGCGGCAATACGCACCGGTTCAAGGGACTTACAAGCAAAAAGCCCCGCATTTAAACGGGGCTCGCTGATTTTTGCTTGTTTCGGCGGTCCGGGCCGTGCAAGGCCGGTGCCGCTCGGGGAGGCTCAACGAGCGGCTTCGATATATTGCTCGGGGTTGACCACGGTGCCGTTCAGCACCACTTCGAAATGCACGTGCGGGCCGGTGGAGCGGCCGGTGCTGCCGATCAGGGAGATCGCCTGGCCCTTGCGGACGCGGTCGCCGACCTTGACCAGGATCTTCTCGTTGTGGCCGTAGCGGGTGACATAGCCGTTGCCATGGTCGATTTCGACCAGGTTGCCGTAGCCGCTGCGCTCGCCGGCCGCGGTGACGATGCCGGCCGCCACGCTCTGCACCTGCGAGCCTTCCGCCGCGGCGAAGTCGATGCCGGGGTGGTAGTCGCGCAGGCCGGTGAACGGGTCGGTGCGCATGCCGTAGGGGGAGGTGATGTAGCCGCTGGCGATGGGCCAGCCGGAGGGGCGGACCTCCTTCTGCAGGCGGCTGGCCAGCAGCAGGTCTTCCAGCACCCGCATCTGCCGCTCGCGGTCGGACAGCTGCTGCTGCAGCTGGTCGAGCGAGTCGATCACGTCGGCCATCACCGCCGGGGTCTGCGGCTGCACTTCCGGGCCGCCCATCGGCGGCGCCTTGTCAAAATTGAACTCGCTGGGATCGATATGGGCAATTTGCGTCATGCGGCTGCCGGCGGCTTCCAGGCGCATCAGCTTGGCCTGCAGCTCGGCGATGCGCCGCGACAGCGCGTTGGCGTCTTCCTCGGCCTTGGCCCGCGCCGCCTGCAGCTCGCCGCGCTGGGCCTGGATCTGGCTGTCCCACTGGCTGACCACGTTGGCCGGCAGCAGGCCGCCGGACGGGCGCAGCATCCAGCCGGCGCTGAAGCACACGGCGACGAGAACCAGCGCACAGAAGGCCAGCGGCAGCCAGCTTAGAATCAGGCGCGGCTCGAGGCGCAGGCGCCAGGTCCGGCCACGCGCGTGACTGACTAGAATAATATCCATATGCAGCTACCCACCCCACAAAACTGATGAAGCCCCCTCGGGAGCCCGACGCCATCGGCATCGGCGCGTGTTTGAACGACCCAGGTTCCTCTGTGCACCGCCTGTTGGCGCGCGCCGGCAGGCTGGCGGCCATACAAACCGCCATTCGCGAGTGGGCCGGCGAGCCCTTAGCGTCTTCCCTGACGATCGCCAATGAGCGGGACGGCGTTCTCGTCGTATATGCCGCTTCTGCCGCCGCTCTGACGCAAGTCCGCTACAAGCAGCAAGAATTGATCCAATTCCTGCGTGAACGCCACTTTGTGACGGCCACCAAGCTTGAAGCGAAAATCAACCCGACCGCCGGAAGCGGCTGAGGTTCCCGCAGTCTAAACAGGGGATTGACAGCTTTGCAAGCGCCGCCGGGCCGCGCCGGGACCCCGCAGGCGGCTGCCGGTCCGGCCGGTTGCCGGGCCTACTAGCTCAAGCTTTACAGCGACTTGACATCGACCCGACGATGGCGTCAGGCCCGCCCCGGAGGCCTTACGCCAGCGGCTTGGGCCAATTCGACCCAATTGGCAAACTGGATTCCGCAGGCCGGATCGGGACTCAGGCCGGGACAGCGGCCGCTTTTGCATAAAAAGCCGGGGCCGCGGCGCGTTCGTCCTCGAAGATCACCGTTTCCCAGGCCGAAGGGTCGGCCAGCACCGCGCGCGCCAGCTTGTTGTTCAGCGCGTGGCCGGACTTGAAGGCGGTGTAGGCGCCGAGCAGGGGCTGGCCCAGCAGGTAAAGGTCGCCCACCGCGTCGAGGATCTTGTGGCGCACGAACTCATCGTCGTAGCGCAGGCCGTCCTGGTTGAGCACGCTGTGCTCGTCCACCGCCACGGCGTTTTCCAGGCTGGCGCCGAGCGCCAGGCGCCGCGAGCGCAGGAACTCGAACTCGCGCATGAAGCCGAAGGTGCGGGCACGGCTCACTTCGCGGATGTAGGCGGCGGTGGAGAACTCCACCGTGGCCTGCTGCGCCGTGGACTTGAGCAGGGGATGATCGAAATCGATGTGGAAGCTGAGGCGGTAGCCGTCGTACGGCTCCAGCCGCGCCCACTTGTCGCCGTCGGTCACCTGCACCGGCTGGCGGATGCGCAGGAAGCGCTTCGGCGCGTCCTGCTCGTGGATGCCGGCGGACTGGATCAGGAACACGAAAGGACCGGCGCTGCCGTCCATGATCGGGATTTCCGGCGAGGACAGCTCGACCAGGCAGTTGTCGACGCCCAGGCCCGCCAGCGCCGACATCAGGTGCTCCACCGTGGCGATCTTGACGCCGTCGGCGACCAGGTTGCTGGACAGCGTGGTCTCGTTGACCGCCACCGCGCGCGCCGGCACTTCGCGCGGCGGCTGCAGGTCGATGCGGCGGAACACGATGCCCGTGTCGGGGCCTGCCGGCAGCAGCGACATGAAGACCTTCTGGCCGCTGTGCAGGCCGATGCCGCTGGCACGGATCGGGTTGCGGAGGGTGCGCTGCCGGATCATGGAATGAGGTTCTTGGCCCCCGCCTCAGGCGGGTGGAGCGGCCGCTTTGGAGCGGCCTGGGGCGGCAATTTTACCACGGAGTTCCGGACCACCCGTTGCGAAGGGTAAAAGCCGGCCGCCGGCGGCGGGGACGACAGCGGCCGGACCAGCCTTCCGTGGCCGGTCCCGCCGCTCGAACCAGGGGCGCCATGGCGTAACGCCCCGGTCCCAAACGCTGCTCCCGGCAAGCGGAGGCCGCTTGCCCGAGCAGTCCGCGCCGTGGACGGCGCGTGCCCGACGAACCTCAATCAGCCTGGGCGCGGAGGAACGCCGGAATGTCCAGCAGCTCCTCGTTGTAGTCCAGCGCCATCAGGCTGGCCGAGGTGGCCGGCCGGGCGTGGCGCTGCTGCGGCTGCGCCGGGATCTCCACGTCGTGCCCCCGCGCCGGCCAGGCCGACGGGGTGCGCAGCGGGGTGACCACGCCGGGTGACTTCAGGCGCGGCTCCGGCATCGCCTCCTTGGCCTTGGCGGCCAGGGCCGCGGCGCGCGAGCCCTCCAGGCCGGTAGCGACCACCGTGACGCGCAGCTCGCCGTTCAGGGCCGGGTCGAAGCTGGTGCCGCACTTCATGTCGACTTCGGCCGAGGCGATCTCGTTGATACGCTCGTTGACCAGTTCCAGCTCGTCCAGGGTCAGGCTTTCGTCGCAGGTGATGTTAACGAGGATGCCGCGCGCGCCGGTCAGCTCGAGGTCGTCGAGCAGCGGGCTGGACAGCGCCGCCTCCACCGCCTTCTTGGCGCGGTCCTCGCCGCTGGCGGCGCCCAGGCCCATCATCGCCATGCCGCGGTTGGCCATCACCGTCTTCACGTCGGCGAAGTCCACGTTCATCATGCCCGGACGGGTGATCAGGTCGGAAATGCCCTGCACCGCGTTCTGCAGCACGTCGTTGGCGGCCTTGAAGCCGTTGAGCAGGGTGACATTGCCGCCCAGCACCAGGCGCAGCTTCTCGTTCGGGATCAGGATCAGCGAGTCGACGTGCTGCTGCAGCTCGCGGATGCCGTCCTGGGCCACCGCCAGGCGCTTCTTGCCCTCGTGCGGGAACGGCTTGGTCACCACCGCCACCGTCAGGATGCCCAGTTCGCGCGCGATCTCCGCGATCACCGGCGCCGCGCCGGTGCCGGTGCCGCCGCCCATTCCCGCCGTGATGAACAGCAGGTCGGTGCCCTCCAGCATCTCGCGGATGCGGTCGCGGTCCTCTTCCGCCGCCTCGCGGCCGAGCTTGGGGTTGGAGCCGGCGCCCAGGCCGCGCGTCACCTCCGCGCCGAGCTGCAGCTGCAGCGTCGGCAGGCACTTCTCCAGGTGATCCCGATCCGTGTTGGCGGAGATGAATTCCACGCCCTGGATATTCGCCGCCGCCATCTGGTTGACCGTATTGCAGCCGCCGCCGCCCACGCCGATCACACGGATCACGGCGCGCTTGCATTGACCGTCCACCAACTCGAACATCTCCGGTACCACGTTCGCCATGTTCAGCCTCCTTCAAATGCCTTTGAGAACAACCCTTCCAGCAACGTCCCTGCCCCAGAAGCAGAATCCGTAAAAATCAAAAGTGCCCCTTCCACCAGCCCTGGACCTTGCCGAGCCAGTGCTGCACGCCGGCCGCGCCGGGCAGCTGCCCGCCGGTCGGACGCTGTTGTCTTGCGAACAGCAGCAGGCCGACGCTGGTGGCGTAGGCCGGGCTGCGCGTCACTTCCTCGATGCCTTCCACCTGGTGCGGCAGGCCCAGCCGCACCGCCACGTCCAGCACCTCCTCGGCCAGCTCGAGGATGCCCGGGGTCTGCGCCGCGCCGCCGGTCAGCACCACGCCGCCGGCGATGAGGTCGTAGACGTCGGCGCGGTGCAGCTCCTTGCGCACGTAGCGGAACAGCTCCTCGTAGCGCGGCCGCATCACCTCGGCCAGCATCTGCCGCGACAGCCGCCGCGGCGGCGTCTCGCCCACGCCCGGCACCTCGATGCCGGGGTCGTGCTGCACCATCTCCGGCAGCGCGCAGCCGTACTTGAGCTTGATCTGCTCGGCGTGCTGGCCGGGGGTGCGGAACGCGACGGCGACGTCGCTGGTGACGAGGTCGCCGGCGATCGGCACCACCGCGGTGTGGCGGATCGAGCCGCCCTTGAACACGGCGATGTCGGTGGTGCCGCCGCCGATGTCCACCACCGCCACGCCGAGGTCGCGCTCGTCCGGCGACAGCACGGCGTCGGCCGAGGCCAGGTGCTGCAGCACCAGCTTCTCCACCGTCAGGCCGCAGCGCTCGACGCACTTGTAGAGGTTCTGCGCCGCCGACAGCGTGCCGGTGACCATGTGCACCTTGGCCTCCAGCCGCACCGCGCTCATGCCGACCGGATCGAGGATCCCTTCCTGGCCGTCGACCACGAACTCCTGCGGGATCACGTGCAGGATCTGCTGGTCGGCCGGGATCGCCAGGGCGCTGGCCGCCTCGACCACCGCGTCGACGTCGCGCGGCCCGATCTCGCGGTGCCGGATCGGCACCACGCCGACCGAGTTGAGGCTGCGGATGTGACTGCCGGTGATGCCGACGTGGGCCGCGCGCACCCGGCAGTTGGCCATCAGCTCTGCCGCCTCGACGGCGCGGCGGATCGACTCGACGGTGTTCTCGATGTTGACCACCACGCCCTTCTTCAGGCCGCGGGTCGGCGCGTTGCCCAGGCCGATGACGCGCACCGCCCCGCTCTGGGACACCTCGCCGATCAGCGCCGTCACCTTGGAGGTGCCGACGTCGAGGCTGACGAGGTATTCGGTGGCTTGACGCTTATTCATGCTTGCTGCCCTCTGCGGCTGGAGCGCCCGCTGCGCCTTTCGGCCTGGCGGGCGCATTCGTTGCCTGCGACGCATCCTTGCGGCCGCAGTCCGGCCGCGCCGATCCTGGCGCGGCGCCCCGCGTCTCGCCGGCGAGACGCGCACTGGAACCGGCCGGGCAGGGCCCGCCGGCGTTTTTCCATCCGACGGCGAAGCCGTTGGAATAGCGCAGGTCGACATAGGCGACCTGGTCGAGCTTGTCGCCGATGGTGCTCAGCACCGCGCCCTGCAGCAGCCCGAGCTTGCCGCGCGGATCCTCGCCGCCCAGGCGCAGCTCGATGCCGGCGACGGTGGACAGGGTCCAGGCGCCGCGCGCGTCGAGCTGCAGGCCGTTGGCGGCGAAGGCGCTGCCGGCCAGGGCCTGCGCCATCTCCTGGTAGTCCTGCATCACCTCGGCCTCGCGGCCCTCCGGGCCGGCCAGGCGCGGCAGGTCCTGCGGCAGCTCGGCCGGCGGCGGCGTGAAGGCGTGGCCCTCGTCGTCGACCAGGCCCTTGTCGCCCCACAGCGCGTAGGGCTTGCGCTCCCACACGCGCAGCGCGATGCGGCCAGGCCAGACGCGCGAGACGCGCGCGTGCGCCACCCACGGCAGGGCCTCGACCCGGCCGCGCACCGCGTCGAGGTCGACGTCGAACAGGCGCGCGCCGGGCGCGACCGCCGCCGCCTCGGCGATCTGCCGCGGCCGCAAATGGACGAACTGGCCGTCGACGCGCAGCGCCTGCAGCGGGCGGTTCAGCGCCGGGCGCAGCGCATGGCCGAGCAGCAGCAGCGCCGCCACCGCCGCCGCCGCGACGATCGCCGGCAGCAACGCGCGCGGCAGGGTCGGCGCGTCGTTCACCGGCATGGCCATGGCTCCGGCACTCACGCGGTCTCCCCAAGGGTGGTTTCCAGCACCGCCCAGCACAGCGACTCGTAGTCCATGCCGTTGGCGCGCGCCGCCATCGGCACCAGGCTGTGCGAGGTCATGCCCGGAATGGTGTTGACCTCCAGCAGCCAGGCCTTGCCCTGGGCGTCGAGCATGAAATCGACCCGGCCCCAGCCGCGGCCGCCGACCAGCTCGAAGGCGCGGGCGCACATCGCCGCCAGCTCCGCCTCGTGCAGCGGATCCAGGCCGGCCGGGCAGACGTAGTTGGTGCGGTCGGAGATGTACTTGGCGTGGTAGTCGTAGAACTCGCCTTCCGGCTCGATGCGGATCAGCGGCAGCGGCTGGCCGTCGAGGATGCCGCAGGTGTAGTCGCCGCCGGCGACGAAGCGCTCGGCCATCACCGCCCGCGGCCGACCCTCGAAGTCGCCGGCGGCGCGGCGGAACGCCGAGCCGAGCTGGGTGGCGTGCTTGACCTTGCTGATGCCGACGCTGGAGCCCTCGTCGGCCGGCTTGATGAACAGCGGGTAGCCGAACTGCTCGGCGGCGCGCAGCGCGTCGGCCGGCTCGCGCAGCGTCATCCAGTCCGGCGTCGGCAGGCCTTCCGCCTTCCACATGCGCTTGCTGCGCAGCTTGTCCATCGCCAGCGCCGAGGCCAGCACCCCGCTGCCGGTGTAGGGAATGCCCTGCAGGTCCAGCACCGCCTGCACCGTGCCGTCCTCGCCGCCGGTGCCGTGCAGCACGTTGAAGACGCGGTCGTAGCCCTGCTTGCCGAGCTGGAGCAGCGTGCCCTTGTCGGCATCGATGCCGACGGCATCGACGCCGCGGCGCTTGAGCGCCTGCAGCACGCCGTCGCCGCTCCACAGCGAGACCTGTCTTTCCGCCGACCAGCCGCCCATCAGCACCGCGACGCGGCCGAAGTCCTTGGGGTTGGAGGTGAGCCTACGCACGGGCGGCTTCCCCCACGACTTTCACTTCCGGTTCCAGCTCCACTCCGGTCATCTGCTTTACGGTCTGTCGCACGTGTTGGATCAGCTGTTCGACGTCGGCCGCGCGGGCCTTGTCGTCGGTGAGGATGAAATTGGCATGCAGCTGCGACACCTCGGCGCCGCCGATGCGATGCCCCTTGAGGCCGCAGCTTTCGATCAGCCGCGCGGCGTGATCGCCCGGCGGGTTGCGGAAGGTGCTGCCGGCGCTGGGCTTGCCCACCGGCTGCGTCGCCTTGCGCCGGGCCAGCGACTCGCGCGTGGCCTTGGCGTGGCTGCCATCGTCGGGCGCGACGCGCAGGCGCGCGCCGAGGAAGCCAAGGAAGTCGCGCGGCGGAATCACGGTGCGGTAGGCGATGCCGAAGTGCTCCGCGCCGAGCCAGGCGGTGCGGCCATCGCGGAAAATGACCTCCGCCTCCAGCACCGCGCTCCAGGTCTCGCCGCCCCAGGCGCCGGCGTTCATCGCCAGCGCGCCGCCGACCGTGCCGGGGATGCCGGCCATGAAGCCGAGGCCGGCCAGGCTCTGCCGCTCGGCGAACTTGGCCAGGCGGGCGCAGTGCACGCCGGCTTCGGCCGACACCGTGGCCTCGCTGTCGCGCGACAAGCCGTCGAGCGCGCCGTGCAGGGCGATGACGGTGCCGCGGAAGCCGCCGTCGCGCACCAGCAGGTTGCTGCCCAGGCCCAGCCACAGCACCGGCTCGCGCGGCGGCAGCTGGCGCGCGAACGCCACCAGGTCGGCGCGGTCTGCCGGCTCGAAGTAGCGGTCGGCGGGGCCGCCGACGCGCCAGCTGGTGTGGCGCGCCAGGGGCTCGTCGAGGCGCAGCACGCCGCGCACCGGAGCGGGCACGGGCTCGGCCATCATTTCGCCTCCCCCGCTTGCGCCAGCAGGTTGGGAAGATTGCCGATGTCGCCGGCGCCGAGCGTCAGCAGCAGGTCGCCGTCGCGCGCCATCGCCGCCAGCGCCGCCGGCGCCTCGGCCACGCTGTTGACGAACACCGGCTCGACCCGGCCGCGCGCGCGGATGCCGCGCGCCAGTGCGCGGCCATCGGCTTCGGCCAGCGGCGTCTCGCCGGCGGCGTAGACCTCGGTCAGCAGCAGGGCGTCGGCTTCCGACAGCACCGCGCAGAAATCGTCGAACAGGTCCCGCGTGCGCGAATAGCGGTGCGGCTGGAACGCCACCAGCAGGCGGCGGTTCGGATAGGCGCCGCGGATGGCCGACAGGGTCGCGGCGATCTCGCGCGGGTGGTGGCCGTAGTCGTCGACCACCCGCACCGTGGCCTTGCCGACCTTGACGTCGCCATGCGATTCGCAGCGGCGGCCCACGCCCTGGAACTCGGTCAGGGCCTTGCGCACCGCCTCCATGCCCACGCCCAGCTCGTGGGCGATGGCGATCGCGGCCAGCGCGTTCTGCACGTTGTGGCGGCCCGGCAGGTTCAGGTGCAGCGGCTCGCGCGTGCCGTCGGGCAGCACCGCGGTGAAGTGCGCGCCGGAGGCCTCGAAACGGATGTCCTCGGCGCGCAGGTCGGCCCCTCCGTCGAGGCCGTAGGTCAGCACCGGGCGGCCCACTTCGGGCAGCACTTCGCGCACCACCGGATCGTCGGCGCACAACACCGCCAGCCCGTAGAAGGGCAGGCGCTGCAGGAATTCGATGAAGGTGGCGCGGAGGCGGCGGAAGTCGCCGCCGTAGGTTTCGAGGTGGTCGGCGTCGATGTTGGTGACCACCGCGATCATCGGCGTCAGGTGCAGGAACGAGGCGTCGCTCTCGTCGGCCTCCGCCACCAGGTAGCTGCCGCCGCCCAGGCGCGCGTTGGTGCCGGCGCTCTTCAGGCGGCCGCCGACGACGAAGGTCGGATCCAGCCCGCCCTCGGCCAGCACGCTGGCGACCAGGCTCGTGGTGGTGGTCTTGCCGTGGGTGCCGGCGATGGCCACGCCGTAGCGGAAGCGCATCAGCTCGGCCAGCATCTCGGCGCGGCGCACCACCGGAATGCGCGCCTCGCGCGCCGCCATCAGCTCGGGGTTGTCGGCCTTCACCGCGGTCGACACCACCACCACGTCGACGCCGGCGACGCGCGCCGGGTCGTGGCCCAGCTGCACCGTGGCGCCGAGGCTGCGCAGGTGGCGCGTCGCCGCGCTCTCCTTCAGATCCGAGCCCGACACGGTGTAGCCCAGGTTGAGCAGCACCTCGGCGATGCCGGCCATGCCCGAGCCGCCGATGCCGAGCAGGTGGATGCGCCGCACGCGGCGCATCAGGGTCTGGGCCAGGGACAGCTGGGAGGCGGGCGTGCTCATAGCGGCGCGAGCAGGGTGGAGGGGCCCCGCGCATGGCGTGGGGATCCCGGCGTGCCGAGCCGGCGCCCGCAGGAGACGCGCCCATCTCGAAGGAGCATTGAGTCCGGATGTCTCATGCGGCGGCGGCCTCCAGGCAGACATCGGCGATGGCATTCACGGCGTCCGGCCACGCCGCCTTGCGCGCGGCCCGGCCCATCGCGATCAGCTGCTCGCGGCGCGCCAGCAGGCCGCCAAGCATCTCCGCCAGCAGCTCCGGCGACAGCAGGTGCTCCGGCACCATCAGCGCGGCGCCGGCGTCCACCAGGTATTGGCCGTTGCGCGTCTGGTGGTCGTCCACCGCGTGCGGGAAGGGCACCAGCAGCGCGGCGCAGCCGGCGGCGGCCAGCTCGGCGATGGTCGAGGCGCCGGCGCGGCAGATCACCAGGTCGGCCCAGGCATAGGCGGCGGGCATGTCCTCGATGAAGGCGCTGACCTCGCCCTCCACGCCGTGCCTGGCATAGGCCGCCTGCGCCGCCTCGACGGTGCGGCCGCCCTGGTGGCGCACGCGCGGGCGCTGCGCCGCGGGCATCAGCGCCAGGGCCGCCGGCACCATCTCGTTCAGCGCCCGGGCGCCGAGGCTGCCGCCGATCACCAGCAGCTGCGCCGCGCCGGTGCGCGCGCCGATGCGCTGTGCCGGGTCGGCCAGCTCGGCAAAGCCGGGGCGCACCGGGTTGCCCACCGTCCGGGCCTGCGGGAAGGTGCCGGGGAACGCTTCCAGCACGCGGCGCGCGAGGCGCGCCAGCAGGCGGTTGGTCAGGCCGGCGATGGAGTTCTGCTCGTGGATCACCAGCGGCCGCCGCGACAGCCAGGCGGCAAGGCCGCCGGGGCCGGCGGCGAAGCCGCCCATGCCCAGCAGCACGTCGGGCCGCTCCGCGCGCAGCACGGCCAGCGCCTCGCGCAGCGCGCGCAGCAGGCGCAGCGGCGCGCCGAGCCAGCTCAGCGCGCCCTTGCCGCGCAGGCCCTTGACGTGCACCAGGCGCACCTCGATGCCGTGCCTGGGCACGGTGCGCGACTCGAAGCTGTCGGGCGTGCCCATCCACACCACTTCGTGGCCGCGCGCGCGCAGGACCTGCGCCACGGCCAGGCCGGGGAACACGTGGCCGCCGGTGCCGCCCGCCGCGATCATGATCTTCATGGCCGCCCCCCCGCTTCCGGGTGGCCGGCCTCGATCATGCGGTTCTCGTGGTCGACGCGCAGGATCAGCGCCAGCATCACCAGCACCGTGATCAGGCTGCTGCCGCCGTAGCTGACGAACGGCAGGGTCAGGCCCTTGGTCGGGACCATGCCCATGTTCACCGCCATGTTGATCATCGCCTGCAGGCCGAACCAGCTCGACAGGCCGTAGCACAGGTAGGCCTTGAACAGGCAGTTGAGCTTTTCGGCGTTCTGGCCGATGACGAAGCCGCGCCAGACGATGATGCCGAACAGCGCCAGCAGCGCGGCGACGCCGAGCAGGCCGAACTCCTCGGCAAGGATGGCGAAGATGAAGTCGGTGTGCATTTCCGGCAGGTACAGCAGCTTCTGCACGCTGTTGCCCAGGCCGACCCCGAACACCTCGCCGCGCCCGACCGCGATCAGCGACTGCGTCAGCTGCCAGCCGCCGTTGTTGGCGTCGGCCCAGGGATCGGTGAAGACCAGCAGGCGCTTCATGCGGTAGGCGGCGGTCACCACCAGCAGCGCCAGGGTCGCGCCGACCATGGTGAACAGGCCGCCCAGGTAGGTCAGGCGCGCGCCGCCGAGGAACAGCATCAGCATCGCCACGGTGATGAGGATGGCGGTGGCGCCGAAGTCCGGCTCGGCCAGCAGCAGCAGGCTGACCAGGCCCAGCGGCAGGAACGGCACGGCCAGGCCCTTCAGGGTGGTCTGCAGCTGCAGCTGGCGCCGCACGATGTAGCCGGCCAGGTAGAGGATCATCGCCAGGCGCGCCGGCTCCGAGGCCTGCAGGCGGAACACGCCGAAGTCGAGCCAGCGGCGCGCGCTGTTGACGCGCACGCCGACGTGCGGGATCAGCACCAGCACCAGCAGGAAGAAGGTGAAGGCCAGCAGCAGCGAGCCGCTGTTTTCCCAGCTCTTCATCGGCACGGCGAAGGCCATCGCGCCGAACACGCAGCCGAGCATCACGAACACGATCTGGCGCTCGAAGAAGTACAGCGGCGAGCCGGACATCTTCTCGCCGATCGCCACCGAGGCCGAGGCGACCATGATCAGGCCCCAGCCGAGCAGCACCGCCACCGCCAGGCACAGGGTGCCGTCCAGGCCGTAGCGCGCCCGGGTCAGGCCCAGCGAAAGCTGCGCGCTCATGCCGACACCTGCGCTTTCGCCAGCGCCGCGAACTGCCGCCCGCGGTCTTCGTAGTTCCTGAACTGGTCGAGGCTGGCGCAGGCCGGCGACAGCAGCACGCGGTCGCCGGCACGGGCCAGCTTGCGCGCCTCGTTCACCGCCGCCGCCAGGTCCGGCACGCGCGTCACCGGCACCGCGCCGCGCAGGTCGCGCTCGATCCGCGCCGCGTCCTCGCCGAAGACGATGGCGGCGCGCGCCTTCTGCTGCAGCGGCACCCGCAGCGCGGTGAAGTCCTGGCCCTTGCCCTGGCCGCCGCCGAGCCACACCAGCGGCCCGGCCAGGCCGTGCAGCGCGGCCAGGCTGGCGCCGACGTTGGTGCCCTTGGAGTCGTTGATCCAGGTGATGCCGTCGCGCTCCGCCACCCACTCGCAGCGGTGCGGCAGGCCGCCGAAGCCGGCCAGGGCACGCAGGCCGGCGTCGCGCGCGATGCCGGCGGCGTCGGCCAGCGCCAGCGCGGCCAGCGCATTGGCGGCGTTGTGCAGGCCCTGGATGCGCAGCGCCGCCAGCGGCAGCACCGGCGCGGGCGGGAATTGCGAGGACACGCCCTGGGCACGGCTGCCGACGACGATCTCGCCGCCGGGTTGCGGCGCCGCCAGCCAGGTCTGGCCCTCGTGCTGCAGCAGGCCGTAGTGGCCCGGCGGCGGCTGGTCCAGGCCGAAGCTGACGATGCGCCGCGCCAGGTGCGCGCCGGTGTGGGTGGCGCGGTCGTCGCGGTTCACCACGGCGGTCTGGGCATGGGCATAGATGCGCGCCTTGGCCGCGGTGTAGCGCTCGACCGAGCCGTGGCGATCGAGGTGGTCGGGCGAGACGTTGAGGATGGTGGCGGCGGCGAGCTTCAGCGTCTCGGTGGTTTCGAGCTGGAAGCTCGACAGCTCCAGCACGTAGAGGCGGGCCTGCGGATCGAGCAGGTCCAGCGCCGGCGTGCCGAGGTTGCCGCCGACGCCGGCGTGCAGCCCGGCTTCGCGCGCCATCTCGCCGACCAGGGTGGTGACGGTGCTCTTGCCATTGCTGCCGGTGATGCCGATCACCGGCGCCGAGGCGGCGCGGGCGAACAGTTCGACATCGCCGACGATCTCGACGCCGGCCTGCCGCAGCGCCGCGACGAAGGGCTCGTCCAGCGATACGCCGGGCGAGACCACGGCGCAGGCGTACTGCGACAGCGGCGGCGGCGCGTCGAAGGCGCCGAGGCGGAACTCGCCGCGCGGGGCCGCGGCGCGCGCCTCGTCGAGGCCGCCGGGCGCGGCGCGCGAGTCGGTCAGCACCAGCTCCGCGCCGGCGCGGCCGAGGTAGCGCGCGGTGGCGGCGCCGGACTTGCCCAGCCCCACCACCAGCACGCGCCCGCCGGCGTACGGCGCGCTCATGCGCATTCTCCGCGGCGCGCGCGGCCGCCGCCGGCCGCCTGCCGCCGCAACGGCCGGGAACCGGTCACCGCGAAGCGCGGGCTGAAGTTCATCAGCGCACCTTCAGGGTGGACAGGCCCACCAGCACCAGGATCAGGGTCACGATCCAGAAGCGGACGATGATCTTCGGTTCGGGCCAGCCCTTCAGTTCGTAGTGATGATGCAGCGGCGCCATGCGGAAGATGCGCTTGCCGCCGCTGTACTTGAAGTACAGCACCTGCAGCGCCACCGACACGGTCTCGGCGACGAACACGCCGCCCATCACCGCCAGCACGATCTCCTGCCGCACCAGCACCGCCACCACGCCCAGCGCCGCGCCCAGCGCCAGCGCGCCGACGTCGCCCATGAACACCTGCGCCGGGTAGGCGTTGAACCAGAGGAAGCCGAGCCCGGCGCCGGCGATGGCGGTGCAGAAGATGGTCAGCTCGCCGACGCCGGCGACGTAGGGGATGCCGAGATAGGAGGCGAACTTGACGTTGCCGGTGGTGTAGGCGAACACCGCCAGGGCCGAGGCCACCAGCACGGTGGGCATGATCGCCAGGCCGTCGAGGCCGTCGGTGAGATTGACGGCATTGCTGGAGCCGACGATGACCAGGTAGGCCCAGGGGATGAACGCCCAGCCGAGCTGCAGCCCGGCTTCCTTGATCAGCGGCAGGATCAGCGTGGTTTCGGCCGGCGTCTTGGCGGTGACGTAGATGCCGACCGCGGTGGCCATGCCGGTCAGCGACAGCCAGAAGTATTTCTTCTTCGCCACCAGCCCCTTCGGCGACTTGTGACGGATCTTGAGCCAGTCGTCGGCGAAGCCGACCGCGCCGAACGACAGCGTCACGAACAGCGCGAACCAGACGAAGCGGTTGGCCAGGTCGCCCCACAGCAGCACCGCCACGGCGATGGCGCCGAGGATCATGGCGCCGCCCATGGTCGGCGTGCCGGTCTTGGCGAGGTGGCTCTGCGGGCCGTCGCGGCGGATCACCTGGCCGAACTTGAGGATCTGCAGCCGGCGGATGATGCCGGGCCCGAAGACGAAGCAGAAGATCAGCGCGGTGAGAATGCCGAGGATGGAGCGCACCGACAGATAGCCGAACAGGCGGAAGCCGCTGACGTAGTGCTGCAGGTATTCGGCGAGTGCGTAGAGCATCAGTGCGCCTCCGCCGCCTGGCCGGTGAGCGCCGCCACGATGCGCTCCATGCGCGAGGAGCGCGAACCCTTGACCAGCAGCGCCACCTGCGCCGGATCGGTGCCGGCCAGGTGCTCGCGCAGCGCCTCGATCAGCGCTTCGGCGCTGGCGAAATGGCGGCCCTGCGCGCCGAAGCCCTCGGCCGCCTGCTGCGCCAGCGCGCCGATGGTGTAGAGGCGGTCGATGCCCAGGGTGCGCGCGGTGCGCCCGGCCTCCTCGTGCAGGGCGGCGGCGTCGTCGCCCAGCTCCTTCATGTCGCCCAGCACCAGCCAGCGCTGGCCGGGCAGGCCCGCCAGCAGGTCGAGCGCGGCGCGCAGGCTGGTGGGATTGGCGTTGTAGCTGTCGTCGAGCAGGCGTGCCCCCTGTTGCGTATTCATCCAGCTCAGGCGCCCGGCCACCGGGCGCACGGCGGCGAGGCCGTCGGCGATGGCGTGCAGGTCCATGCCCAGCGCCAGCCCGGCGGCGGCGACCGCCAGGGCGTTGACCACGTTGTGGCGGCCCGGCAGCGGCAGCTCGACCCGCACCCGCCCCTGCGGCGTGACCAGGGTAAAGACCGAGTGCGTCGGCGCCTGCGCCGGCTCGGCGCCGATGTTTTCGGCGCGCACGTCGGCGCGCGGCGACAGGCCGAAGCTGAGCACGGTGGCGGCGCCGGCCAGGCCCAGCCACAGGTCGAAATAGGTGTCGTCGCGGTTGACCACCGCCACGCCGCGGCCGCCGAGCGCGCTGAACAGCTCGCCCTTGGCGTGCGCCACGCCCTCGCGCGAGCCGAAGCCTTCCAGGTGCGCGTCGCCGGCCTGGGTGACGATGCCGATGTCGGGCCGCGCCAGCTGCGCCAGCAGGGCGATCTCGCCGGCGTGGTTGGCGCCCATCTCGATCACCGCGGTGCGGTGCTCGGCGTGCAGCCTGAGCAGGGTCAGCGGCACGCCGATGTGGTTGTTGAGGTTGCCCTCGGTCGCCAGCACCGGGCCGCGCGCGGCACACACCGCCGCCAGCATCTGCTTGGTGGTGGTCTTGCCGCTGCTGCCGGTGACGCCGATCACCGGGATGGCGAAGTCCCGGCGCCAGCTCGCGGCATAGGCCTGCAGGCCGGCCAGCGTGTCCGCCGCGACGACCTGCGCCGGGGCGCCGTCGACGGCATGCGACACCAGCGAGCCGGCGGCGCCGAGGCTGGCGGCGCGCAGCACGTAGTCGTGGCCGTCGAAGCGCTCGCCCTTCAGCGCCACGAACAGGTCGCCGCGCCGCAGCTGGCGCGTGTCGGTGACGACGCGCGCGAAAGCGGCGTCGTCACCGAGCAGGCGGCCGCCGATGCGGCGCGCCACCGCGGACAGATGCTCCATCGTCGCGGGCGGCTCGGGATGTTGCGCTTGGGCTTCGGTCACTGGCGCTCTCCCGCATCCCCGCCGCCGTGTCCGGCCAGCCGGGCGACGAATTCCCGGTCCGAGAAACGACGCGTCGTGCTGCCGTAAATCTGGTAATCCTCGTGGCCCTTGCCGGCGACCAGCACCACGTCGTCGGCGCCCGCCGCCCGCACCGCGCGCTCGATCGCGCTGGCGCGGTCGTGCTCGACGCTGACCCGGCCGCGCAGCTCCGCAGGGATGCCCCGCAGAATGTCCGCGACGATGTCCGCGGGCGCCTCGCCGCGCGGATTGTCGTCGGTGACGACCGCCACGTCGGCCAGCTCCGCGGCGGCGCGCCCCATCAGCGGGCGCTTGCCGCGGTCGCGGTCGCCGCCGCAGCCGAACACGCACCACAGCCGGCCGGCGGTGTGGGCGCGCAGCGCCGCGAGCACCTGCTGCAGCGCCTGGGGAGTGTGGGCATAGTCGACCACCACCAGCGGGCTGGCGGCCGGCCCGCGGAAGCCTTCGATGCGGCCGGGCACCGTGCCGCACTGGCTCAGCGCCGCGGCGGCGTCCCGCAGCGGCACCCCGCCATGCAGCAGGCAGGCCAGCGCGGCCAGCAGGTTGTAGACGTTGAAGCGGCCGAGCAGGCGGCTGTCGATGCGCGCCTCGCCCCAGGAGCTGCGCACCTGGAAGCGCAGGCCGCCGACGTGCAGGTCCAGGTCGGTGCCGAGCACGTGGCGCTCGCGCGCCGGCGGCTCGCCGCCGACGCCGTAAAGCGTGATCTCGGCCGGCACCGACAGCGCCCGCGCCCATTCCGCGCCGTGGGCGTCGTCGCGGTTCAGCACCGCGGCGCGCAGGCCCGGCCAGGCGAACAGGCGGCGCTTGGCGGCGGCGTACTGCTGGATGCTGCCGTGGTAGTCGAGGTGGTCGCGGCCGATGTTGGTCAGCACCGCCACGTCGAACTCGACGCCGATGACGCGCCCCTGGTCGAGCGCGTGCGAGGACACTTCCATCGAGAAGGCGCGGGCGCCGGCCTCGCGCTGCGCGGCGAGCATGGCCTGCAGGCGCACCGGATCGGGCGTGGTGTGCGAGGCGTCGGCGAGCGCGCCGAGGCGGCCGTAGCCGAGCGTGCCGAAGTAGCCGCAGGGCGTGCCGAGGATCTCCAGCGCCTGCGCCACCAGGTGGGCGGTGGAGGTCTTGCCGTCGGTGCCGGTGATGCCGACGCTGAACAGGCCATGGCTGGGATGTCCCCAGTAGCGCGCCGCGATGTCGCCGGCGCGGCGGCCGAGATCCTCGACTGCGACCGCCGGCACGTCCAGCCGCGGCGCCGGCAGGTCCAGCGCCGGCTCCCAGGCGACCGCGGCGGCGCCGCGCTGGAGCGCTTCGCCGGCGAACTTGAGGCCGTGCTGGGCGTGGCCGCGCACCGCCAGGAACAGGCTGCCCGGCGCGACGCGGCGGCTGTCCAGCTCGACCCCGGCGACGGCCAGGTCCGGCACCGCTTCGGCGTAGCCTTCGAGCAGGCCGCGCAGCGGGCGCGCAGCGGGGGCGGCGCTCACGGATGCACCCCGGCGGTCAGCGCCGCCGCCACCGCCGGCGCGCCGGCGATCTGCTGCGAGGGCTCCTGCGGCTGCAGGTCGGGCGGAATCTGCAGCAGGCGGGCGGCGCCGGCCATGACCCGCGCGAACACCGGCGCCGACACCGCGCCGCCGTAGTAGTCGTCGCCGCTGGGGTCGTCGATCATCACTAGGCTGACCAGGCGCGGATGCTCGGCCGGCAGCATGCCGATGAACACCGCCTGGTGGTGGCCCTCGATGTAGACGCCGCCGGAGTTCTTGCGCACCGTGCCGGTCTTGCCGGCGACGCGGTAGCCCGCGACCATCGCGCGCACGCCGGAGCCGCCCTTGTTGACCACGCCCTCGAGCAGGCCGCGCATGGTGCGCGCGGTGGCCTCGGAGATGACGCGCTGGCCCGGCACCGGGTGGTTGCGGCGCAGGATCGACAGCGGCGGCATCAGGCCGTCGTTGGCGATGCCGGTGTAGGCGCGCACCAGTTGCAGCGCGTTGACGGTGAGGCCGTAGCCGTAGGAAGCGGTGGCGGTGGCGATCTGGCCCCACTCGGCGTACTTGCGCAGCACGCCGCCGGCCTCGCCCGGCAGGCCCGAGCCCACCGCCTCGCCGATGCCGAACTTCTGGTAGCCGTTCCACACCGATTCGGCCCCCATCATCAGGCCGATCTTGGCGGCGCCGACATTGCTGGACTTGGCCAGCAGCAGGCTCAGGTCGACATCGCCCTCCGGGTGGACGTCGTGCACGGTCAGCGCGCCGACCTTGAAGAAGCCGGGACCGGTGTCGATGTGGATGTCCGGCTTCACTGCGTGGGTCTCCAGCGCCTGCGAGATCAGCAGCGGCTTGATGGTCGAACCCGGTTCGAAGCTGTCGACCACCGCGCGGTTGCGCAGGCCGGCGGAGTCGCGATCGTCCGGGCGGTTGGGGTTGTAGCCGGGCTGGCTGGCCAGGGCCAGCAGGTCGCCGCTGCGTGCGTCGGCCACCACGATCAGACCGCCCTTGGCGCCGTTCTGTTCCACCGCGCTCTTCAGCTCGCGGTAGGCCAGGTATTGCAGGCGCAGGTCCAGGGTCAGGTTCACGTCCTGGCCGGGCTGCGCCTGGGTGTAGTCGTCGGTGTCCTCGACGACGCGGCCGGCGCGGTCGCGGATCACCCGGCGCGAGCCGGGCGTGCCGCGCAGCGCCGCGTCCTGCGCCGCCTCGATGCCTTCCTGGCCCTTGCCGTCGATGTCGCAGAAGCCGACCACGTGCGCCGCCACCTCGCCCGCCGGGTAGTAGCGGCGGTATTCGCGCTGTGCGAACACCCCCGGCGCGCCGAGCGCGATGAAGCGCTTGGCCTCGTCCGGGTCGATCTGCCGCTTCAGGTAGACGAACTGGCGGTCGGAGCGCTCGCGCAGGAAGCCCTCGAACTCGCGCGAGGACACGCCCAGCAGCCGGGCCATGGCCTCGACGTAGGGCGGCGCGTCGAGCAGGTCCTGCGGCACCACCCAGATGGAGTCGACCGGCGCCGACAGCGCCAGCGGCTCGCCGTTGCGGTCGCGCACCGCGCCGCGGTTGGCCTGCAGCACGATGGTGCGCACGTGGCGCATGTCGCCCTGGTGAGTGAGGAAATCGTTCTCGATCACCTGCAGGTAGAAGGCGCGCCCCAGCACGGCGGCGGCGAACACGCCCATCAGGCCGAGCGCGGCCTGGCGGCGCCAGCCGCCGGGCTTCTCCGGACGCAGCTTGAACGCGGCGCTCACCGCGGCGGCTCCGCGGCCGCCGGCCGGGGAGCCGGCGCGGCGGAAACGATCTGGTAGTCGAGCGGGTCGACCATGCCGAACTGCCTGCGCGCCAGCTCGTCGACCCGGCCGTGCTGCGCCAGGGTCGCCTGCTCCAGCTGCAGCTGCGCCCACTCCAGCTGCAGGCGCTCGGCATCCTGGCGCAGGCCGTCGAGCCGGGTGGTGAGGTTGCGGCTGTGCTGCTTGACCTGCACCACCGCCACCGCGGAGATGATCACCAGCACCGCCAGCAGCAGCGGCAGCATGGTGCCGTCGCCGCCGCCGGACTTGTTGGGCGAGGCGCTCATGACGGCAGCCTCTCGGCCACGCGCAGCACGGCGCTGCGGGCGCGCGGGTTGCCCGCCGTCTCGTCCGCGCCCGGCAGCTGGGCGCGGCCGTGCAGGGTGAACACCGGCGCGTCGCCGCGCGCGTGGTCGCGCAGGAAGCGCTTGACGATGCGGTCCTCCAGCGAGTGGAAGCTGATCACGGCGATGCGCCCGCCCGGCGCCAGCAGCGCCGGCGCCGCCGCGAGCGCCGCCTGCAGCGCCGCCAGCTCGCCGTTGATGTGGATGCGGATCGCCTGGAAGCTGCGCGTGGCCGGGTGGATCTTGTGGCTGCGCGGGCCCGGCACCGACGCGATCAGCGCCGCGAGCTGGGCGGTCGTCGTGATGGGGGTTTCGGCGCGCGTCTCGACGATGCGCCGCGCGATGCGGCGGCTGTTGCGCTCCTCGCCGTACTGCCACAGCACGTCGGCGATCTCGCTGTCCTTGGCGCGCGCCAGCCACTGCGCGGCGGACTCGCCCGAGCCGGTGTCCATGCGCATGTCGAGGGGGCCGTCCTGGCTGAAGCTGAAGCCGCGCGCCGCGTCGTCGAGCTGCGGACTGGACACGCCCAGGTCGAGCAGCAGGCCGTCGACCTTGCCCAGGATGCCCAGCTCGGCGGCGAGCGCGTGAAGCTCCGCGAAGTTGCGCGGGTGGATGCGGAAATTCGGCGCGGCGCCGTGGCGCCTGCGGGCCTCGGCCACGGCCTCCGCGTCGCGGTCCAAGGCGTGCAGCATGCCGCTGCCGCCGAGCGCTTCGAGGATGGCGCCGCTGTGGCCGCCGCGGCCATAGGTGCCGTCGACGTAGGTGCCCCCGGCGCGGACGGCGAGGCCGGCCAGGGCTTCCGTGAGCATCACTGGCCGGTGCGCAAGCATCCGGCTAGTGGCCCATGCCGGCGAGGCCAAATGGCGCCGCGGCCAGGAGCCGCCGTGACGCCAGTTGGACACTTCCCTCGCCCCGCCAAGCGCGGCGCGGCATGGCCGCCGGCGGCCATGGCCGCCGCGGCAGGTTGAGGCAGCGGGCAAAACGTTCAGCACGGGACGCCGCCATCACAGGTTGAGCGCCGCGTAGGCATCGGCGTAGCCCGCCTGCCCGGCGTCGTTCGAGGCATTCCAGGCCGCCTCGGGCCACAGCTCGAAATGGTCGAACTGGCCGACCAGCACCACGTCGCTGCCCAGGTTCATGCGCTCGCGCAGCATCGGCGGCACCAGCACGCGGCCCTGGGCGTCCAGCTCGGCTTCGACCGCGTTGCCGACGAACAGGCGCATCATCAGCATGCGCTTGGGACGGTCGGCGATCTTGGGGATGGCCTCGGCGATGCGGCGGAACACCGCGGCCGGGTAGACCTCGATGCACTCCGGGCCGAGGGTGATGGCGATCTGTTTGCCGTACTCGTCCGCCAGCTGGGCCCGCAGACGGGCAGGAATCGCCAGGCGACCCTTGTCGTCGATGGTCAGCTTGTTCGAGCCGGCAAACATTTGCGTGCAGGTGCGCCCTAAATGGCAAACGGGAACCCCCGGGCTATCCGGAGACTCCCCCACACCCCACTATAATCCACTCTACCCCACCCGGCAAGGATTATTTCCTGTTCGGACAAGGGCTTACACGCGCCCGCCCCAAGATCGCACAATGACGCAAAAACAGTAACTTATAGCGTTTAGTTAAAGTAAATCCCGGCGGCCGGGCCGCCCGGCGTTGTGCGCTGCGGGAATTTACCTGGACGGCTCGCCCGGTGGAGGCCGGGCGGCGGCCGGACGGGGTTCCGGCACGCCGGCGGAACGCCGGGCGTCCGTCCGTGGAAAAAAGTGGGGAGCCGGCCGATAAGCCGGGTTCTGTCTAGCGCCTTGCGGCGCCGAGACAACCATTCCTCTAGGACGGCGGTCACCCGACGTCTCCAGCAGCCTACCCGGAAGGCGCGCGGGCCGCGCGTTAGGGCCGCGCATTGCTGCGGCGAGCCCACCTTCCCTATTTGGCCTTGCTCCGTGTGGGGTTTTCCGTGCCGCCCCTGTTGCCAGGGACGCGGTGCGCTCTTACCGCACCTTTTCACCCTTGCCGGCCCCTTGCGGGACTTAGGCGGTTCGTTCTCTGTGGCACTTTCCGTCGGCTCGCGCCGCCCAGCCGTTAACTGGCACACTGCCCTGCGGAGCCCGGACTTTCCTCCCCCGCTTGCGCGGCGGCGGTTGTCTGGCCGGCTCCCCGCTGTATTGTACTCCCCCGCAGCGGACCGCTCCGGGGCGCGCCTCGGGCGCGCCGCTGTCATGACCGGCCACTGACCACTGCCCACCCAGCGTTCCCGATGCGCCTTTTCTCCCACACCTGCTCCAACACCGAGATCGTCTGCGCCCTCGGCTGCGCGCCGCTGCTGGTCGGCATCGACACCGATTCCGACCACCCGCCGGAGGTGGTCGCGCCGCTGCCCAAGCTGGGCCGCGACCTCGACCTGGACGTGGCCGGCGTGCTGGCGCTCGAGCCGGACCTGGTGCTGACCTCCCTCACCGTGCCCGGCCACGAGCGCATCGTCGGCGAGCTGGAGGCGGCCGGCGTGCGCACCCTGGTCTGCGACCCGCGCAGCCTGGACGACGTCTACGGCGACATCCGCCGCATCGCGCAGGCGCTGGAGGTGCCGGAGCGCGGCGAACGGCTGGTGCGGCAGATGCGCGCGGCGATGCCGCGGCTGGCCCTGCCGCGGCCGCCGCCGGTGCTGGTGGAATGGTGGCCCAAGCCGGTGATCGCGCCGGCGCGCCAGTCCTGGGTCACCGACCTGATCGAGCTCGCCGGCGGCCGCAATCCCTGGGGCGGCATCGACGCCAAGAGCCTGCCGCTGGAGGACGCGCAGGTCCTCGCCGCGGCACCCGCGGCGGTGGTGATGTCCTGGTGCGGCGTGAAGCAGGAGAACTACCGCGCCGAAATCGTGCGGCGCCGGCCCGGCTGGCAGGACGTGCCCGCGGTGCGGCACGACCGCATCGTGCCGATCACCGAAGCCTGGCTGGGGCGGCCGGGGCCGCGGCTGGTGGAGGGGTACCGCGCGCTGCGCGAGGTCATCCGCAGCGCCAGCGAGGGGTGAGGATCCGCGCCCGGGCGACGACCCGGGTCGTCCGGAGAGACGGCAGGCCCGCCATGGATGGCGGGGCGCCGGTCCTGCGCTGCGCTCAGGACCTTTTTGTCATGTCCACGTTTTTCGCTTCCGGCCCGGCCAGCGTCACCACCGTCAGCAGCAGCGCGACGATGCCGATGGTCCAGGCCAGCATGGTGGCGTAGTCGTTGCCGTGCTGCTCCGCATAGCTGGCCTGGAGCGGCGACAGCAGCGACATGATGAAGTTGCCGAACTGGTAGGCGAAGCCCGGCAGGATCGCCCGCACCGCGGTCGGCGACAGCTCGTTGATGTGCGCCGGCACGATGCCCCAGGCGCCCTGCACCATGAACTGCATGACGAAGCCGCCCAGCGCCAGCAGCAGCGGCGTGGCCGAGAAGGCCCACAGCGGGATCACCGGCAAGGCCAGCAGCGCCGCCAGCGCGATGGCGCGCTTGCGGCCGATCTTCTCGGAAAAGGCGCCGAAGAAGATGCCGCCGAGCAGCGCGCCGATGTTCATGACGATGACGAGGTTGTCGCTGAGCTCCGAGTTGAAGCCGTGCTGCACTTTCAGGAACGGCTTGTACAGGTCCTGCGAGCCGTGCGAGAAGGCGTTGAAGCAGGCCATCAGCAAAATCATGTACAGCAGCAGCGGCACATGCCCCTTGACCGCGCCCCACAGGTCGACGATCGAGGCGCGCTTGGCATGCTGGCCGGCCAGCCAGGCCGGCGACTCGGGCACGTTGCGGCGGATGTAGAACACCAGCAGCGCCGGGGCGGCGCCGATGATGAACATGCCGCGCCAGCCGACGTGCTCGAAAAAGAGGCGCGACACGATCGAGGCCAGCAGGAAGCCGATGACGTAGCCCTCCTGCAGCAGGCCGGAGAAGAAGCCGCGGTTCTTCGCCGGCAGCGTCTCCAGGGCCAGCGCCGCGCCGATGCCCCACTCGCCGCCCATGGCGAAGCCGAACAGGGCGCGCAGCACCAGCAGGGTGGTCAGGTCCGGGGCGAAGGCCGAGGCCAGCTCGAACACCGAGTAGCTGACCACGTTGAGCATCAGGATCGGGCGGCGCCCGAACTTCTCGGCCAGCCAGCCGAAGAACAGCGCGCCGAGCGGGCGCATCGCCAGGGTCAGCGAGATGCCCAAGGCGACGTCGTGGATCTTGACGTGGAAGTCGTCGGCGATCGCCGCCAGGCACAGCACGAAAATGAAGAAGTCGAAGGCGTCCAGCGACCAGCCGCCGAGCGAGGCGAAGTAGGTATGGCGCTGCGCCGGGGTGAGTTCACGAAACGGTCCGAACAAGGCCATCGACGTCCCCTCCCAGTACGATCGCCGGAAGATAGCACGCGCCTCCGCGGCGGCGACATCGCGCCGCGCCGGCCGCGCCTACAACTTTGGTATTAGGCGGGGCGGCTCAGCCGCGGTCGCGGGCGCTGGCGGCGTGGGCCTGCAGGCCTTCGGCGTCGGCGATGGTCCCGGCGATGGCGGCGAGCGTGCGCGCGCCCTGCGGCGAGCACTCGATCAGGCTGCTGCGCTTCTGGAACTCGTAGACGCCGAGGGGGTTGGAGAAGCGCGCGGCGCGGCTGGTCGGCAGCACGTGGTTGGGGCCGGCGCAGTAGTCGCCGAAGGCCTCCGGCGTGTGGCGGCCCAGGAACACGGCGCCGGCGTGGCGCACCTGCCCCAGCCACTGCCGCGGCTGCGCCACCGACAGCTCGAGGTGCTCCGGCGCGATGCGGTTGGAGACGGCGATGGCCTGGTCCAGGTCGCGCACCGCGATCAGCGCGCCGCGCCCGGCCAGCGAGGCGCGGACGATCTCGGCACGCGGCAGCTCGGCCAGGCGTTGCCGCATCGCCTGCAGCACGCGGTCGAGGAAGGCGCGGTCCGGCGAGATCAGCACCGACTGCGCCAACTCGTCGTGCTCGGCCTGCGAGAACAGGTCCATGGCGATCCAGCGCGGATCGGTCCGGCCGTCGCAGACCACCACGATCTCGGACGGCCCGGCGATGGAGTCGATGCCGACGCGGCCGAACACCAGGCGCTTGGCCGCCGCGACGTAGGCATTGCCCGGCCCGACGATCTTGTCGACCGCCGGCACGGTCGCCGTGCCGTAGGCCAGCGCCGCCACCGCCTGGGCGCCGCCGATGGTGAAGATCCGGTCGACGCCGCCCAGGTGGGCCGCGCCCAGCACCACCGGGCTGAGGTCGCCGCCGGGCGCCGGCACCACCATGACGATCTCGCCGACCCCGGCGACCTTCGCCGGGATCGCGTTCATCAGCACGCTGGACGGATAGGCGGCCTTGCCGCCCGGCACATAGACGCCGACGCGGTCCATCGGCGTGATCTTCTGGCCCAGCGTGTTGCCCAGCTCGTCCTGGAACTCCCAGTCCTGCAGGGCCTGCCGTTGCGCGTAGGCGCGGATCCGCGCCGCCGCGGCTTCCAGCGATTCGCGCAGATGGCCTGGCAGCGAGCGCCAGGCGGCCTCGCAGCCGGCTCGGGGTACTTCCAGTTCCGCCGCCTTGAGCACGCTGCGGCGGTCGAAGCGGTTGGTCAGCTCCAGCAGCGCCGCGTCGCCGCGCGCGCGCACCGCCGCGACGATCTCCTCGACCCGCGCCGCGACCTGCGGGTCGGCTTCCGGCGCGCGGTCGAGCAGCTGCGCCAGGCGCGCGTCGAAGTCGGCGTCGGCGGCATCCAGCCGCGTGATCTGCAGTTCCTCAGCCACGGCCGACCGCCTGCGCGAAGCGCTGCAGCAGGAGGGTGATCGCGGCGTGTTTCATCTTCATCGCCGCCTTGTTCACCACCAGGCGGGCGCTGGACTCGACGATGGTCTGGATCTCGACCAGGCCGTTGGCGCGCAGGGTGTTGCCGGTGGCGACGAGATCGACGATTACGTCCGCCAGGCCCACCAACGGCGCCAGCTCCATCGAGCCGTAGAGCTTGATGATCTCCACCTGCTGGCCGCGGCCGGAGAAGAAGCGCCGGGCCATTTCCGGGTACTTGGTGGCGACGCGCAGGCGGCGCGTGCCGGCCGCGTCGAGGCCGCCCCTGGCCAGGGGCGAATCCTTCTGCGCCGCCACCGCCAGGCGGCAGCGCGCCATGTCCAGGTCCAGCGGCTCGTACAGCGCCTCGCCGCCGTGCTCGAGCAGGATGTCCTTGCCGACGATGCCCAGGTCCGCCGCGCCGTACTCGACGTAGGTCGGCACGTCGGTGGGGCGGATCACCAGCAGCTCCACGTCGGGGTCCTGCGTCGGCAGGCGCAGCAGACGCGAGGCGTCGCCGGCGGGGGCGATGCCGACGGCGTTCAGCAGGGGGGTGCTGTCTTCGAGGATGCGGCCCTTGGACAGGGCCAGGGTCAAGGCGGTCATGGCGGGCGGATTTTACCCGGCCGGGCCGGCGACCGCGCGAAACGGCCCAAAAAATGGCGCCGCCGGCCCGGCGGATCGGACAGGCCGGTCCCGGCCGGCGCTTTCGCGCCGGGCTACTGCGAAACCCGCCGGATCAAGCCACCCAGGGCGCGCAGCTTCTCCTCGATGTGCTCGTAGCCGCGGTCGATGTGGTAGACGCGGTCGACCTTGGTGTCGCCGTCGGCGGACAGCGCCGCCAGCACCAGCGCCGCCGAGGCACGCAGGTCGGTGGCCATCACCGGGGCGCCGTTGAGGCGCTCGACGCCGGTGACCACGGCGGTGTTGCCCTCGATGTGCATGACCGCGCCCAGCCGCATCAGCTCCTGGGCGTGCATGAAACGGTTCTCGAAGATGGTCTCGCGGATGGTGCCGACGCCCTCGGCGATGCAGTCCAGGGCCATGAACTGCGCCTGCATGTCGGTGGGGAAGCCGGGATGCGGGGTGGTGTGGATGTCGACGGCGCGCGGACGCTTGCCGAGCATGTCGACCTCGATCCAGTCCTGGCCGGTGCCGAGCCTGGCGCCGGCCTGGCGCAGCTTGTCCAGCACCGCCTCGAGCATGGTCGGATCGGTGTCGGTGACGCGCACCCTGCCGCGGGTGATGGCGCCGGCAATGAGGAAGGTGCCGGTCTCGATGCGGTCGGGGATGACGCGATGCTCGGCGCCGTGCAGCGCGGCCACGCCCTGCACGCGGATGGTGGAGGTGCCGGCGCCCTCGATGCGCGCGCCCATCGCGACCAGGCAGTGGGCCAGGTCCACCACTTCCGGCTCGCGCGCGGCGTTCTCCAGCACGGTCTCGCCGTCGGCCAGCACCGCCGCCATCAGCAGGTTCTCGGTGCCGGTCACGGTGACGGTGTCGAACACGATGCGCGCGCCCTTCAGGCGCGCGGCGCGGGCCTTGATGAAGCCGCCCTCCAGGTCGATCTGCGCGCCCATCGCCTCCAGGCCGCGCAGGTGCAGGTCGACCGGGCGCGCGCCGATGGCGCAGCCGCCGGGCAGCGACACCTGGGCCTCGCCGCGCTTGGCCAGCAGCGGGCCCAGCACCAGGATCGAGGCGCGCATGGTCTTGACCAGTTCGTAGGGCGCGACGCAGGTGGTGATGGAGGCGGCGTTGATCTCCACCCGGCCCGGCTCCGGCGCGCGCACCGCCACGCCCATCTGCTCCAGCAGGCGCCTGGTGGTGGACACGTCCCACAGGTGCGGCAGGTTGCGGATCGCCAGCGTGTCGTCGATCAGCAGCGAGGCGCAGAGGATGGGCAGCGCGGCGTTCTTGGCGCCGGAGGCGCGCACTTCGCCGCGGAGGGGGCCGTTGCCGGTGATGATGAACTTGTCCACTTCGGTATGACTGCTCTTCGATGAAGCCTGGTACGAAGACTACCCGCGGCCCCTGGGCCGATGGTGTCTTTTTTGTGCAAATGCGGAGGATATTGTCATCCCGGGCGCAGCGCAGGATGACAACGGCACCTCAGGCGCAGGGCGCCTTGGGCGCGTGGGTGCGCAGCTTCAGCGCATGGATCTCGCGGCCCATGCGTTCGCCCAGGGTGGCGTAGACCATGCGGTGCTGGGCCAGCGGCGTCTTGCCGGCGAAGCCGGTCCAGATCACCTCGGCCTCGAAGTGCTGGCCGTCGTCGCCGGTCACGGTGACGATCGCCTCGGGCATGCCGGCCTGGATCAGGGCCTTGATTTCGTCTTTGTTCATCGGATTTTTCGGGATTCGTCAGCGGCGCAGCTTGTAGCCGGTCATCAGCATCCACAGGCAGACCGCCGACAGCAGCACCAGGCAGCCGGCGGCCCAGGCGAGGCTGAGGGCGATCGGCACGTCGGCCTGGCCGAAGAAGCCGTAGCGGAAGCCGTCGATCATGTAGAAGAAGGGGTTGAAGTGCGAGGCGGCGTACCAGAACGGCGGCAGCGCGTGCACCGAGTAGAACACCCCGGACAGGAACGACAGCGGCGTGATGATGAAGTTGGTGAAGGCGGCGAGATGGTCGAACTTGCTGGCGACGATGCCGGCGATCAGGCCGAGCACCGCCAGGCTGGCGCCGGACAGCAGGAACATCGCCAGCAGCGCCAGCGGCGCGTGGATCGGCAGCGGCACGAACGGCGCCGACACCAGCAGCATCACCGTCGCCACCAGGGCGGCGCGCACCAGGGCGGCGCTGACGTAGGCGGCGAACCATTCCCAGGCGCCCAGCGGCGCCATCAGCAGGAACACCAGGTTGCCCATGATCTTGGACTGGGTCAGCGAAGACGAGGTGTTGGCGAAGGCGTTCTGGATCACCGTCATCATCACCAGGCCCGGCACCAGGAACTCGGTGTAGTCCACGCCCGGATAGACCGGGGCGCGGCCCTTCATCGCCTGGGCGAACACCAGCAGGTAGAGCAGCGCGGTCACCACCGGCGCGGTCACGGTCTGGCCGAGCACGCTCCAGAAGCGCTTGATCTCCTTGAGCGTCAGCGTGGCGAAGCCGACGCGGTCGGAGAAGCGCGACAGCTCGTCGCCGGCGGAGCCGGACACGGACGGAGGGGACATTTCGCCTTCGCTCATGCGGCGGCTCCGGCGACGGCGCTGCTGTGGCGGCCGGTCAGCTCGATGAAGATGTCCTCCAGGTCCGGCTCGCGCGTCTGCACGTCCTCGATGTCGACGCCGGCCATCCGCAGCGCGGTGAACACGCCGCCGATCGGGTGCTTGTCGCGCTCCAGGCGCAGCTCGGTGATGCCGTTCTTCTCGCTGCATACCAGCGGCCGCAGCGATTCCGGCAGCGCGCCGTTGCCGAGCTTGAGGCGCAGGAAGCGGTACTTGTTGCGGTCGAGCAGCTCGGCGGTGGTCTCGATCACCTTGACCTGGCCCTTGTCGATGATGGCGATGCGCTCGCACAGGTCCTGGGCTTCCTCCAGGTAGTGCGTGGTCAGCACCACGGTGGTGCCCTTGCGGTGCAGCTCGCTCATGAAGCGCCACAGGGTGCGGCGCAGCTCGACGTCGACGCCGGCGGTGGGCTCGTCGAGGATCACCACCGGCGGCTGGTGCACCAGCGCCTGGGCGATCAGCACGCGCCGCTTCATGCCGCCGGACAGCGCCCGCATCGGCGAACTGCGCTTGTTGTCCAGGTCCAGCCGCACCAGCATCTCGTCGATCCAGGGCCAGGACTCGCGGCCGCAGCCGTAGTAGCCGGCCTGGATGCGCAGCATGTCGGCGACCTTGAAGAAGGGATCGAACACCAGCTCCTGCGGCACCACGCCGATCAGGCGGCGCGCGCTGCGCCAGTCGTGCACGGTGTCGTGGCCGAGCACGGCGATGCTGCCCTGGTCGGCGCGGATCAGGCCGGCGATGGTGTTGATCAGGGTCGACTTGCCGGCGCCGTTGGGGCCGAGGAGGCCGAAAAACTCGCCGCGACGGATGCTGAAACTGACCCCGTCCAGCGCCTGCACCTTGCCATATGCTTTGCGGACGCCGGCGATGCTCAGGGCGTCCGGGGAAGAAGTATTCATGGGGGCGGGATTATACGCCGGCCCCTCGGCCGGGGCCGGCCGGATGAGCAAAACCGCTGACAAATCAGCGGATTTGTCGCAAGTTGCGCCGCGTGCGCGGCCGGCGCGCGCATCCACGGGGGCTGGCGCCGGTCGGCGCGGGCTTGTTAAGCCCGGCGCAACCCCCACCCTCTCCGGCATCCGGTAACATTGCAACCCCTCGAACAGACTCTGGCGCGACTTTGAACGATCAGGCCCACCCCGCCGATCCCGCCGCCCTGCTGGCCACCGGCCGCCGCGTGCTCGAAATCGAGCGCGACGCGCTCACCGGCCTGCTGCCGCGCGTCAATGGCGATTTCGCCCGCGCCTGCGCGCTGATGCTGGCCTGCCACGGCCGCGTCGTCGTCACCGGCATGGGCAAGAGCGGCCACATCGGCAGCAAGATCGCCGCCACCCTGGCCAGCACCGGCACGCCCGCGTTCTTCGTGCACCCGGGCGAGGCCAGCCACGGCGACCTCGGCATGATCACGCGCCAGGACGTGGTCATCGCCATCAGCAATTCCGGCGAGACCGCCGAGATCCTCACCATCCTGCCGCTGATCAAGCGCATGGGCGCGCCGCTGGTCGCGATGACCGGCAAGCCGTCCTCGACCCTGGCCAAGGCCGCCGACGTGCACCTCGACGTGACCGTGGCGCAGGAAGCCTGTCCGCACAACCTCGCGCCCACCGCCAGCACCACCGCCACCCTGGCGATGGGCGACGCCCTGGCCGTGGCCCTGCTCGAGGCGCGCGGCTTCACCCAGGAGGACTTCGCCCGCTCGCATCCGGGCGGCGCGCTGGGCCGCCGCCTGCTGCTGAAGATTTCCGACCTGATGCACAGCGGCGAGCGCGTGCCGCGGGTCGGCCCGCAGGCGACCCTGTCCGAGGCGCTGCTGGAGATGACGCGCAAGGGCCTGGGAATGACCGCCATCGTCGACCCGCAGGGCCATGCGCTGGGCATCTTCACCGACGGCGACCTGCGCCGCGTCATCGACAGCGGCGTCGACGTGCGCCGGGTCAACATCGCCGAGGTGATGACCCGCGGCGGCAAGAGCGTCGCGCCGACCCAGCTGGCGGTGGACGCGGTCAACCTGATGGACCGGCACAAGATCACCGTGCTGATGGTGCTGGACGAGCAGCGCCAGCTGCGCGGCGTGATCCACATGCACGACCTGCTGCGCGCGGGAGTGGTGTGATGAGCGCGGAGCGCACCCTCAGCGAACGCGCCCGCGACATCCGCTGCGTGGTGTTCGACGTCGACGGCGTGCTGACCGACTGCAAGCTCTACCTCGGCCCGGACGGCACCGAGTGGAAGGCGGTCAACGTGCGCGACGGCCTCGGCCTGAAGCTGCTGCTGCAGGCCGGCATCGAGGTGGCGGTGATTTCCGGCCGCCCGTCGGCGGCGATGCAGCAGCGCTTCGAATACCTGGGCGTGCGCCACGTCTGGCTCAACGTCGAGAAGAAGATTCCGGCGTACGAGAGCCTGATGCAGCGGCTTGGCCTGAACGACGCGCAGATGGCGGTGATGGGCGACGACGTGCCCGACCTGCCGCTGATGCGCCGGGCCGGCCTGGCGCTGACCGT
>Ga0070741_10004458_pt1 | contig 32660 bp, 29 predicted proteins | sample Coa_R1_4_FD_66440 | JGI IMG/M metagenome (GOLD analysis project Ga0070741, IMG submission 66440) | Surface soil microbial communities from Centralia Pennsylvania, which are recovering from an underground coalmine fire - Coalmine... | ecosystem: Environmental > Terrestrial > Soil > Unclassified ... | reverse complement strand
CGAATTTCCGTCTTTGCTTTCCCATCGATCGACTCCTTGCGGCGGGTTATCCTACCCGCCTGTTGAGCCGATCGCACCTCCCTCAAATTCTCAGATTTTCTCTCCAGTCAATGGGGCGCAGTCCAACTAACGACGCCTCGATCAAGCTTTTCGGCAGTTTACTTTTCGGCAGGCTTTAACCGAAAAGAATAGTCGCGGCTCCCGCGGCGAGGACTCGAGGTGCCATGCCCCGACCCTTATAAAATGTTATCCCTTCACGAACTGAAAAAACTTTCGCCGGATTATCACCAAAGAGAAAATCGAGGTCATCAGTTGACGCAGGTATTTGTTGGATACACGCCTGCGAGATTGGACCTCCTTTCGCCTTCTAAGCATCACCGGAATCATTTTGAGAGCATCCCTTTTGGCACGAAAGTAGGGACGCCACTTCCCGTGACGAAGACAAAGGTAGCAGAACGACCCGAGCTCCTGAATAAGCTTGTGATGCGCGAATCGAAGCATCAAGCCCAGCGGCATGTTTTTGATCCAGACGAATTCAAGGTTGCGCGTGTGGTAGTAGACGTGCGTATCGCTCAGCCTGCCGGTAGTGGCGTGCCCTATGTGATAAACCACAGCAGTAGGAACATAAACACACTTCCAACCTGCAAGCTGAGCACGAAAACTGAGGTCAGTGTCTTCGTCGTAAAGAAAAAAATCCTTATCGAAAAACCCAATCTCTTCAAGCATCCGGCCTCGATATAGCGCAGCAGCGCCGCATGCGCCGAAGACCGGCGCGAAGGCTTCGTGCGAGTCGGAATGTTCCCTCGCAGTGCAATTAAATCCCACTCCGGCGGTGGTCACAGCGGTGCCAATACTATCGATCTTACCGGATCCTTCGATAATGATTTTCGATGCACAGATACCCAGGGCGGAATTATGAAGCATCGGCTGAATCAATTTTTCAAGCCAGTACGGCTCCACTCGCGTATCATTGTTAACAAGCGCTAAAAACTCTCCGTTGGCAATTCTTAAAGCCGCGAGATTTCCTCCAGCGAACCCCGAGTTTTCACCAAGCGCAACCAAAGTGACCTGAGAAAACGCGTGGGCAACGTTAATCGCTGACCTATCCTCCGAACCATTATCGACAACAATAATTTCGAAGTCCCTATAAGTTTGCGCTGAGAGAGATCTCAAGCAGGCTGCTAGAAGCGTCGCGCCGTTCCAGTTCACGACAATCACACTGACTTTGCTTCCGCGATACAAAATTCGATCGCCTTCCAACTGGAAACTCCTGCACGGGCTGTTCAGATCGCTTGCACGGCTTGATAGGTCTGGATCAGCCGGGAACTGTAAGCTGAAAGAGCAAAACGTTCGGCGACTTCGATGCGAGCCTGTTCGCCAAGTCGCTGGTATATTTCTGGTTCATTCAACAAGCGCACCAGGGCTGCTGCCAACGCGTCCGGGTCATTGGCCGGCACGAGAAGCCCGGTTCGTTCATTTTTGACGAGATCTGCAATACCGGCGATATTTGTCGCCACGATCGGAAGAGCCGTTGCCATGGCCTCCAGCACAGCATTGGGACTTCCTTCCGAGAGAGATGAAAAAACGAAGGCATCCATGGCTCGGAGGCACAGGCTGGGCTCCCTGTGCAAACCTAACCAAGTGATAAACGAATCAATTTTGAGTTGGCGGGAGAGCCGCGTCAGGTCCTCCCTGAGAGGACCGTCGCCAACAATTACTAAACGCGCCCGGCGGTAAAGCGCGCCTTTAGTGAAAGCTCGAAGCAGCACATCGATTCCTTTACCCTCTACCAGACGGGCCACGGTGCCTATCACGACTTCGTTATCGCCGAGACCTAGCGCTCGTTTAGCATCCGCTTTCTCGCTCGGAGCGGGCGGGCGAAAACGCTGGATATCCACGCAATTGGGCAAATAGAGAATCCGATCCGCAGCAAAACCGCTGGCCTTGAGTTCGTTCGCAATCGCCCGGCTGGGAGCGATTGCTCGCGCGGCGAGACGAAGAATTTTCAAAAGCAACCGATGTCGCATCCGTCCGGTCCGACCAAATTCGCTCACGTCATCGGGACTCGCCACCCGGATCAGGCTTGGACAACGTAGAATCTGAGCGCTGAGTACGGCGAGTGCCGTGATCGAACCAAAAGTGGGACAGTGAATGACCGAATATTTCCGCCGCTCTCGTGCGAGAATTACAAAGAGGCGCGGAAAGGCTTCAAGAAGCGTATGGCGGCTTCGAAGTCGGACGCGAATCATATCAACATCTCGGTGGGAAGATGCGCCTCTGCTCACGCTCACCAGCAGAACCGGCACTCCGCATTCTGTCAAAGCACGTGCCAGAACCCGAGTCGCAAGTTCGTAACCACCAACCCGATCGAGATCGGGGGCGACAAAACAGATGCCTCGCAAAGGTCGCTTCGTCACAGCGTCTCGCCGTTCCACGTCGGACTCCACCTGCGCCAGAAAATTTCCAAAGCCAACATCGTCCAAAGCACGTAGCACCAATTGACTTTTTCGGACCAGTGTTCCCGCAAAAGAGCGGCAATGACCCCCGGGCGATAAAAGTCTCCCGTACGAGGGTGATCAAGCAAGAAATCCTCAAGCATGGGACGAAGCTCACCGCGAAACCAAACATCGATGGGAATTCCGAAGCCCATTTTTTTTCTGTCGATCGCCGCCGAGGGCATCCACGGGCGCGCGATTTGTTTCAGCAGCTTCTTTCCGGAGCGACGATCCACGAGGTACTTCGCCGGGACCCGAGCCGCTAGGTCCGCAAGTTCATGATCTAGCAAAGGCGCTCTCGTTTCCAGGCTAGTCGCCATGCTCGCTCGGTCCACTTTGACTAGGATGTCTCCGGGCAAATAGCTGAGAATATCGTTCAGCTGCATGCGCTGCGAAAGCGGCAAATCCTTTCTCGCGAGAATTGTTTCCCACCTTTGCAACGGATCGTATCTTCCCGCAATCTCGGTATGGATACACCGCTCCGACAGGTGCCGGCCAAAGAGAGCCAGAGTGCGCTCTACATAGTTTCCATCGTCACGCCCAGCTGCAATCCGCTCCATCCGTGACCTACCTCGGAAATTGACCGGCCAATGGGTCGCCAGATGTGCAAAGATATGCTTGCGCGCCCATCCGGGAGCCCAGGTTTGGCCGATCTCCTCCAAGGTATCCATATAACGGTTGTAGCCACAGAAAATTTCATCGCCTCCATCACCGGTCAAACAAACCGTCACATCCTTTCGGGCGAGAGCGCTCACAAGAAACGTAGGTACAGCGGAGCTATCGGCGAATGGCTCATCATAGAAGTTGAAAAGTTTCTCTATAAGAGACCCCTTGTCAGGCCGCACAATTAAGTCGGTGTGATCTGTATTGATTTGGGCGGCTACGGATCTTGCATAGTGCAGTTCGGAATAGGCCTTTTCTTCAAAGCCGATTGAAAACGTCTTGATTGGCCGGGAGCTTGCGCGCGCCATAAGAGCGACAACAGTCGAACTGTCAACCCCGCCGGAGAGAAAAGCACCCAGCGGGACATCGCTTATCATGTGACACGCTACGGTTTCCTGAAGTTTGTCCGTTATTTGTTCCTTCCATTCGTGTTCCGAGAAAGACGCATCCGGCTGAAATTCAAAGCTCCAGTACGGCTGCGGCGACGCCGGCTTCGAAGTATCCAACGCAATGACCATCCGATGGGCGGGAGGAAGTTTGCATGCCTTCCGATAAATGGAAGCGGGGTCAGGTATGTAACCCAGCGCAAAGTAATCCCTGAGCGCGCGAGGCTCGACTGTGACAGGAAACGCAGGATCTGCTCGAAACGCTTTGACCTCGGAAGCAAAGAGAAATCGATCTGGCAAGTCAGCATAATAGAGCGGCTTTTGCCCAAAACGATCGCGCGCTAGAAAAAGGACTCGTTGACGTCGATCCCACAGACCAAAGGCGAACATTCCTCGCAGGTGGTCGACCATCCTCGGTCCAAAGAAGCGCCAAAGATGAATTAATGTCTCTGTATCGCTATAGCTTCGTAAAACGACGCCGCGTTCCTGACAAAGCTTGCGCAGAGCAGGATAGTTATAGATCTCGCCGTTATAGACGATCGTGAGATCGCCGGTTGAATCTGACATGGGCTGGTGTCCTGCCGGCGAAGGATCGAGAATAGACAGACGACGATGCGCGAGACCCACGGGGCCATCGAGCCATACCCCATGGTCATCCGGACCGCGGTGGGACATGGCATCCCGCATACCGATCAAAATATCTTCCCGAACCGGAGAAGAGTCTTTCTTTAGAATACCTGCTATGCCGCACATAAAAACAAAACGCTTGTCGCGCCTTTTTACGTGCATTTATGGTTTCTTGAAAAGAAATTCGGTATTCGCCTCGCCCGTCTTCGCCCGCACAAATTCGAGTCCAAGGCGGGTAATCACAAAGTTCTTCACGTCATCATCGTAGGAAAATTCCATCGGCCATCCTCCCAGCCAATCGCGGATATCCGTCAAGTAACTCATTCCACGCTTCTTCTTGTAGTGGACTATATTGTGTAAGACAGTCCAGATCGCCTCCAACCGGCCTCCCATCTGAAACCGCCAAATGTACCAGCACTCCATTTTTCGCTTCTGAAAAGAGGACGCTGCGATATACCTTCTTTTAACGTCCAGCCAGAACTCGGCGGGAGGGTCCTTGTGAACATCCGCCGAGTAGAGCGCAATGTAGAACAGCCCACCGGATGGTGCGACTGGCACCGCAGCGTTACGAATTGCCTGCCAAAGATTTCCGGTGTGGTGAAGCACGCCCCACGAATAAACGACATCAGCCTGAGGTAGAGAACGAACGAATTGGTCATCGAGCACCGAGCCTTGCAGGATCCTCCAAGATTTCGGTCTTCCGGCATAGTCGTGTAGGATACGGGTGGCTTCTACTGATTTTTGGTCCTGATCGAAGCTGATGACCTCGCGCGCACCCAGTTGAAGTGCGGCTAATGAATGCAATCCGCTTCCGCATCCGATATCCAGAAAAGTTAATTCGCGCAGATCATTCCGGTCTAAAAATCCGAGAAGATGTCCTTTCGAGACTTCGACTCTCTCTTGGCTGAAACTCCTCTTAACGTACTTCTTCCAGTTTTCGCCGAATTCGAATCGTTGTTCGTCCGTCGTGCTCATTGAAAATACTACTACGTCGCAGGTGGGCTAGGCGGTAAACTCACGGGCTTGTTGGAACTCACCGCACTGGAAATACGCATCGAGAGTACGATCCACCATTCGCGCAACCGAAAAGCGTTGGTGAATAAATTGGGGCCCGGCGTTTCGCGCCTGAGCAAGCCACTGCCGATCCCCGAGAATTTTCAATACTGCGTCGGCCAAGGCTCCAACCGATGGCGAGGCAACGGCAAATCCAGTTTTCCCATCAAGCAACGCTTCTGGAGCGCCGCCAACTCTCGTTGTCACCACCGGAACCCCTAGACCCTGGGCTTCGATGAGCACGTTGGGTAAGCCTTCCAATCTTGAAGTCAACAGAAAGGCGTCCATTGCAGCAATGGCTGTTAAGACTTCTCTCTGATGACCCGGCATAAAGACGCGATCGCCGAACCCTTTCAGGCGTGCATATTGCCAAACTTCCTCACGGAGCGGACCGTCGCCAATCAGGAGAAATCTCACATCATCTCTGCGCGTGTTGACCTTCTCGGCAACCTTGATCCAGGTCAGGGGACACTTTTCTTCCGAGAATCTGAACACGGACCCGACGACCGCTACATCTGGAGGAATGCTGAAACGCTTCCTGAATTCTGCTCCGAGCTGGTTCTTCAAAACGGCTTCCAGAGACGTCCATTCGATGGCGTTCGGAATAACCTTGAACGTCCCGGCTGGCAATCCCAACCATCGCTCGTAGTCCCGGGCCCCCGCCTCGCTGTTGTTCAAAAAACAGACACACTCGTGTTGCGCTAGAATCCGGTAAGCTGCACGCATGTAAGGCTGAAAAAGGGCGAAATGATTCGGCGCCACACTGCGCGTGCTCAGGACGATGCGAGGAACTCCGCTGAGAAGAGCCGCGAGACCGGCTTTGACATTCGTGTTGTCCAACCAACTGTGGACGATCACAGGCCTTCGAACGCGAAATTCCTGGACATAACGAGCTATGTCGCTCAACTCCGGAGGTAGCTTGTTCGACAACGCCCTCAACGAACGATCTCCAGTGGCTCCCAGAGCCGGGTCTGCAGTAACCGAACAAGGTCCTTTAAGTTCAGAGATTGATATCGATTGTTCTTCGAGTAAGTAAGCGTAAAAACGGTCCATCGGCGTGCTCAACGAATCGCAAAGGACATCGATATTTCTATAACCGCGGCCTGCCACACCCAAAACGGTGGTGACCAGCTGCCTTTCGGAACCACCGGGCCCCAGTGTCCCGATGACGAAATTGATCGATTCTCTCGATCTGTTGCCGAGAGCAAACGGTGGTTTCCGCGGCGCAAGCATCAAATTGCAAAAAATACGTTCGTATTTTCGATCTATCTTCCACTTCAAAAATGGGGCAACAATAGTTCCACAGCTTCGCAATAAGTGAGAGCCGGGGCCGTTTATTTTATATACGTGGCTAAAGACGCGTTCCCGGAACTTTCGGAGCTGGCCTTTAGCCAAGGCTGTCGCCGCCAGACGCAAAAATCCCAAGCGCGTCAGCCGTCTGGAGATCCCCTGGCCATCGCCGCGTGTCAAAACAAATTTTCGCACCGGAAGCCGGAGCGCGAAGGTGCGCAATCGAACGCTTTCAAAGCCCGATGCCGCTATGATGAGCGCACAAGCTTCCAAACTACTATCCGCGACTTTTCGTCGAATTTCCGAAGCCGCTCGCCCAAACGGATTAAACGGTTGATGCACGACAAATACGTCCTCGTCCTTTAACGGGCGGAGCCATGCGCGCTGAAACGGTTCGCAAATGAATAATAGCCTCCGATCCGGGAAAACACTTCGGAGGGTTTCAATTGCCTCCTCAACACAGAACCGCTCTCCCGCAACGAGAACAAGAATAGCGCCTCGGCTCACCTCTATCGACGCAGTCGACATCGATCCGAAAATCGCACCTTCCGCGCGGTGTTGCTTCACCTTAAAAATCCTCGCAGATCATCTCAATAGAAAACGGCCCCCAGAGCCACCTTTCAGAAGCGGCCAAGACGACTGGTCTGCTAAATTCTTAGGCTCCAGTTCTCTTGGTTTAGAGTAAGATTGATATTGTAGTACGGATCCCCGCTTCGAATGTGTTCGCTCCAACGCCGGCTAAACAAATCTTCTTCCGCTAACGGCCGAAGCCGTCCCCGGCTGGCGGATTCGTAATGACGTAATAAAGCGTAGGGCGTATAAACGATGCGATATCCTAGCTCCCGTATTTTGAGACACAGGTCAACGTCATTGTAGACAACCGCCAGTTGCTCATCGAAGCCACCGACTTGATCGAAAACCTTGCGCGAAACCATCATGCAAGCGGCCGTAACGGCACTACAATTGCGCACGAAATCCGCCATCCCAAAATAACTCGTGTGACGATCAGGCAGGTTTCGGAAAGCATGGCCTGCTTCACCGAAAATTCCGATCACGACACCGGCATGCTGAATACGGCCGTCGGGATAGAGCAGCTTCGCTCCGACTGCGCCAATTTCACGATCCTGTGCCTGCTCGAGCATCGCGGTGAGCCAGTCTGCGGTTATCACCTCCACATCGTCGTTAAGGAATACGATATATTCTCCGGCCGCGTGAGTGACGGCAAAATTGTTAATAGCTGAGAAATTAAACGGCTTCGCATAGCGAAGGACCGTATATCTTTTGGCAAGATGATCCAGGTAATCAAGCATTTTCGGATCCGTGCTGTTATTGTCAACAACGATGACCTCGTAAGAGGAATAAGAGGTTTTCCTTTCAACGCTGATAATCGCTTGACGGAGGAGCTGGCATTGGTCCTTGGTAGGAATAATTATGGTGACCAGAGGGCAGTCCTGAATCTCGTAGCGAACGCGGTATCTGCAAAAAGAGACAGACTCGACGGTGGCTCGCTTGCCGCGCCGTTGAATCGCATCCTGTATAGCGCGCCTGCCGCTCTCAGAGGCATACTCCTTGGCTGTGGTCAATGAGGCGGAAGACGTAGGTACAGCGCGCCAATGGTAAAGGATTTGTGGAATGTGACCTACCCGCGTGGTTACTTCCGTAAACCGCAATAGTAGATCGTGATCTTGCGCTCCGTCGTAACCAGCTCTGAATCCATTGATCGCCGCGAGAATGCTGCGGCGAAAGACGGCAAAGTGCCCGATATAGTTCATAGACAGCAGAAGCTCGGGACTCCAGTCCGGCTTGAAGAAAGGCTCATTACGGTCGCCCTCGAGTGTCAATTTATCTTCATCCGAGTACAGGAGATCCAACTCCGGTGTTTGATTCAATCGATGCGTGATTTTCCAGAGAGCATCGGGGCTCAGTTCGTCATCGTGGTCGAGCAAACCGACAAAATCGCCAGTTGCCATCTCAAGCGCCGCGGCCGATGCGCCGGCGATTCCCCTATGGGTCGTAAGCTGGCGAATCCGAATTCTGGAGTCGGATGCTGCACAGGCGTAGAGAAGGTTAGCAACAGAAGAATCGGAAGAAGCGTCATTGACCGCGCAGATTTCCCAATGGGGATAAACTTGGGTGCGTACGGACTGAATAGCCTGATCCAGCCATCGCACCTCGCTATTATAGACCGGCAACAGGATACTGATGGTTGGCAAATAGTGAAACGAAGCGAGCGCTGCCCGCATTCGGTCAAGGTCGGCGGCTTTTAACGAATTTTTGTGGAGCCAAAGTTTGAATTGCATATGGAAATCCACTGCGGCCGGATGCGGGGCCTTCGGAATAAGGTCGTAAAGATTGGCGGCGATCCTAAGCCGATGACGAAACTTCCTGATAACTGCGCTGCATCCTCCTTCTAGGAGCACCCTCCCTACTCTTCGGCATGTCCAGAGCAAGTCCTTACAAGTATTCCCGGTGGATGAGAAACCAAATGACATGTCAGAACATTCTCTTTGAGATCTTAAAGCGCGAGCAGCGCCCGGTAGCGATCGAGACCTTCGTCTGACTGGCCCACAAAGACCGGCACGCCATGATCTAAAACACAAACACGAGCGCAAATCCGTTTAACCGCATCCGCACTATGAGAAACAAACAGTATGGTTTTGCCCTCGGCTTGAAATCTGTCTATTTGGTCGATGCACTTTCGCTGAAAAGCTTCGTCCCCCACTGACAACACTTCGTCGATGAGAAGCACATCCGGGTTTAAGTTTACGGCAAGGGCAAAACCGAGCCGAGCGTACATTCCGGACGAGTAATTTTTTACCGGCGTATCCATAAAGCTGTCCAATTCAGAGAACGCGACAACCGGCTCATAAATTCCCTCAATTTCTTTGCGATCTAACCCGTGCATGGAAGCACCCAAAAAAATATTCTCTCTTCCCGTCAATTCCGGATGAAACCCTGCGCCCAGTTCTATCATGGCACCCATCCTTGCGTTGCCGGGCGTTTTCACCGAGCCGCTAGTGGGCTGGTAGATACCCGCGATAATCTTCAGAAGCGTGCTTTTGCCGGAACCGTTTCTTCCGACCAGTCCAAACGCCTCGCCGCAAGAAACCGTGAAGGTAATTCCCTTGAGAGCCCAGAGAATCTCCCTTCGCTCGCGGTATCTTTTGTGAAAGAATCCAATCACCTTGGACTTCAAAGAATCGGCCTTGTTGTGTTTGATGAGAAAGGCCTTGCTTACTTCGACGACCTGAATATCCTCTGCCAAGGATCAAACCTCTTCCGCAAATCGTTTTTTACATTTTACAAAGAGCAAGCAACCCACCGCCAATGAGCACGCGGTTAACGCAATAATCGTCCCCAGGCGGCTTAGCGACAGATATGCGTTGTAATAAAGCACTTCCTGATAGGAAAGGATAAAATAGGAAAGCGGATTCATATAGAGCGCCGATCGGAGCGGCGCAGCGGCGGCCCGGATATCGTAAACAACAGGCGTGAGCCAGAACAAAAGCATCAGCAGAATCTCGACGAAGTGGCGAACGTCTCGATAAAACACCGTCGCCGTCGAGGCCATGAGGCACACCCCCACGGTAAAAAGAATGTGCAGAGCTAAAATTGGCACGAAAAGGATCCAAGACCATGCGACCGACACTTTGAAGAACAAAAGCGCCATGGGAAAGAACACCAGCAAGGCCAACACGTACTGCGCTAGATTAAAGAGTACCGTTGCGATCGGAAAAACTTCCATAGGAAGAGCAACTTTTCGGATCAGGTTCCCATTATCCAGAATGGAACCTGTCGCCATCATCAGCGATTGAGCAAAAAAGTTCCAAGGCAAAATGCCGACCATAAGAAAATAAGGAAGATCGGAAAGTCCGCCCCGAAATAAATGACCAAAAACGAAACCGTAAACGAGGATCAAAAGCAACGGATTCATCAACGACCAAAGGAACCCCAGCACCGAATCACGGTATTTGAGTTTTAGATCCTTCAGCACCAGATTTCGAATGAATTCCCGGTAGCGATATAACAAATGCATCAAGAAAACCCGGTCGGATTTAGTTCGGGAACGGAGCGATACGGCGCGTTTTGATGCAGTCTTGAGTCGAAAATAATCGTCGAAAACTTTTCCGCGATTTTTCGGCCGAACGCTGTCTTTCCTGAAACAAAAAGAGTATGGCTTTTTTAGCACATGCAACCGTGGTTGAGCTAGCTTTACGGGTGGAAAATTTCTCAGCTTAGTTTCAATGAAGCGCCTATCGATCATCGTACCGACCAAAGACCGCATGGCGGCGATCATGGAGTTGCTGGAAAGTCTGCGCCGGATTGCATCCTGCGATGGCGTCAGCGCCGAGATCGTCGTCGCGGACAATGGCTCAGAGGATCAGACTTTTGACGCCGTGACCTCTCTCGTCAAAGATTTTCCCACGCCGCTCAAAGTTATCAAAGTTTCTCGCCCAGGCAAGTCCGCCGCCGCCAATGAAGCTGTGAAATCTGCGACCGGGGAGTTGCTCGCGTTTCTCGACGACGACGTGGTGGTGGAGGCGAACTGGCTCTGCGCGGTGCGGGATTTTTTTCACGACCGCGGGTTTCAAATCGGCCAGGGATCGATCCTGCTGCCGCCGCAAACCGATCCGGCGACTCTGCGCCTCGTCGATCTTTATCGCACCGTGCCCCGCATCGAGTACGATACCACGGTGTCGAGCGTTCATTCTCTGAACGGTGCGAATTTTTTCATGACCCGTGAGCTCTTTGAGCGAGTCGGCGGCTTCGACGAGCGGCTCGGACCGGGCGCATCGGGCACGTCGGAGGACGTGGAGCTGGCCTGGCGCGTGAGCCGGACGGGCGTTACGATCGGCTACGCAGCCAAGGCCGTGGTTTTTCATCGCATCGACCCGAGCCGGCTCACGGAGGCATACTTCCGCCAGAGCCATCGCCGCCAGGGCGCAAGCCGGTTTTTAATGCGCGCGCACAGCCGCCTGGAAATTTACTTGGACCTCTGGCGCTCGATCAATCAGTACGGATTCTACACGCTCTTCGGCAAAGAGCGCAGCCGCTACCGGAGCAAGGGGCGGATCTATCACTACCTCGGCATGCTGGAAGCGCGGCGCAAGGCGCGGCTGTCGGTGCGCGCCCGAGCCGGGCTGGCGCCGCGTTCGCCGTCACTTATTGAGTGAGCTGCGCGTGTTGCCCAGGCCGAGCAGGTTGAAATCAAAGCTGAAGCTGGTCTTGGCCGGATTGATGGCGTGATTGACGCCGAGCGTCATCGACCAGCACTCGCAAAACGACAAAATCTTGGTCACGGCGCGGACGCCGAGGAATCGGCTGTCGCGCGCGTCGTAGGTGCTGCCGAAATTGACCAGCAGATTATCGGTTAATTTGTAGAACAGATTGGCGTTGACGTTTCCCACGGTGTTTTTGTCGAAGCCGGTGCCCGGGCAGCGCGGATCGAGCGGATGCGCCACGCAGTTGGCCGGCGCGTCGAGATCGATGTTGGCGTCGTCGGCGAGAAAGCTGTTGGGCCCGCGGCGCAGGAACTGATAGCCGAGGCTGAGCGCGTTGGGCCGGTTGAAGTCGGGATCGAGCGAGCGGTGCAGAATCGGGCGCGGATCGGTGATGCTGAACGTGAGGCGCGCCTGGCTGATATCCCACCTGCCCGGATCGATGCCGCCGTCCAGAGTGACGTCGATATACGACCCGGGGCTCACTCTTAGATTGATATCAAGATCGGACAGGCTGTCGCCTTTTTTGCGCTCGCGATCGATGTCGTAGCTGAGCGCGAGCTTGAGCGCGGCCAGCTGGCGCACGTCGCCGATGATGCCCGGTCCGAGCGCTTCCACGCTGTTGTCTACGGGCGCCGCGCTGAGCGGGCTTGCGAGTTTTCCCCAAAACCGGTTGTTGAGCGCGAAGGTCAAAACGTTGCGCCGGTTGACCCGATCGATGTCGTCCATGATCGGGATGCGGCTTTGATTGACGCCGGGAATGAACAGATAGCTGATCTCCGGCTCGAACACGTGTTTCACTCGGGTCAGCCCCAGACTGTCGAAGCCGAAAATCCGGCTTATCGCCGTGCTGACGTTGCCGCGGATCTCGATCAGCTCGCGCGACACGTTGTGGTCGGAGGATTGGACCGGCGCATAGAGGTGGTAGACCGTCTCGCGCGGCGCCACGCTCAGGTTGCCGAAGACGCGCGAGGCGAGTGAAAACGGCAGCACGAATTCAGGCCGCAGATCCATGCGCATGCCGTCGCCGCCTTCGCGGCGGATGTAGTTGACCCCGTCGGCGCGCCAGCGCAGCTCGAGCGGAAAGTCGGCGAAAAAGCGCCGGCCCCAGAACCCGATCTGCGGCGTGCGCTGCAGAGTGCCGGCGTCGGGCTGGACGAAGTCCTGATAGAAATTCATCTCGGATTTGAGGAAGGTGTCGCCCCAGCTCCGAAACACGCCCATGCGCGAGGCGCCGAAGCGGCTGCGGCGGATGTCGGATTCCTGAGTTCCCGGCAGATCGTAGCGCTCGATCAGCTCGCGGGTGAAAAGATCGTCGCGGTAAACGGCAAAGTCGCTGAAGGTCAGCCAGTCCGACGACGTCGTGTAGCGATGCGAGCCCACCAGGCTCCAGCGGTCGCGCGGAATGCGCTGGTCGGCGATCGTGCGGTCGACCACCGAGTCGTTCTGATTGGTGCGCCAGCCCTCGTTGAAGTAGGCCGCGTCGAGGCGGAAATCGGACTCGCGGTCGAACATGGTGCGGAACTCGCCGAGAAAGCCGTAGCGCGCGCGGGTTTCGAGATCGAACTTGAGGGTTGCGTCGGTGCTTTTGGTGATCGCCCAGAAAAACGGCTGCAGGTAGCGGAACCCTTCCTTGGTCGAGTGCCCCAGAGTCGGAAACAGAAAGCCGGTCTGGCGATCGGTGTGCAGCGGAAATAAACCGTAGGGCAGATAAAAAACCGGCACGTCCATGACGTAAAAATAGCCGTTTTTGATCGTGCCCACGCCGTCGAGCGCGAGGTCCATCTGCTCGGCGGAGAACTTCCACGAGGGCGGCCCGCTCTCACACAGACAGGTGGTGAAAAATCCATCGTCGACGTGATAGGTCTGGCCGCCGAATTTCTGCATCTGGCGGCCGGTCATGCTCACGTGCCCGTCCTCGAGGAAGAGATCGCCGTTGCGCAGGATGCCGGTTTCTTTTTCCAGGTTGAATTCAATGGAGTCGGCCGATTTGACCTTCCACTGCGGATCATCGAGCGACACTTTTCCTTTGGCTTCGAGGTCCTGAGTCGTGCGATTGACCCGCACCTCGTCGGCGCGAAGCGTGGTCTCGCCGCGTTTGACCTCGGCCTTGCCGGTGGCCTCGATCTGATTGGAGCCGTCGCTGGTGGTGAGCTTGTCGGCGGTGACGTGGATCTCGTCGCTCCCGCTCTGGCTCTGGCCGCCGCCCAAGGGCAGGAACTGGGCGGCGCCGGCGGTAGCGGCGCTCCAGAGCCACAGAGCGATCGCCGGGAGTAAAAAGCGCTGGACGGGCTGCATGGATCCGGCGGCTAGATTTGCGGCGAGTCGGCGCCGGCTTTGATGTCCTCGAGCACGGGCCGCACTTCGCCGAGGAGGTAGAGCGAGCCCGCGACGACAATCGTGTCTTCGGTCCCGGCTTCGGCAAGCAGCGCGCGCAGCGCCGCGCGCGCGTCCGGGATTACGCGCCGGCCCGCGCCCGCGTTGTGCGCCAGCTCAAGCGGATCGGCACTCCGCTCCATCGCCACCCGCGTGAAAGTCACTTCATCCACGGCCGGCAGCAGCGCGCGCAGCATGATCGGCCAATCTTTATCCGCCATCGTCGCAAACAAAAGTTTGATCTTGCCCCGCCCGCGCGCCGCGCCCAGCTCGTCCACTAGAGCGCGAATTCCTTCCGGGTTATGCGCGCCGTCGAGCACAACCCGCGGCGCTTCCAGCATGATTTCCAGCCGTCCGGGCCAACGAACCGTCTCCAGGCCCCGCCGCACCGCGGCGTCCCCGACCGGCAAACTTTCCTGCGCCGCCTCCAGCGCCGCCAGCGCCAGTGCCGCATTGCCGCGCTGGTGTCGGCCGCGAAGGGCCACGTTTAAATCAGGAAAATATCGTTTTATGCCTGTATAATCGAAACGCCCGTCATTTTTCAAGAAAAAACTGAAATCGCGCCCGAGAAAATAGCCGGGCGCGCCTTGCTGGCGCGCCGTCGCCGCGAGCAGCTCGGCCACCGGGCTCGACATTTTGCCGCAAACCACCGGCACGCCGGGTTTGATAATGCCGCCCTTTTCGCGCGCGATCGAAAGCTCATCGGGTCCAAGATAAGCCTCGTGATCTTTGGAGATGGTCGTGATGACCGAGACCAGCGGCGTGATCAGGTTGGTCGCATCGAGCCGCCCGCCCAAACCCACTTCGATCACGCCGACCTCGACCCGGCGGCGCGCGAAGTAAAGAAAAGCCATCACCGTGATGAATTCGAAAAAAGTCAGCGCGACCCCGGCCGCGCCGGTGCGCCGGCGGACCTCCTCGGCGATGCTGACGACCTCTTCGCGGCCGATCTCTTCATCGCCGATGCGCATGCGCTCGGTAAACGACACCAGGTGCGGCGAGGTGTAAAGCGCCGCGCGATAGCCGGCCAGGGAAAGAATGCGATGCAGCATCGCCGCCGTCGAGCCCTTGCCGTTGGTGCCGGCGATATGCAGCGAGCGGAACTGATTCTCGGGATGGTCGAAAAGCGCCAGCGCGCTTTTCATCCGATCGAGGCGGAGATCGATCACCCCGCCGCGGAGATTGTAAATCCTTTCGAGGGTCTCGGAGTACGCGTCCATGCGCCATCGCCTCGCAAACAGCGGCGCGGGAATACGGCACGCGGGCAAAAAGCGCGGCTAGTCCGCGCGCGCGGCCTGCCGCAGCGCCTGTTTCAGCTCGGCGGCGAAAGCGCCCGCGCGCCGGGCTTTGTTGTCGTTGCCCTTGGTTTTCTCGATGCGCTCGACCAGGGCGCTCCCGACCACCGCAGCGTCGGCGAACTCGGCGATCCAGGCGGCCTGCTCCGGCGTCGAGATGCCGAAACCGACGCCCACAGGAAGCGTCGTCGCGCGGCGCACCCGCGCCACCTGCGCGCGCAAGCTGCCGTCGAAAGAGCGGCGCGCGCCGGTCACACCGGTCACCGAAACATAATAGACAAAACCGCGGCTCGCGCGCCCGACCAGATCGATGCGCTCGGCGCCGCTCATCGGCGACAGCAAAAAAATCAAATCCAGCCCGGCCGCATCGGTCCAGCGTTTGAGCTCGGCGCTTTCCTCCGGCGGCAGATCGACGCACAGAATTCCGTCGGCGCCGGCCGCCGCCGCCTGGCGCGCGAAGCGCTCCGGACCGAAGCGAAAAAACGGATTGTAATAACCGAAGAGAACCACCGGCAGCTGCGAGAACTTGCGGAACCGGCGCAGCAGATTGAAGATCGCCGGCAGCGGCACCGGCCGCTTGAGCGCGCGCTCCGAGGAGCGCTGGATCGTCGGGCCGTCGGCCGTGGGGTCGGAAAACGGAATGCCCAGCTCGAGGCAGTCGGCGCCGGCGGCGTCGAGCGCGCGCATGATCTTGAGGGTGGTCGCCAGATCGGGATCGCCGGCGGTGATGAACGGGATCAGCGCGGCTTCGCCGCGTTCTTTCAGCTCAGCAAATTTCTTTTCAATCCGGCTCATGGCTCAACAATATCAACGGTCGGAAAGAGCGGGCCAGCCGCTCGCCCCTACCCATTTGGTGTCCTTTGCGTTCTTTGCGGTGAAATTTTCTTGCTGTTTTTTTACAATTTGACGCCGAGATAATCGCCGACGGTCAGCATGTCCTTGTCGCCGCGGCCGGAGAGATTGACGATCACGATGTGGCGCCGCGCCAGCCGGCGCGCCAGCTTGACCACCGCGGCGATGGCGTGCGCGCTTTCCAGAGCCGGAATGATGCCTTCGACCTCGGCCAGCAACCGAAGCGCGGCGATCGCCTCGTCATCCGTCGCGGCGGCGAATTCGGCGCGGCCCGAATCGCGCAGATAGCTCAGCTCCGGGCCGACGCCGGGATAATCGAGGCCGGCGGCGATCGAGTGAGTCTCGGTGATCTGACCCTGCTTGTTCTGCAGCACGTAGCTCTTGCTGCCGTGCAGCACGCCCACCGCGCCGCCCTGGATCGAGGCCGCATGTTTGCCCGTGCGCAGGCCGCGCCCGGCGGCTTCCACGCCGAGCATTTTTACGCTGCGGTCGCGCAGGAATGGATAAAACAGCCCCATGGAATTGCTGCCGCCGCCGACGCAGGCAACCAGATAATCGGGCAGCCTGCCCTCTTTTTGCAAAATCTGGCGGCGCGCTTCGCGGCCGATGACCGATTGAAAATCGCGCACCATCATCGGATAGGGATGCGGCCCCGCCACCGAGCCGATGAGATAATAGGTGCTGCGCACGTTGGTCACCCAGTCGCGCAGCGCCTCGTTCATGGCGTCTTTGAGCGTGCGGCTGCCAGCCTCGACCACGCGCACTTTGCCGCCCAGTAGCTTCATGCGAAAAACGTTCAGCGACTGGCGCCGCACGTCTTCCGCGCCCATGAAGATCTCGCACTGAAGGCCGAAGCGCGCGGCGACCGTGGCCGTCGCGACGCCGTGCTGGCCGGCGCCGGTTTCGGCGATGATGCGCCGCTTGCCCATGCGCCGGGCGAGCAGGATCTGTCCGATGGTGTTGTTGATCTTGTGCGCGCCGGTGTGGCAGAGATCCTCGCGCTTGAGGTAAATTTTCGCGCCGCCCAGCCGCGCCGTCAGCCGCTCGGCGAAATAGAGCGGCGTCTCGCGGCCGGCGTATTCGGTCAGATAGAATTGAAATTCTTTCTGAAACGCGCGGTCGCGCCGCACCCTGGCGTAGGCCTTTTCCAGCTCGGCCAGCGCCGGCATCAGCGTCTCGGCGACGTAGCGCCCGCCGAACGGGCCGAAGTGGCCGCTCCGGTCAGGCAGCTTTGGCAGCGATGATAAATTGCTTGAGCTTCTCATGATCCTTGATGCCGGGGCGCGCTTCCACGCCGCTGCACACATCGACCGCGAACGGACGAATGCGCCGGATTGCCGCAGTCACATTGTCGGGGCCGAGCCCGCCGGAAAGAATCAGCCTGGCGCCGTCGAGGCCGTCGAGCCATTCCCATGGAAACCCCGCCCCCGAGCCGCCGTAACCCGCCGACCAGGAGTCGAGCAGATAATAATCCGCGGGAAACCCGGCCAGCCCCTCGATAGACGCTCGTTCCTTCAGGCGAAACGCCTTGATGATCGGCAGTCCCCAACCGCGGCAGAATTCCGCGCTCTCTTCGCCGTGAAACTGCAGCGCGCGGTACAGCCGTCGACTGCCGTTTTCCCCTGCGCCGATCGTCCGCTCGATTGCGCGCCGCGCCGCGTTGACGAACAGCGCCACGTTGAAAGACTCCGCCGGCAGGCGCGCGATGATCTCGCGCGCTTTTTCCGGCGCGATCGCGCGCGGGCTCGGCGGATAGAAATTGAATCCCAGCATGTCGGCGCCGAGCTCGAGGGATTTCTCCGCGTCGGCGAGGCTGGTGATGCCGCAAACTTTGACTTGGACGGCCATGGAATCAATCGGTGTCCCGCAAAAGCTCTCTCAATTTTTGCCCCGGCGCGGGCGCGCGCATGAGCGACTCGCCGATCAAAAAAACGCGCACGCCGAGCCTTTCCACCCGGCGGATCTGCTCCGGCGTGTCGATGCCGCTCTCGCAGACTTTGACCGCGCCGGCGGGCACCAGCGGCGCGAGCCGCTCGGTGACCGCAATATCCACCGCGAAGGTTTTGAGATCGCGGTTGTTGATGCCGACGAGCGTGGCGCCCGCCGCGAGCGCCGCCTCCAACTCTTTTTCCGTGTGCACCTCGATCAGCGAATCCAGCGCGAGCGCCGCGGCCTGGGCGCAAAGCTCGCGCAGCAAATTCGGATCGAGCATCGCCGCGATCAGTAAAATAGCGTCGGCGCCGAAGCTCTTCGCCTCGACGACTTGATAGGGGTCGAGGATGAAGTCCTTGCGCAGAAGCGGCACTTCGACCGCGCCGCGGATTTGTTCCAGATACTCCAGCCGCCCGCTGAAAAAACGCTCCTCGGTCAAAACCGAGATCGCGCTCGCGCCGCCGCCGGCATAATCGCGCGCGATCGCCAGCGGCGCGAAGTCGGCGCGGATCAATCCCTTCGACGGCGAAGCTTTTTTTATTTCGGCGATGATGTGCCGCCCGGCGCCTTGCAGGCGCCGCGCGAAACCGCGCCGCGGCGCGTGAAACAGCGGCCGGTCGCGCAGCCGGTCGAGCGGCGCCGCGCGCCGGCGCTCGGCAACGACGCCGCGCACGTGCTCGGCGATAGTGGCGAGGATCTCGGCCATGCCCTTGCTAAGCGGCGTTGGTCAGCTCGACCAGTTGCGCCAGTTTTTGGCGGGCTTGGCCCGAGTCGATCGACTCCGCGGCCAGGCCGATGCCCTCCTGGATGCTCGCCGCCCGGCCGCTGACGTAAAGCGCGGCGCCGCCGTTCAGCAAAACCACGTCACGGGCCGGACCCTTGTTTCCGTCCAGAATCGCTCTGACGATGCGCGCGCTTTCTTCGGGGTTGCCGCCGTGGAGATCTTCGAGCGCGCAGCGTTTCAGGCCGAACTGCTCGGGCTCGAGCAGGTATTCCCTGACCGCGCCGTCGCGCAGCTCGGCCACCCGGGTCGGACCGCAGAGCGAAATCTCGTCCAGCCCTTCGAGCCCGTGCACGACCATCGCGCGCGCGCTGCCGAGGTTTTTCAGCACCTGGGCGATCATGCCGACCATCTCGCCGCTGTAGATGCCGAGCAGCTGGTGCGTCGCCATGGCCGGATTGGTGAGCGGCCCGAGCATATTGAAGATCGTGCGGATGCCGATGTCGCGGCGCGGCTGCACGGCGTATTTCATCGCTTCGTGAAGCAGCGGCGCGAAGAGAAAACCGATGCCGATTTTGGCGATGCACGCTTCCACCCGCTCTTTCGGCGCATCGACGCGGACGCCGAGCGCGCCGAGCACGTCGGCGCTGCCGGACTGGCTCGACACCGAGCGGTTGCCGTGCTTGGCCACGTTCACACCGGCGCCGGCCAGGACGAAGGCCGTCGTCGTCGAAATATTGAAGGTGCCCTTCTGATCGCCGCCGGTGCCGCAGGTGTCGAGCACGGTTTTGCCGCCGACGTTCACCCGGTGCGCCTTTTCGCGCATGACCCGCGCCGCGCCGGTGATCTCCTCGACCTTCTCCCCTTTCATGCGCAGCGCGGTCAGAAACGCAGCCACCTGCAGCGGCGAGGCCTCCCCGGTCATGATCTGGTTCATCACGTCGATGGTTTCCGCCTCGGAAAGATCGACCCGGCTCACCAGCTTTTCGATCGCTTCGCGAATGTTCATGGCCGTCGAATCTATCTGCTCGCCGCGAAGGCTTTGGGATAGTTCTCCTTGCTGCGCAAAGTCTCCACCATCTTGTCCGCTTCGTCGCGCGAGCCGTATTTGCCGACGCTCACGCGATACCAGGTTTTGCCCTTGTTCTGGACCTCCGTGACATAGGCGTTGTAGCCTTTATTTTTTAGCCGATCAACGATTTGCTTGGCCGAGCGCTCGTCCGGAAAAGCATTCACCTGGGCGCGCCAGACCTTGGCCGCCTCCTTGGCCGTACTCGCCGCCGGCTCGGCTTTCGCCGGCTCCTCGGCGGGGGCGACCTTCTTCTCGGCGATTTTCACCGGCGCCGCTTCCGCCTTGGCCGGCGCGGGTTTCTCCGGCAGCTTCTCTTTGGCTTCGCTTTTGGGCTTTTCCGCCGGTTGGGTTTCGCGCGGGCTTTCGCCTGCCGAAGCCAGGGAGTTGGCGGCGCCGGAAAGCGAATCGTTGAAGGTGATCTCGTTGCGCGCTTGCGGCGCCTCGGCGGCGGGCTCCGCGCTTCCCGGCTTGATCGGAATTTTCACCAGCGGCTCTTCTTTTTTCAGCAGCTTTCTTTCTTCGATGCTCTTGCCGACGTAAATGCCCATAAAAAAAATCACCAGCGAAGCCGCCGTGAAGGCGGCGCCGAGCAAGACCATCTGTCCGCGGCTGAAATAGAAACGATTTTCCTTGCCCCTGCGATTTTCCGCCATGAGTTTGTCCTCGCGCTGGGTTGGCTGAAATGGATCTCGACTATTCGGCTTCCGCCCGCGCCGCCATCTTCGCCGGCGCCTCGACCCCGAGGATTTCCAGGCCGCGGCGCACCGTCTTCTGCACGTTGGCGATCAAAAGCAGGCGCGCCCGGCTCAACTCGGCGTCTTCCGAAATCACCCGGGTGCGATTGTAGTAGCGGTGAAACTGGCCGGCCAGGTCCAAAAGATAGAAGACCAGCCGGTGCGGCTCGAGCTCGCGCACGCTCTCCTCGAGCACGTCGTTGAATTGAATCATGGCGCGGATGAGCTCCAGCTCCTCGGCGAGCTCGAGACGCTCGACCGAAACGCCCTGAAGGTTTTCCAGCGCGATGCCGCTCCTGGCCGCCTGCTCGAAAATACTCGACACGCGCGCGTGGGCGTACTGCACGTAGAACACCGGGTTGTCGCTCGACTGGCGCTTGGCCAGCTCCAGGTCGAAGTCGAGATGGCTGTCGGACTTGCGCATGAGAAAAAAGAACCGCGCCGCGTCCCGTCCGACTTCGGCGAGCACGTCCTCGAGCGCCACGAACTCGCCGCTGCGCTTGCCCATGCGCACCGGCTCGCCGCCGCGGGTGAGCTGGACCATCTGCACCAGCACCACGCGCAGGGCTTCGGGGTCGCAGCCGAGCCCCCGCAGGGCCGCCTTCAAGCGCGCCACGTAGCCGTGGTGGTCCGCGCCCCAGACGTTGATCAGTTTTTTGAAGCCGCGCTCGTATTTGTTGCGGTGATAGGCGATGTCGCTCGCAAAGTAAGTCAGCTCGCCGTCGCTCTTGACCACCGTGCGGTCCTTGTCGTCGCCGAACTGGGTCGAGCGGTACCACTCGGCGCCGTCGGCGCTGTAAAGCAGCCCGCGCGCGCGCAGCGCCTCCATCGCTTGCGTCACCTCGCCGCGCTCGCGCATGGCTTTTTCGCTGAAGAAAACATCGAACTCGATGCCGAAGTCCCGAAGCTGCGCGCGGATCGTGTCGAGCAGAGCGCGGCCGCCGTAGTCGCGGAAAAATGCCACCGCGGCAGCGCCGTCGCGGAGAAATTTGTCGCCCTGCTCCTGCTTTATTTTTTCGGCGATCGCGGTCACGTAGTCGCCCGGGTAACCGTCCTCGGGAAACTCCGCGGTTTCGCCGCAGGCTTCGCGGTAGCGCGCAAGGATCGAGCGGCCCAGGTTTTCCATCTGGTTGCCGGCGTCGTTGACGTAGTATTCGCGCTCGACGTTGAATCCCGTTGCCTGGTGCAGCCGCGCCAGCACGTCGCCGATCACCGCCACCCGGCCGTGGCCGACGTGCAGCGGGCCGGTGGGATTGACGCTGGCGAACTCGACCTGGACGCGCTCGCCGCGGCCGAGATCGAGCGTGCCCTGCTCGCCCGCCGCCAGCGCGCGCAGCTGCGCGTAATAAAATTTCGGCGCGAAGGTGAAGTTCAAAAATCCCGGGCCGGCGATTTCCCGGCGCGCGAGAATCCCGCCGGAGTCGTCGATGTTTTTGAGAATCGCCTCGGCGATTGCCCGCGGCGGCTTCTTGGCGCTCCTGGCCCAGAGCATCGCCGCGTTGGTCGAAAGATCGCCGAACTCGCGCTGCTTGGGCGGCTCAAGAAGCAAAGGGGGGAGCTCTGAAGAATTCAGCTCTCCCCCCTTCGCCGTTTTTTCGATGGCTCGGGTTAAAAGCTCCCTGAGATGTTGTCGCATCTTGCCTAAGCTGACTCTCTGCGCCCCCCGGCGCCGCACCCGCGGTTATGTAAAAAGGAAATCTCGCGGCAATGGGACTTCGAGCCTGTAATTTAACGCAACGGTCTCTCATCCGCAAACCAGCCCGGCGCGCCGCGCGCGCCGATCGCAGCGCCGCCGGCAGCGTTTCGCCGCGAAATTCCGCGGCGCCGGGGAGTCCCATCCGGCTTACTTCGGCGCGAGAAATCTGGCGGGCACTTCTTCGGCGAGGAACAACGGACCCGACTGAAAGAACTTGACGCCGGCGCCGTGCGCGGCCTCGGCGTCGATGACCAGGATCGCGGGCAGCGGATCGTGGCGCCGTGCGACGGACTCGGCTTCGTCCGCGGAAACGCTCAGGTGAACGTACTGCCGATCGCGCGGCTTGAGGCCGTGGCGCAGCATCGATTGGGCCAGGTCCCGCGCCGTGCCGTAGTACAGCTTCGCCGGCGGCTCGACCGCGGCATCGCTCAGATCGAGGGCGAAGGAATGGCCGTAGGTGGCGCGGACTCTCTGATCGCGCAGCTCGAAGCGCTTTTTCTCCGAATCCGTGACCACGGCGCGAATCTGCTCTTCGGTCACGTCGTAAAATCGCTCCTGGACGATATCGATGAGGTCGAGCCAGTCGACGTAGCCGCGCTCGTCGAACACCAGCGGATATTCCCTGGGCCGGTGGCGCAAAAGAAAAGTGAGAAACCGCGAGATCCGTTCGGGCGCGAGTCCCGCCATCGTTTTACACGCCCCGTTTTTGTCCCGTGATCACGTCGTAGACGTTGCACGCGATGCCGGTCGCTTCGTAGCCGTCCAGGCCGGTGGCCTGGGCGATCGAGAACATCTGATAGGCGAGGGCAACGAACGGCATCGGCACTTCCATCTCGCGCGCCATGTCCAGGCCGAAGCCCACGTCCTTGGGCATCCACGATTTGCGCGGCTTGTATTTGCGGCTGGCGATGATTTCCATGATGCGGTCGATGGCGACCGAGTCCTGCTGGGAATTTTTGAGTATCGTGCGAAAGGTTTCTTCCGTGAGCCCGCCCTTTTTGAGCCAGGAGCAGATCTCCGCCAGAGTCAAATGCGTCACCGCGGCGAACATCGCCATGGCATTTTTCACCAGCTTGGCGTTGCCCAGCTCGCCGACGTAAAGCACTTTGTTGCCCATCGCCTTGAAAACATCCTGATGCGCATCGAAGACCTGTTTGGAGCCGGAAAGCCAGAGCGACAGCGTGCCGGCCGCCGCCGCTTCCTCGACGCCGCCTGCCGAGCCATCGACCACCGTCCAGCCTTTTTTTGCCAGCTCCCGGCTCACGCCGACGATGGTTTTCTTGTCGATGCTGCTGAAGTCGATCCAGAGTTTGGCGCCGCTCGCGGCTTCGTGCAAACCGCCGGCGCCCAGCCCGACTGCGCGCACGGCTTCATTATAGGGCAGCATCGACAGCACCACTTCGCAGGATTCCGCGACAGCTTTGGGCGATTCTCTGAAAACCGCGCCCTGGCTCTCCAGCCCCTTGGCCTGCTCGCGCCGCAAATCGTTGACGATCAGCTTGTGGCCCGCCTTGATCAGGTTGCCGGCCATGCCGCTGCCCATGCCGCCGGTGCCGATAAAACCGAGAGTCGCCATTTTGCCTCCTGCTGAATTGCCTAATCGACGAGCCGCACGCCGGCCGGCCAGAGCACCAGGACGATGGTTTCGCCGACGGCGCGCGGCGTGTGAACCGATTGCGGATCGAGAAAAACGATATCGCCCTTTTCGTATTCGCCGGTCTCGTCGGCGATCTTGCCTCTCAAGACCAGGTAAAATTCGCCGCCCACATGCTCATGCTTCACAAAGGCACCCGCTGAAGCATCCGCGGCGATCCGATAAAGCACCAGCTCGCGCGCGCCCGCGCGCGCCAGGCGCGCCATCGAAAGGCCGTTGCCGAAGCCGCGCCACGAAAGCCGCGCGAGCGCCGCATCATCGACATCAATGCGCAGAAAATCGTTCAAGGATCGGCGCAAAACGCCCGGCGCCCTGGCTTCCACGAGCGTTGTCTATCACGACTATTCGGCGAAACAAAGCCGCAGCCGCCGCCGACCCTCGCGGCTGGTCCGATTGCGGAAACGGGACCCAGCACAAAGACACCAAGCGCACCAAGGGATTCGGTCCGGGCGCGGCAGGCGGCGCCCGTCGACGGGTTCGTTGCGCGCGGGCGCTTTGCGGAACCTGGGCTGAGCGGGGAAGCGAGAAGGAATCTCGCCTTTACGCGCCCGCGCGCAGGCTGCCGTAAACCCGCTCGGGCGTGACCAGGACGAGACTGCGTTCTTCGTCGCGCATCTGGCGGGCGAAATCTTCGTCGTTGCCTTTGGGCAGCCGGCCCATGGAAACATAAAAATCCTTGAGCCGCTTGATGTGCGCCGGCGTGTCCTGCCAGGGCTCGATGGCTGCGGGACCTTCGACGGTGACGTAACGGCGGTTGTCGAGCCTGATCACCGTGATCGTCGCGCGCCCGGTGCGGCCGATGTTTTTGAGCTTCACCGTGCGCGGCCGCGACGCGAAGCCGATCTTGCCGTCGAGCACGGCGGTCGAGACGATCGTCGATTGGGCGCGGCCCCGGGGCGTGACGCTGATCGCCACGCCGGTGTGATGGTCTTGCAAAAGCGGTAGCGCTTCCTTCCATTCCATGCGAATCGTTCCTCCGGGTATGGGATATACGTCTGCGAGCGCGGCAGCTATAACGCCGCGCCGGCGCGCGAGTCAAGCCGGAGCGGCGCGGCTCGACTCCCATCGCGCTGAATGAAGAAAAGCCGCGTCAGTCTTCGAGCTCCGGATAGTGGCGAAAGATTCCCTGCTCGTTGAACGCGAGCCGGCGCGGCGAGGAGAGATACGCCGCGATCCGCGGCCGCGCTTTGATCCGGTCGTGAAGGGCAATCAGCCGCGGATGGCCGGGTTCCAGCCGCGCCATCGTCTTCGGAAAAGCGTAGCGCAGCCCCTCGATCATCTGGAACAGCGAGAAATCGGCGTAGCAAATCTTTCTGCCCAGGATGAAATCGCCGTTCTTGCCGTTCAATTTTAGAATCCGCTCGAAGTAGGCCATGAATTTCGGAATGCGATGGGCGGTGAAATTCGCGGCGCGCTTTTTTGCCTCGTCCTTTTGCTCTTCATAGTAGAGCACGTTGGCGATCGGATGGTGCGTCTGGCCCTGTTCATACAGCCAGTCGGCCACCGTCAATTGGAGTTGATGGGCCCAGAGCCGGCCCGCTTCGCTTTTCGGCGCCAGCCCGAGACGCGGGCCGAGAAACTGGAGAATATTGGCGGTCTGGGAGATCAGCAGCTTGCCGGCTTTGAGAAACGGCGGCGCGAACGGCGGATGCTCGAGCTTGGGGTTTTCGAGAAATTTCACGATGCCGGGCCGGCCGAAGCTCGGATCGCGCGCAACATCGATATAATCCGCGCCGGCATCTTCCAGAGGCAACCGGACGAATTCGCCGCGGCCCTGGATCGACGACTGGTAATAAAGTTCGTATCGCATGGGAAATCCTCCTTCGGGCTGGATGATCGGAAGTAGTCCGCCGGGCCTGGCGCGAATTATTCCGGCATTGCGCAGGGTACGATTTGCCGGCTGTGGCGCCGGTAGATGCGGAAGTCCGAATCCGTGGTCAGAATCAGCGGAGCCGCGAGGGTTTCGCTCATGCGCACGAGGCAGGCATCGGCCAGACTCATGGGAACGTCCGCGTACTTGCGCAACAGCTTCAGCACCGATTCGAAGTCGTTCTCTAGGTCGAAGGCCGGCAGCACTGCGCGGCGCTGCAAAAGCGCGCTCAAGGCGGGCGCCCCGCGCCCGCCGAGCAGATTGTAGGCTTCGGAAAGCACGGACTCGCAGGTGCGCCAGGGCGGTGCATGCTCGGCGGCTTGGGCGGTCGCCCAGCGGTGGTGCGCATCGCCCCTGCTGAGCAGAGCGACCAAAAACCCCGCGTCAACGAGCAGGTTTGCGGCCATAGCCCGTGCTCTTGAGAAAGTGTTTTTTGCGCGCGCTCAAGCTCGGCGGCAGACCGCCCACCGAGCCGATCAGATCGGCGATCACATCGAGCGGCTGCGTTCTGCGCACCCGACGATCGGCGCGCTGCAGACGTTCTCGCACCACGTCGGATTTGGAGCACTTGCGCCCGCGCGACTCGGCTTCGATTTCGGCGACGAGCGGCTCCGGCAATCGCACCGTGAGGGTTTTCATGTCTTGAGTGTATTACGGGTCCGGCAGGGTAGCAAGACAAAACGGCAGTGGCTGCGCGGCCCCCGGCCATCCGATCGCCGCGCGTGACTTTCTTGAGTCGAACGATTCTACCCCACCGCGCTGCTGGAAAACTGTTTTTGATTGCGATAAGTGAGTTCCCTAGTTTGACTCTTTTCCAGTTTTTATGATCAGCGGCGCCCTCGAAGGATTGACCTGCATCGATGTCAGCGGCCACGTCGCCGGCCCCTACGCCAGCAGCCTGCTCGGCGATCTCGGCTGCGAGGTGATCAAGATCGAGCTGCCCGGCGGCGGCGACACTCACCGCGGCCGCAACCCCAAGTACGAAGGCTACGGTCCGAGCTTTCGCGCGCTCAACCGCAACAAAAAAAGCGTCACGCTCAATTTGCGCGAAAAAAAGGCCCGGGAGATTCTGCTGCAGCTTTTGTCCGCGGCGGATGTTTTTCTGGAAAACTTCCGGCCGCCGACCCGGAGCCGGCTCGGGCTCGATTACGAAGAGCTGGCGAAGCTCAACCCGAAGCTGGTGCACTGCTCGATCTCCGGCTACGGCCAGAGCGGTCCCTACCGCGACAAACCCGGCTTCGACACCATCGGCCAGGCGCTGAGCGGCATGATGAGCCTGGTGACCGATCTGGACGATCCTAAAGTCGCCGGCGTTTCTTTCGTCGATCACACCGCCGGCATCTTTGCCGCCCACGGCATCATGGCGGCGCTCCTTGCCCGGGTCAAAACCGGCGCGGGCCAATTCATCGACGTGTCGCTCCTGCAGGTGGCGATCGCGTTCATCGAATCCCACGTGGCGGATTACCTGAACGGCGGCGAGGCGGTGTCGCGGGAAAATTTCCCCAAAGGCCGCATCTACAGCCTGCTCGACTGCGACGGCAAACCGTTCATGGTTCATCTCTCGTCGCACAATCAGGCCTGGGAAGGCTTGTTGAAAGCCGCCGAGCTCGATCCTTTGATCGGCGATGCGCGCTTCGCTTCGAACAAACAGCGCACCGAGCGCCACGGTGAGATCGTCGAGATCCTGCGCCAGCAGTTTCGCAGCAAGCCGCGCGAATACTGGCTGGCGCGCCTGGACGCGCGGGAGATTCCCAGCGCGCCGATCAACACGATCGCCGAGGTCTTCGACAATCCGCAGGTCCGGCATCTGGGCATTCCCAGACCGATCAGCCACCCGAAAATGGGCGCGAGCAAGCTGGTCGGCAGCCCGATCAACATGTCCGGCACGCCGGCGAAATTTTTTCGCGCCGCGCCGCTGCTTGGCGAACAGACCGAAGAAGTGCTGGCAAGACTCGGTTACGACGGCAGCGCCGTCAAGGAGCTGCGAGCGCACGGCATCGTATAGAAATCGTTTTGCGTCGGGTGTCCAGCGTGAACACCCGATGCTCAAGCAAAGGAGTCAACCATGGATTTTACCGTATCCGCCGATCCGCCCCACGTGGTCGAGTTCAGAAAGGAAGTCGCCGCCTGGATGGCCGAGCAGTTCCAAGGCCGCGAGCATTTGCGCTGGTCGGCGTCGTGGTCGACGCGCGAGGACGAGGAGGAATACAAGTTCCGCCGCGGTCTCGCGGAGAAGTTGGGCGCCAAGGGCTGGCTGTTTCCGCTGTTTCCGAAAAAATACGGCGGCGCGGAGCTGACCATCGATCATCAGGTCGTGCTCGAGACCGAGCTTTTCAAGTACGGGCTCAACCTGTCGCACGTGTTTTACACTCTGGCGCGGATCGTCGCGCCGGTGCTGATCCGCTGGGGCACCGAGGAGCAGAAAGCCGAGTTTCTGCCGCCGATCACCCGCGCCGAAATCTGCGTCTGGCAGGTGCTCACCGAGCCGCACGGCGGCAGCGACATCGCCAACTGCCAGACCAAAGCGATCCGCGACGGCGATCACTACGTCGTCAACGGCCAGAAAGTCATGGTCGGCCATCACCTGCCGCCGGACTATCTCTGGACGCTGGTGTGCACCAATCCCCAGGGCAAGCGCCACGAGAACCTCGCCTGGATTCACATCCCGGCCAAGCTGCCGGGCATCACGATCCAGCACATGAACATGATGATGGGCATCAAGAACGCGGTCTTCTTCGACAACGTGCGCGTGCCGGCAAAATATTTAATCGGCGGCGAGAACAACGGCTGGAAAGTCGCGAGCACGCACATGGAGCTCGAGCACGGCGGCGACGGCCGCATCGCCGCCGATCCGCTGGTGGAGCGCGTGGTCGAGTACTGCCGCAACACGCACATCGACGGCAAGCCGCTGATGGAGGACGATCGCACCCGCGATCTGATCGCCGACATGATGATCGAGCTCAACACCTTGCGGCGCTTCAATCAGCTGATCTACTGGCGCCGCTTCAATAAAAAACCCCATCCCTACGGCGGCCCGCAGCAGCGCTACTACCAGCGCATGCTGCGCCTGCGCAACGGGGAGCGCCTGCAGGCGATCATGGGCGCCGATGCGCTGGAGCAGAATTTATCCGTGCACGAGGTGGTCGATTTCGAGTACGCCGTGCGCACCGGCCCCGGCCAGCTCCACGGCGGCGGCACCCTGGACACGGATCGCTTGATCTTCGCCCGCCGTCTCGGTCTCGGCCGCCCGACGACGGAAAAAGCGCCGGAAACGGATTAAAACCGGATAACAACCTGTCAAGGTCGATTGGAACAATTGAAACCGTTGGAACCTTTGGAACGCACCGCATCTTATCGTTCCAGAGGTAGGAGAAGAAAATGGATTTGTCGTTGACCGAAACCCAGGAAGAATTCAAAAAAGTCGCCGAGGATTTCGTCAAGGCCGAGGTGCCGGCGCATCAGATGACCCAGTGGTACAAGAACAAGCAGACCTTTCGCCCGGAGCTGGTCAAGAAAGCCGCCGAGATCGGCTGGCTCGGCATGATGCTGCCGGAGGAATACGGCGGCGCGGGCGTGTCGACGATGGACTGCGCCGTGGTGTTCGAGGCGCTGGGACACGGTCCGGTGCCGGGACCGCTTTTCACCTCCGGCGTTTTGAGCGCGCAAATGATTTTCGAAGCCTGCACCGAAGCGCAGCGAAAAGCGCTCCTGCCGAAAATCTGCGACGGCTCTGCGATCGTCGTGCCGGCGATCACCGACAAGGCCGCCTACTGGGGACCCGAGGCGGTAGAGAGCCGGCTGGAAAAAATTCCCGGCGGTTATCTTCTGAGCGGCGCCAAGCGTTTTGTCTTCGACGCCGAAGCGGCCACGAGTTTTCTCTGCGCCGCGCGCTCGGAAGAAGGCAAGGTGGTTTTTGTCCTCGTCGACGCCAAAGCCCCGGGAGTCAAAATCACGCTTCACGTCGGCTTCTTTGTTTCCGTCGCCGAAGTCCGCTTTGACAAGGTCGCGCTAACCGGGGACAGCCTGCTCGGTACCAGCGGCGCGAGCTGGTCGACCCTGGAAGCGGCGCTCGACAAAGCGCTGCCGATACTTTCCGCCTATCAGGTCGGCGCCACCCAGGAAGTCTTCGACATCACCTGCGAGTACACGCGCAGCCGCGTGGTTTTCGGCCAGCCCATCGGCCGTTTTCAGCGCGTGCAGGATCACTGCGTCGATATTTCGATCAACCTCGACATGGCGCGCTGGGCGACCTACGAAGCGATCTGGCGGATCGACAGCGGCATGGACGCGCGCGCCGGCGTGCACGAAGCCAAAGCCACCGCCAGCGACGGCTATTATCACGGCACCAACTACGCGCACATGGTCTGGGCGGGACCGGGAACCGATTACAGCCATCCGATGATGGCGCACAGCGTGCTCGCGCACACGCTGTATCAATATCTCGGCACGCCGGGGCATCATAAGCGGCTGATGATGGACGCGCTCTACCCCAGGGCAAACTAACCGAGGATCGAGGATGGTAGACAGAGGATTGCATCGAGCGCGATCTTCGATCCTCCATCCTCGACCCTCTCCAACTGCGAGGACTGGAATGAAATCTCATTTTCGTCTCGTCGCTTCGCTGGTTCTCGTAAATATCTTTTTGAGCGGCAACCTTCGCGCCCAGACTTCCTCGCACAACGCGCTCGTCGAAGGCGCAAAAAAAGAAGGCAAGCTGGTCTGGTACACGTCGATGGCGATCGACACGTCGAAGCCGCTGCTCGACGCGTTCGGTAAGGATTATCCGTTCATCAAAGCCGAGCTGGTGCGCGCCGGCGAAGAGCAGTTGATGAATCGAATCCTGAGCGAAACCCGCGCCGGCCGCTGGATGTTCGACGCGGTTTCCACCGCCGCCATGTCGGTGGCCGCCGATCGGCATCTGCTCTCGCCCTATCTCACTCCCGAAAGAGACGCCTTTCTAAGCGAGTTCAAAGATCCGCAGGGCTACTGGACCGGCATCTTCGTCAACAATCTGGTGCTCTGCTACAACACCAAGATGCTCGCGGCCAGGGACGCGCCGAAAAATTATCCCGATCTGCTCGACGCCAAGTGGAAAGACAAGATGCTCATGGACTCCACCGACTACGATTGGTTCGGCACCCTGGCGGCGGTGTGGGGGAAAGACAAAACCGTGCAGTACATGAAACGCCTGGCGGCGCAGAATCCGCTCTGGCGCCGCGGCCACGGGCTCACCGCGCAGCTTCTCGGCGCCGGCGAGGTGCCGCTCGCCTGGGCTTATAATTTTCGCATCGAGCGCATGAAAAACGAAGGCGCGCCGGTGGAGTGGATCGAGACCTTCGATCCGATCGTCGCCACCGTGAGCGGCATCGGTCTCAGCGCCAAACCGGCCAATTCCAGCGCGGCCAAGCTGCTCATCGACTTCGCCACCTCGAAGAAGGGCCAGCAGATGATCCGCGGCATGCGCCGGATTCCGGCGCGGAGCGACATCGAGCCGCTGGCGCCCCGGATGGATCAGACCAAGCTCAAGCTCAAGGCCGTGCCCAAGGAAGTTTATCTCCGCTTCGACGACTACGCGCGCGAGTTCCGCCAGATCTTCGGACTGTAAATCCGCACACCCGGCCGGCGCTCATCGCGCCGAAGCCCGAGAAACCCGTCGCCGCCGCGCGCCCCCATCGCGGTTGGACAAATTGCCGAAAATTGCGGTATGAGAGGCGCAAACCCGAGCTGTGCCGACCCGAATCGGTGTCGCCGGCGCAGCCCGACAAAGCAGTTCGTTGCATTCCCAACCGTTGCTGGTCCGTCCGAAAGGAGGAAGTGATGCGAGGAATTTTCTGGCGACGTTGCTTTCCGGCAGTTCTTTTCGCCTCGGCGCTCGCGGCTGGCGGCGGCGCCGCGGAGAAGGCGCCTTTCTATCAGGGCAAAACGCTTAACTTCATCATCAACTTTGGAGCGGGCGGGCCCACCGACATCGAATCGCGCATTTTCGCCAAGCATTTGGGCCGCCACATTCCCGGCAACCCGACGATCACCGTGCAAAATATGGGCGGCGGCGGCGGACTCACGGCGGTGAATTACATCGGCGAAGTCGCCAAGCCCGACGGCTTCACCGCCGCCTATTTCACCGGCAGCCTGTTTCAGCATCAGATCAAAGATCCGGCGCTGCGCGTGGACATCGGCAAATTCGGCTTCATCACCGGCGTGCACGGCGTCACCGTGTCGTACATCCGCTCCGACGTGGCGCCGGGGATCAAGAAGCCGTCGGACTTCGTCAAGGCGCAGCGCTTCCGCGCCGCGGGGCTCGGCGTCAGCAGCTCCAAGGACGTGCGCTTTCGCCTCTCGTTCGATTTATTGGGGCTCAAGTATGATTACGTCACCGGCTACAACAACAGCTCCGACGCGCGCCTCGCCGTGCAGCGCAACGAAGCGCAGTACCACGACGAAACCCTGCCGAGCTACCGCTCCCAGGTCGAGCCCAACATGGTGAAGCCCGGCATGGTGACGGCGCTCTACTACACCGACCTGGTCGCGCCGAGCGGCGAAGTGCTGGTGAGCCCCGACGTGCCCGAGCTTTTGCCGTTCACGCATTATTACAAGGAAGTCTTCGGCAAGCTGCCGTCCGGCATCAAATACGAAGCCCTCAAAGCCGCCAACATGTCGAGCACCAACATGACGCGCATGGTGCTCATGCCGCCGAAAACCTCGCCGGAAGTGATCGGCATTCTGCG
>Ga0070741_10004457_pt1 | contig 32664 bp, 23 predicted proteins | sample Coa_R1_4_FD_66440 | JGI IMG/M metagenome (GOLD analysis project Ga0070741, IMG submission 66440) | Surface soil microbial communities from Centralia Pennsylvania, which are recovering from an underground coalmine fire - Coalmine... | ecosystem: Environmental > Terrestrial > Soil > Unclassified ... | reverse complement strand
CCGATACGACCGGCAAGATCGCTCAAATCGCCGCCTATCGCGACACGATGGGCTGCAGCGTGCTGCCGCCGCAGTGGTCCATTGCCGACGTTTCGCGCTTGCCTTACGTCGCGTTTGCGCCAGCGCCTGACATGAGCGCAGTTCCGTTTCCCGCCGGCGATCGCGTCGACCTTCCTGCTGATGGCATCGATCCGCAACATCGAGCACTGGCGGCGATCCTCGATCGCGCGTTCGACGGTAAGAGCTACGGCTCGAGCGATGGCGTGGTGACGACATCGATCGTCATCTTGAAGAACGGCCGGATAGTCGCGGAACGCTATCGGCCCGGCTTCGGCATGACGAGCGGCTATCGGACGTGGTCGACTGCGAAGAGCATCAGCGCAGTGCTGATGGCGATTGCGGCGCGTCAAGGCATTATCGATTTAGACGCACGCGCCGACATCCCCGAGTGGCGCTATGCGGGCGATCCGCGTCAAGCCATCACGTACAAGCATCTGCTGTGGATGTCGAGTGGACTGTTCAGCGGCGGCCCGAACACGTATTCGGTGTACTTCGGTGGGCAGGACGTCATCAGCGCGGTCACCACGACTGCGCTCGAAGCCGAGCCCGGCACGCGCTGGAAGTACGCCAACAACGACACTTTGCTGTTGTTGCGCGCGCTGCGCTATAAGCTGAACGACGACTTGCGCTATCTGCGCTTTCCTTACGACGAGTTGTTCCATCCGCTCGGCATGTATCACACTCGGATGGAAGTCGACCATCTGGGCAACTTCGTCGGATCGAGCCAGATCTACACTACGGCACGCGACCTCGCTCGCTTCGGGCTTGTGCTCGCCAACGACGGCGTCCTCAACGGCAAGCGCCTATGGCCGGAAGGCTGGCTCAAGTTCGCCACCACGCCCGCGCCGACCAAACCGCCGGCGAGAGGCGAGTGGGGATATGGCGCGCAATTCTGGTTGCTCGATCAAATGCCCGGCGTGCCAGTGGGTACCTTCACCACTGCGGGCAACAAAGGGCAATATGTCACCGTCGTGCCCGGGCACGATCTGGTGATCGTGCGCACCGGCGTCGACCCGGACGGCAAGCGCTTCTTGCAGGACCGTTTGGTGGCAGATGTAGTGGCCGCGATGAGGTGAGGTGCTTCCCCGGATTGCGGCCTACGGCCTTCATCCGGGCTACGACTGCTACGACTGCCCGCGGAAAAATTGCGGGGTCGCGCTTTACGTAGCCCGGATGGAGCGCAGCGGAATCCGGGAGCCGCTCCCGGATTGCGGCCTACGGCCTTCATCCGGGCTACGACGGCTACGACTGCCCGCGGCAAATTGCGGAGCCCGCTTTACGTAGCCCGGATGAAGCGCAGCGGAATCCGGGAACCCCGTTACCCTTCACTCCTGGCGCACGTAGAAAACGTGTAAGGTTGCTCGCTCGCGCACGACGAGGCCAGCCGATGCCGCCCGCACTGACTCCCGAACAAGAGAAGCGACTCTTTCTCAAGATCTCCCGGCGACTGTTGCCGCTCGTCGTCGTCAGCTATCTGATCGCCTACATCGATCGCACCAATATCTCTTTCGCCGCGCTGACGATGAATCAGGACCTTGGCTTCAGCGCGTATCTGTATGGCTGGGGCGCGGGCATCTTTTTCATCGGCTATGCGCTGTTCGAGGTGCCGAGCAATCTGATCCTCGAGCGCATCGGGGCGCGCGTCTGGATTGCTCGCATCATGTTCACCTGGGGGTTGATCTCGGCGCTGATGGCGACCGTGTCAGGGCCGACCAGTTTCTTGATCTTGCGCTTTCTGCTGGGCGTGGCAGAAGCCGGCTTCTTTCCCGGGATCATCTTCTATTTCACTTACTGGTATCCCGCCGCTTACCGTGCGCGTGTCATCTCCACCTTGTTTCTCGCAGTGCCGATCTCGAACGCGGTGGCGTCGATGATCTCGGGCGCCATCCTCAACATGGACGGCATCCTCGGCCTGCGTGGCTGGCAGTGGATGTTCATCCTCGAGGCCGTGCCCGCAATGCTCCTCGCCGCGGTCGTCCTCAAGGTCATGACCGATCGGCCCGCGCACGCGAACTGGCTCAGCGCGAGCGAACGCGATTGGCTCGAGCGCGAGCTGCAGGCGGAGCGGCACAAGATCGAAGGCGCGGGTAAGTTGAATTTGCTCGCGGCGCTGAAGGATCCGCGTGTGCTGGCGCTCTCGGCGATCTACTTCACGTCGGTCACTGCAGGTTACGGCATCACGTTCTTCTTGCCGCAGATCGTCAAGGGACTCGGTTTGTCGAACTTGATGACGGGGTTCGTGACCGCGATTCCCTACACGGTAGGCATTCTCGGCTTGCTCGCGTGGGGCTATTCATCCGACCGCCATCACGAGCGCCGTTGGCATTTGATCGCGGCCACTTCCGTTGCGGCAATCGGCTTCCTCGGCGTCGGGTTGCTCACCGGCTCGTTCTGGGCGATTGCAGCGATGTCGATCGTCACCATCGGGCTGTACGGATCGCGCCCGTCGTTCTGGCCGATGCCCTCGATGTTTCTGACCGGGGCGGCGGCCGCCGGTGGCATCGCGCTGATCAACTCGGTGGGTAATCTCGGTGGCTACGTGGGTCCCTTCATCGTTGGCTGGATCAAGGACAGCACCAAGAGCTTCGAGATGGCGTTGTACTTTCTCGCGGCATGCGCCTTGGCCTCGGCGACGATCACTTACTTCGCTACGCGCGCGACCCATGCGCGCGGACGTGATCCTGGAAAGTGACGAGATGACGCGCTCAGCGCGACGAGCATATGGGTCACAAAGAAGGAAGATCGATGCACAGCGCCGGGCATATGCTCCTCCCTGCGATATGCGAGTGCTTCGAGCCAGCGTGATCTCCGTTGCCGGCGTTCCGGTGTCGGCGTAATCACGCGAATGCATCGTTCATCTTCGATGCATTCGTCAAAAGGCGACGTCACCGAAACGCAACAACCTTACCGTTGCTCATCCGAGACGTCTTGCTCGAGCGCCCATAAATCGGTTAGCGTGCCGGCCGTCTGACATCTGTGGACCTTGCGTTCTGCGAGGGACTGTAGAACTGGACAGGAGGCAATCGGTGAATTCCCGTCGCTTGTTTGCGTGCGCGCTCGCGCTGTCGTGCGTCCTTCCCGCAGCCGCAGCGCCGTTATTCGATCGTGTTCAGGGATCGCTTTCCGCGAGCGCCTCCGATGTCCGCGGCATGGCGACCGTTCAAGTGAGCCGCGCGACCTTGCAGGATGCGAAGGCCGGCAGCGAGATCACGGTCGCGATACCCAATATCGGCAGCTACCGGTACCGGGTGGTTCAGCGTGTCGAGGACGGCGACGTAGTGCGGCTCGATGCGGTGCTGATCGGACGACCCAGCCATCGGCTGACCCTAGGCGTACGTGAGCAAGGGGTGAGCGGCTTCATGGCCACGCCCGAGGGATCGTTCTCGCTCGGCTACGTGAATGGACGGCAGTGGCTGGGCGCGGTGGGCAAGCAGCACGATTGGCCGACGCTCGACGATGCCGGGCGTCCACTCGTGTTTGCAGACCGCGCAGCAAAGCCGAGCGAGCAGGCGCCGGTCAAGGGCGCACAGCCCATCGGGCTCAATCTCGCGCAGCTGACCTCGATGCAGGAAGGCGACGAAGCCAGTCTTCGTCTTGCCGATGCCGGCCCGCTGCGCGTGAGCTACGATCAGACGCGCGCGAATCAAGACTCCGCCACCTGGGTGGGGCACCTGACCGACTACGGCAAAGATTTCCGGGTGCTGTTGACCTACAGCCCGGCCGGCACGATCGGACACATTCTCACGCCTCAAGGCGAGTACGAGATCGTGTCCAGCAAGTCGGGCGACGCCTATCTCGTCGATCCACGCAAGCTCGGTATGCAACGTGTGGAGGGCGACGAGGCCTGCATTCCCGCGGCACCACCACGAAGCGATGCGCGCAACGACAAGGCAGCAGCGAGTGCCGCCGGTGCCGATGCCTCCAGCGCAAATCGACTGAGCCGAGACGGCCCGGGCGCGCGCGGACCTCAGGCTAACGCCACGGCGACGACGACGCCCAGTGCAACGACGATCAGTGCGGCTGCCCTCCCCAATTCGACCGTCGTCGATGTGCTCGTGCTCTACACGCCGGGCTTTGCGGCCGACAAAGGCGGTGTCGCGGGCGCGCAAGCGGCGATCGATCACCTTCTCGCGCTGAGCAATCAAGCTTATGTCGATAGCGGCGTTCCACTCGTGCTGCGCAAAGTCGCTGCGGATCAGGTCAACGTATCGGACAAGACCACCAACAGCAGCCTCTTGAGCGATCTGACCAACGCCATCGGCGCGTTCAGCGGAATCAAGACGCGACGCAACGCGCTCGGGGCCGATCTGGTCAGCATCGTGCGGCCGTTCTGGAAGCAGTACCAGGCGGGCTGCGGCGTGGGTTGGATTGGCGGTTACAACGGCTCGCCGATTTCGCAGGCGAGCGGCTACGCCTATTCGGCGGTGTCGGAGGGAAGCGATCGCGCCGGCAGCGGCTGGTATTGCGATGTCAACTCGTTCGCCCACGAGCTGGGTCATAACATGGGTCTCATGCACGATCGCGCCACGGTCACGCAACAAGGGGGCGGCCAAGGCGCGACCTCCTATGCCTATGGCTATGGATTGAGCGGCAGCTTCGGCACGATCATGAGCTACCTCTGGCCCAAGCTCGGCAAATTCTCGAATCCGCGCGATTACACGTGCGGGGGAAGCTCTCGGTGCGGCATACCCGATACCGAGGCCAGCAGCGCAGACAATTCCAAGGCCCTCGATTACACGCGCACGGGGGTGAGCGCATTTCGCACGACCGCGACGACGACGACGCAACAACTGACGATCAGCGGGACCGTCACGGTCAATGGCGCGGCGCAAGGTGGCGTGACGATCAGCGGCGCTTCGTGCACGACGACCGGAAGCAACGGGGTCTATCAGTGCAACGTGAGCACAGGGTTCAGCGGCGTGCTGACACCTTTGCATGCCGTGAACGGCTACTGGACGACGTTCACGCCCAGTTCGCGCACCTATAGCAATCTCACCAGCAGTGCCGTGAATCAGAATTTCTTGGGACGGCGTTAGCGGGCGTCGGAAGGCTCCTGCGCGGCCCCGCCCCGAAGTTGCCGGCCCGCCGGAGTGCCGCGCAAGAGCGCACGCACGTACGCGAGCAAGGTGCCGGCGCGGGCGGCGTAGTGCACCATCAGCGCAGCCCACAGCCCGGTATTGCCGAATGGCGTCAGCAGCCACCATGCAGCCAGAAAGATCGCGAGCGCGAGCAGCATGGCGTTGCGCATCTCGGCCGTTCGGGTTGCGCCAATGAAGATGCCGTCGAGCTGAAAGCACCACACGCCCGCGAGCGGTGCCCAGGCGGCCCAGGGCAGGTAGGTGCGTGCCTGCGCACGCGTAGCGGGATCGACCGCCAGAAAGTCGATGATGACCGGCCCGGTCAGTGCGAACAGGGCCGAGGCGAGCAACGCGAAGCCCGCTGCCCAAACCGTCGTGATGCGAATGGCAGCAATCAGACGACTGCGGTCGCCTGCGCCGACCGCCCGCCCGACCTGTGCTTCCGCGGCGAAGGCCAACCCATCGAGAATGAATGCGGCTACGGTGATGAACTGCATGAGCAAGGCATTGGCCGCGAGGGTGGTGTCGCCTTGCTTGGCGCCATGCGCCATGAACCACGCGAACGCCACCATTAGGGCCAGCGAGCGGATCATGATGTCGCGATTGACGGCCAACGTGCGCCGTAGCTTCTCGGCATCGAGCACGCGTCGAAGTGTCCAACCGCCCGTGCCTCGCGCCATGCTGCGGACTGCGTAGAGGAGACCGGCTGCGGCAGCGGCGAATTCCGCGATGAGCGTGCCGAGCGCGACACCCGCCACGCCCATGTCCAGGCCGAGCGCGAGCACGACGTCGAGCAGCATGTTGAGCGCGTTCAGAATCAGCTGCAGCACCAGTGCGATGCGCGCGTTGCCCAGACCGATGAACCAGCCGAACAGTGCGTAGTTGAGCAAGGTCGCCGGTGCTGCCCAGATCCGGATGTCGAAATAGATCCGCGCCAGGCCTTCTACCTTTTCACCGGCGCCGAGCAGCGTGAAGGCGATCTCGCGGATGGGCCATTGCAAAGCAACGAGCGCGACACCGATGAGCGCGGCGATGAGCGTCGCACGTCCGAGGGCGGCGCGGATCTCGACCTCGTCGTTCGCGCCGAACGCCTGCGCGGTCAAGCCCGTTGTGCCCATGCGCAAGAAACCAAACGCCCAGAACGCGAAGCTGAACACCAGCGCGCCCAACGCCACTGCGCCGATGTAAGCCGGATCGCCCATGCGACCCATCACCGCCGTGTCCACCACCCCGAGCAGAGGCGTCGACACGTTGGAGAGCGTGATCGGGACCGCGATCGCCAGCACCTCGCGATGCGTCAGTCGCGAGCGGGGCTCTTCCCTGCCTCTCACGAGGCGGGTGCCCGCGAAGCGGGCGGGGCGGTATGGGGGTGAAGTCTCCTACTCATCGAACCCCGGCAGCCCCAGCGCCGCCAATTGCTTTTCGGCCGCCTCCGCCCAGCCGCGATTTGCCACCGGGCTGGCCGGGCTGGGGTGCAAGATGCAGCCGGACTTGATCCGGCGCGCGAGCGCACTGTCGATCCGGTCGCTTTCCAACACGGCGCGAATGCGCTTCTCGGCGAACGCGCCGATGCCGATCGCCCATTGTGGGCTCAACACCTCGAGCGCCGTGGCGAGATGGCGATCGCATGCGGCGTAGATGCGCGCGAGCAGCGGCGCAGGCAGTTTGTCCGGCGTGAAGTTGCGCCCCGACTCCTCGAGCAGCGCAAGCGGACAGTAGTTCAACACGAACCAATCGGTGAAGAATTGCTCGGCGCTGCCGAAGCGCGCGGCCGCCCAGCCCCACAAGCGGCGGCCGCTGACTTCCGAGCGCGGACAGTCGAAGCCTTGGATGAGGCGCTTCGCGTGTTCGCTTTGCGGCTTGTCGATTTGCGCGCGAATGCCCATCCAATCGCGCACGGCCGCTACTTCGCCGAACGGCACACCGGTTTGCATCATGCCGAACGGTCCAGGATTCATGCCGAGCAGCACGACTTTCTTCGGCGGTTGACCGTAGCGCGTGACGTACTGCTTGTAGGCCGCCCAGGCGTAGCGCAACGGATCGTAGACGTGCGCGATGGGCGGAGGGAATTTGAGCACCGCAAGCGCCTCGGACATGTGGCGTGCGGCGTCGAGCAGCGGCCGGACGGAAGCCGGAACGGAGTGGGTCGCGGGACGAGCAGCGGGCATCAAGGGCAAGGGGCTTCGATAAGGCTTGAATCGGCAAGGATAACCGGCCGTTGCTAACAGTGAGTGAGTCAAGTCATCGCATAGCGTGTTGTCGCATCAATGGCTCGTCGCTTGGCAGCGGTTGGAAGGCCTAGAACGGAAGAACTAGAGTCGGCTTGTCGCCCTCGTCTGCTGCCGCTAGACTGTTTGACGAAGGTGTCATCCTCGACACCTCACGACATAGGGGGAGGCGGCCATGACGAAGCGTGCGCTGTGCATCGGCATCAATAATTATCCCGGAACGCATATGGACCTCGCGGGCTGCGTGAACGACGCCAACGATTGGGCGGCAGAGCTCACGGCGCGGGGATTCAGCGTGACCAAGCTGCTCGACAATCAAGCCACCAAGGCCGCGATGGTGGAAGGATTCAAGTCGATCATCGGGGGTGCGGGCAGCGGCGACGTCGTCGTCATCACCTATTCCGGTCACGGCACGTATGTGCCCGATCTCAACGGCGATGAAGTCGACGGTCTCGACGAAGCCTTATGTCCCTACGATCTGCAGACCGGCGGCGGTGCGTTGCTCGACGACGAGATCCACGAGCTGTTCATGGCGCGCAAGCCGGGCGTGCGACTCGTGCTGATTTCCGATAGCTGCCACTCGGGTACCGTCACGCGCGCTGCAGCGCCCGATCCGGACGCGGATGCCGCACGTCCGCGCTTCATGCCAATGGGCAATTGGCTGCCGGCCGATAAGCTGCCGAAGGGACCGAGCGGCAAGCCGCTCACTACTGTAGCGGTAACCAATCCCACCTCTGCTTTCGAGAAGGGGCTCTCGCGCAAGGCGGGCGATTTGTTGTTGGCGGGCTGCAAAGAAGGTCCGAACAATTTCAGCTACGACGCCAAGATCCAAGGACGCCCGAACGGCGCCTTCACCTATTACGCGTTGAAGGCGCTCAAAGCGCTCAAGGCCGATGCGGGCTATGCCGACTGGCATGCCGCGATTACGCCGCAATATCTGCCGTCGGCATCGTATCCGCAAGCTCCGCAGATTTGGGGCAGCGCAGCTGCGCGCCGGCGAAAAATTTTCACGTGAGCGGGAATCGCGATAGCTCGCTGCGGCGATCGGACGAGGACGCGTCGCCGTAGCGTCATTCCCGCAAAACCGTCCCGAGGGGGTAATCGGGGAGCGGGAATCGAAGGACTTGACGACGCTAGGTCCCCGCTGGCGCCGGGACGACGACGCGGCAAGGATATTCAGACGCGCAGCGCCGAAGTGCTCGGGGGAATTCCCCGGATTCCGCTTCGCTGCATGCGGGCTCCGAGGGCTGCGAATGTTGGCGAGGCGGTAGGTGCGTAGCCCGGATGAAGGCCGAAGGCCGGAATCCGGGGATTAAGGTCCCTGGCCGGAAGCGCTCGAAGGTGGATCCCCGGATTCGGCTTCGCTGCATCCGGGCTACGAGGGCTACAAGAGGCGTGAATGTTGGTGAGGCGGATGCGCGAGTAATGACGCGCGCATTCCCCGCGCTGCGATAAGAACACCAAAGAAGGAGGCTGTCGATGGCCGACTCGATTACGCTCAAGCTGACCGGGCGCGAGACCACACCGGAGCTGCCGCCGCTATTGCGCCCGGCGGCGCGTGCAGCCGACCAACCGGAGGATCCTTTCCTTCCGCCCGGTTATCTGGTCCCGACCAAGACCTTCGACGTCGGTCCGGCCGCACGTGGCACGGCCGAGGGCGTGCGCGAGAAGCAACACGATGCTGCGAGCGACGAGATCATCGTCCTCGAGCTGGCCGACGGCAGCGTCTTCATCACGAGCGCGCAGCGGCTGCGCGAAACGCTCAAGGTCACCCATCCCGAGCTACTCGGTCCCAACGACGAAATCCTGCTCGAGAAGCTGCGCGTCGAAGGCAGCGCGCGGCGCGGCTTCCTGACCGACGCCGTCGGCGGTCTGGTCAACAAGATCTTCACCTTCGTCGTCGGTAAGGCGAAAGACACTATCATCGATGCGGCCGCGGGTGAGTTGGCGAAGAAGGGCATCACCAACGTCGCGCTGCTGGGCGTCAGTTGGGCCGGCACCAAAGCGTTGATGTGGGCGATCGAGAACAAGCTCGATCAGCAGCCGGGGCGCTTGTACCGCTGGTCCGGCGCGGGCGGGCGCAAGGATGATCTCGAAGCCGTCGATTTGGTCGCCAAGCCACCCAGCGATCTCGACAAGAGCCCGATGCTGGTCTTCATTCACGGCACCGGTTCCAGCACGCTAGGCAGCTTCGGCGATCTGCGTACGGGCGATCGCGATCTGTGGGTCACGCTCGAGCGTCATTTCACCGGCGGCATCTATGCGTTCGAGCACCGCACACTGTCGGAAAGCCCGATCGAAAACGCGATCGAACTGGCCCGCGCGCTGCCGCAAGGCGCGCACGTCAGTCTCGTGTCGCACTCGCGCGGCGGTCTAGTCGCCGACCTCATGTGTTTGGGTGACTTCGACGCGCTGATCGAGCATTACTGCTACGCCTTTCCCGGCACCGGCGACCCGGATCCGGACGAAGCCAAGCGCGTCAAAGGCGAACTGGACACCGCGCATGCCGAGCAGCGCGATCAGCTGCGGCGGCTCGCGGCGCTGCTGCGCGAGAAGAAGCTCGTGCTGCAACGTTACGTGCGCACGGCGAGCCCAGCCAACGGCACCAAGCTCGCCAGCGGCAACTTCGACCTGTTCCTCTCGGGCGTGCTCACGCTGATCGGCGCGGTGCCGTTCTTCTTCGGCAGTCCCTACTACTCTGCGTTCAAGCGGGTCGTCATCGAGATCGCGAAGAATCGCACCAATCCGCATCTGGTGCCCGGCATCGAGGCGATGCTGCCCGATTCGCCGATGGCGCGGCTGCTGCGCGATGCGCCGGTGCGCCCCGGCATCCAGATGTCGGTGATCGCGGGCGACATCGAAGGCGGCAACATGCTCAAGCGCCTGGGCGTGCTGCTCACCGACTTTCTGCTGTTCGAGAACACCGACAACGATCTGGTCGTCGACACCGAAGCGATGCTGGCGGGCATCGCGCCGACCGCGGCTGCGCGTGTGCTGTTCGATCGCGGCGCCGATGTCTCGCACTTTCGTTACTTCGTCAATCTCGATACGCGCACGGCATTGCGCAGCTGGCTCACGGTCGACGATCCGTTCGCGCTCGACATCTTCCGCGCGCTGCCCACTCCGGAGGAATTCGAAGCGGCGTTGGCCGCAGCCGCCCGTGCAGCACGGGCCGTCGAGGCGGCCGATCGGCCGGTTGTCGTCGTGCTACCCGGCGTTATGGGATCGCATCTCACGGTCAACGGCAAGGATCGTGTGTGGCTCGATCCCGTCGGCATCGCCGCGGGCGGCTTGAGCAAGATCGAATGGGGTCGCAGCGGTGTCGAGGCCGAGGAATTGTTCGGCATGTCTTACGGCGAGGTGTGCCAAGAACTCGCGAAGAGCCACCGCGTCGAGCCTTTCCCTTACGACTGGCGTCAGCCGCTCGACGTGCTCGCCGAACGGTTGGGCGAGTTCCTCGACCAGCTGATGAAGCAGACCGAGCAGCCGATTCGGCTGCTTGCGCACAGCATGGGCGGTTTGGTCGTGCGCGCCTGCATCTACAAGCGACGCCCGGTGATGGATGCGTTGATGGCGCGCAGCGGCGCGCGGTTGATCATGTGCGGCACACCGCATCAGGGCGCGCACTCGATGGTCGAGAACTTGATCGGCAAGGGCGACACGCTGCGCACCTTGGTGCGACTCGACTTGAAGCACGACATGCAGCAAGTGCTCGACATCGTCGCGGGTTTTCGCGGTCCGTTGCAGCTGCTGCCGCGTCCCGGCTTCAAGGACATCTTCCAGGGGCAGCCCGAAGGCGGCGAAGTGCACGACTACGGCAACGCGCAAACGTGGGTCGACCTCAAAGCGAGAGTGCGCGATTTCTGGTTCGGCGATCACAGATGCGGCACACCGGGGCAGGACGTGCTCGATGCGGCCAGCTGGTTGTGGCAGCAAGACAATCGCGGCGGCGATGGACAGGTGCCGTCGCTGCCGCACGAGTACGAGAGCAAGAGCGTGTACGTGTTCGGCGTGGCGCGTAACACCCCGTGCGGCGTGCGCGAGGAGGCCGGCCGGCTGAAGATGGTGGGCACCACGCGGGGCGACGGCACGGTGAGCTGGGAATCGGGCCGCATCGGCGGCATCGGTGCCTTCTACTACATGCCCGCCGTGCACGGTGATCTGCTCGGCACGCGCGATTATTTTCCCGCGCTCGTCGACTTGCTCGCTTCCGGTGCGACGGCGCGGCTGTCGACGCAGCCGCCGGCCGCGCGCGCGATCGAGCAGCCGGCGCCGGTGAGCTACGACGCCGGTCCGCCGACCGCCGACGATGCGCGCGCAATCGAGCGCGGCGTCATGGGCGGGTCGCTGCGCAATCGCGTGCCTGCGCGCGCGAAGCGACGCCTCGAAATTGCCGTCAAGGCGATGGACTTGCGCTTCCTGTCCGACCCGATCATGGTCGGTCACTACGAACAGGATCCCATCGCCGGCCCCGAAGCGCTGATCGATCGCGAGCTGCTCGACGGCGATCTCGGCGAGCGCTACAACCTAGGCCTCTACGCAGGTCCGCGCGGAACGGCCGTGGTCGTGCTGCGCGAACTGAGCGGCTACGGTGAGCTGCGCGGCGCCGTGGTGACGGGGCTCGGCAAGTACGACGGCGCGCTCAGCATGGCCGATCTCACCGACGCCGTGCGCACCGGCGCCATGCGCTATCTGCTGCAGATCGTCGATGTGCTCGGAAAGAACGAGCGCGAAGTGCGGCTCGCCACCCTGCTGTTAGGCTACAACTCATCGGCCAATCTAACCGTCGCCGCGTCAGTCGAAGCGCTCGTGCGCGGCGTAATGGAAGCCAACGAACGGTTCTACGAGACGACACGGCTCAAGATTCACATCGGCCGTCTCGACATCGTCGAGCTGTACCTGGACACCGCGATCACCGCCGTCTACGCGTTGCGGCGGCTGTCTTCGCGCATGGCCGCGCACGCGGAGAAGCATGGCGCGAGCTTGGTCGCTCGCCCCGAGTTGGAGCAAGGCGAAGGCGTGCGCCAGCGCTTGTTGAGCGATCGAAACCTGAACTATTGGCCGCGCATGATCGTCACCGATGCCGATCGGCGTGACGACATTTGCCCGCCTGAATGCTACGACGCTCGGCGTATTCCCGAACGCTATGACGATCGGGGACTGGGGGGCGATGACACCAATGCAGGTGGAAGCGCGGAGCGCGAGGGACCGAAGACGATGATGGCCGATCGCTTGCGCTTTCTCTACGTGGGACAGCGCGCGCGCGCCGAGTCGCTCGTGCAGCAGCGCCAACCGGGACTGATCGAGAAGCTGGTGCGCCAGCAGATCGCCAATCCCGCATGGCAGGAAGATTTCGGCCGCATGTTGTTCCAGCTCATGGTGCCGCACGAGTTGAAGGACCCCGCGCGCCAGCTCGATCGCGTCGTTCTGGTGGTGGACAGCTACACAGCGAACTTGCCGTGGGAGTTGATGCTGGCCGACGACCCGAGCCGCACCGACGACGACAAGCGTCCGCTGGCGCTGCGCACCGCCGTCGTGCGGCAGCTGTCCTCCTCGCAATTCCGCCGGCAAGTGCGGCAAGGCTTGGCGCGCAATGCACTGGTGATTGGCAATCCGTCGGTCGAAGGGTTCGAGCGCAGCTTCTTGTCGCCGAAAAAGGGCGAGGAGTTGAAGGCGCCGCCGGATTTGCCCGGTGCGCAGAAGGAAGCGGAAGAGGTGGTCAACGTGCTGCGCGGGCTGGGCTACGACGTGAGCAGGGAGATCGGCAAGGATCGACTGGCGAGCGACGTGATGGCGGCGTTGTATCGCAAGCCCTATCGTATCCTGCACATCTCGGCGCACGGCGTGTTCGATCTGCGCCATCGCGATGGGCGTTCGCGCAGCGGTGTGCTGCTTTCCGACGGCCTGTTGATCACCGCGGCCGAAATCGCCGCGATGGAGACCGTGCCGGAGCTGGTCTTCTTGAATTGCTGCCATTTGGGACAGATCGACGTCGGTCGCGATGCGAACAAGTTGGCGGCGAGCGTATCGCGTGAGCTGATCGAGATCGGCGTGCGATGCGTCATCGTCGCGGGCTGGGCGGTGAACGACGAAAATGCAAGCTTGTTCGGTCAGTCGTTCTACGAGCAACTGCTGTTGCAACGCCAGCCTTTCGGCGACGCCGTGTTCCAGGCGCGCCAGGCTGCGTGGGAGCACGACGCGACCGACATCACTTGGGGGGCGTTCCAGGCTTACGGCGATGCGGGTTGGCGTGCCGAGGCGCGCACCGACGGAAGCGGTGGAACGGGCGACGGCGGCTTGTACGCCTCGCCCGAAGAACTGCTCGACGATCTGGCCAGCACGCGCGCGGAGCTTGCGCGCAAAGCCGATCGGCAGACCGAGCGCGAAATGCGCGCATTGGTGAAATCGATCGAGCAGAAGCTCAAGACGCGGTGCCCGCCCAGTTGGCTGCAGTCGGCCCAGATCCAGTCGGCGCTCGGTGCGACCTGGCGCGATTTGGGTAAGTTCGAGGAAGCACGCGCGGCCTTCCTCAAGGCGATCCAAGCCGACGACAAAGCGGGCCGTGTTCCGATTCGCGACATCGAGCAGTTGGCGAACGTCGAGGCGCGCTTGGGCGAGCGGCGCGCGCAAGCCGCGCTCGATGCGGGCACGCAGCCCCCAGGTGAATCGCCCGAGAGCCTGATCGAGCTCGCACTGAATCGTCTGAACACACTCGATGCGTTGGTGTCCGCGACCACCGACCCCGAGCATCCCAGCGTGGTTCCGAACGCCGAGCGCAGCGCTCTGCGCGGCAGTGCACTCAAGCGTAAGGCGAGCTTGTATGCGCGGCGGATTTTGCATCCCGGCACGGATCCGGGCGAGATCGAGCGCAACGCCAAGACGATGCTGGAAGCGATCAAAGCAGCTGCCGCGGCGTACGCGACAGCGGAAGGAACACCGGGCAGCGGTCGCTTTGCGCCCTATCTTGCATTGAACCGTCTTGCGCTCGACGCGTTGACCATCGCATCTTCCGATGCCGCTGCAGCCAGCGCCGGTGTCGCCCTGGCGCAGCAATGTCGACTCGCCGCGAGCCAGGCCTTCGCGCGCAGCGGCGACGTCTGGGATGCGGTGATGCAGGGCGAGGCTTTGCTCGTCGAACGTCTGCTCGATCGGCGTCTGACGAAGACCGACGACGACGGTCTAGCCGCGTTCGACGAAGTCGTGCGCGAGTACGACGAAGCGCTCGGCAACATTCCGGCAAAGCCGAGTCAGGTCGATTCGGTGATCACGCAACTGGAATTGCTGTCGCGCTTCTACGATGCGCTGTCGGTTGCGCAGAACGATCCGTCGCAGCGCCTGGTCGCCGATCGGTTGCTCGAACTGGTGCAGCGCATCCTGCCGGGCCGTCCGCCCCGTAGCGATCGACCTGCTGCGGTCGAGCGCACGGGTGCGCGGGCGCCAGTAAAGCGCGCGCGCCGGCCGAGCGCCAAGCAACCCGGAGCGAAGCGCAGACGCGCATCATGAAGCGGTGTCGGGCCGGCTCGGTCAGCGCAGGCATGAAGTGCATCGAAGAATAGTCAGTCGGTAGACGGGAGGACGACGTGCCACAAGCCTATGTCATCGCCAGGGGCGACACCTTGGCCAAAGTCGCTCAGCTCAAGATGGGCGACCGCAAGCTGGCGAAAGTGATCGCCGACTACAACGCGCTAGGCGATGCACGGCAAGTGGTGGTGGGCCAAGTCATCTACCTACCGACGGCGCGCGAGTTGAAGCCACCGCGCGCGCTAAGGTCGGTGCAATCCGCGCGCGCCGTCACGCCCTGGCCGCCGCCGCCGAACGGCTTGGCGGCAATCGTCAAGACCTTCGGCAACATCTGGGATTACGTAGCGGACGGCGATCGACCCGATCCGAAGTGGGAGGCCCAATTCATGGTGTCTGCGCAAATGCCGTTTGCCATGCCACTCGATTGGGCACCCGCACAAACCACATCGAAGATCCGCTGCCACAAACTGATCGCCCCGTTGCTGCAAGCAGTGTTCGCCGAGATCGTTGCACAGAGCCTGCAAGGGTCGGTCAAGACCTACGGCGGCGGCTATTGTTGGCGCATGAAGCGTGGGCAGGCGAAACCTTCGACGCACAGTTGGGGCATCGCGGTCGACCTCAACGCGCGCACGAACGCAATGGGTACGGCAGGCGACATGGATCCGAAGCTCGTGACCTTGTTCGAGCGCTACGGCTTCACGTGGGGCGGAAGGTGGAGCGGGCGCTGCAAGGACCCGATGCACTTCCAGTATTGCAGCGGGTATTGAGATCGGCCACTCGTCTGGCTTCATCGTTCTCGCTCCTGACTCGATCAGTGCTCCCGGGTGCCAGCGGTCGATCGTACCTCTCCCTCGACCGCGAGAGGCGCAGGGGAGGAGGGTGTGAGGAATCGCATCTTTGCTTGCCAAGGGAACGCGCGTTGCTGCCCATCACCGAGGGCAATTAGGAGTGGTGGATGAAACAGGTCACTCTTGCTTCCGGCGAAGCCGTTCCGGCACTGGGACTGGGCACTTGGCGCTACGGCGAAGACTGGGCGCGTCGTGTCGAGGAGATCGCAACGATCAGGCTCAGCCTCGACTTGGGCATGACTCTTATCGATACCGCCGAGATGTACGGCGAGGGATTGTCGGAGTCGCTGATCGGCGAGGCGCTCGCCGGTCAACGCGATCGGGCGTTTCTGGTTACCAAAGTCTATCCGCACAATGCCTCGCGCAAAGGTGCCGTGGCTGCCTGCGAGCGCAGCCTCAAGCGCCTGCGCACCGATCGCATCGACCTTTATCTGCTGCATTGGCGCGGCAGCATCCCATTGGCCGAGACGATCGAAGCGTTCGAGTCGCTGCGCAACGCCGGCAAGGTTCGCCACTTCGGCGTGAGCAATCTCGACCTCGCCGACATGCAAGAGCTGTGGTCCGTGCCAGGCGGCAAACACGTCGAGGCGAACCAGCTTCTCTACAACCTTAGCCGCCGCGGCATCGAGTACGATCTGCTGCCCTGGCTGCGCCAGCATCGCGTGGCGGTAATGGCGTACTCGCCGATCGAGCAAGCGCGGCTGCTGCGCAACCGCGCGCTCGCTCAATTCGCCAAGCGCCACGGCATGACGGCCGCACAAGCAGCACTATCCTGGCTGCTCGCGCAACCGGACGTGATCGCAATTCCCAAGACCAGCAGCCCCGATCGCTTGCGCGAGAACTTCGCTGCGCTGGAGCGCCCGTTCGATGCCGAGCAGCTGGCCGAGCTCGATCGGCTGTTTCCACCACCGGAAGAAGCGCAGTCGCTCGAGATGCTGTAGCCGCGCGCTCAGGAACGGAGGCCCACTTGGCAAACTGCTCCCATCTCGCCCAGATTCGCGATGTGACGCCGAGCGCCGCGGGTTGCGAGGAGTGCTTGAAAACCGGCGATAGCTGGGTCCACCTTCGCATGTGCTTGACCTGCGGCCACGTCGGATGCTGCGACTCGTCCAAGAACAAGCACGCCACCAAACACTTTCACCAGACCGGACACCCCATCATCGCCTCGCACGAGCCCGCCGAGCACTGGCGTTGGTGTTACGTCGATCAATCGTACGTGGGATAGCGTCGATCGACCGTACGTGCGATCGCTATAGCAGGAGGAATCGAACATGGCCGATACGTCCTATGAGCAGCAGGCCCTCGATCACATCACGCGGCTCACCCAAGAGGAACATCGACTCTACAACCAATTGGAGCTGTCCGAGGACGAGCGCAAGCGTCTGCGCCAGATCGAGATCGAGCTCGACCAATGTTGGGATTTGCTGCGCCAGAGACGCGCAAAGCGCGAGTTCGGTGACGATCCGGCGGAGGCGCAAGTGCGCCCGCCGGAGATCGTGGAGAAGTACGAGCAGTAGTGGGCCGCTTGACACCCCAATAGTCGCTATCCATACTCAACCCGCGACAAATCAACGCCCGAATCGCTAAGCATCGAGCAACTCGAGCGAGAGCGCCCGATCGCGACCGCGACACAAGGGCGGCAACAGAACAAACAAGATTGGGGGAAGGAGAAATGAGCGCCATCGAGCGCGATTGCGAGGGTACGCCTGCGGATTCCTCGCGGCGTAAATTCATTAAGTCAGCAGCTGCAGCCGTGGCCGCGGGATCGACCGCGACGCTGTTGTCACCGAAGCTCTTTGCGCAAGCGCGCGAGGCCATCAAGATCGGCTTCATCGTCCCGCTCACCGGGCCTTATTCCGTAGAGGCGCAGGGACAGGTCAAAGGCGCCGAACTGGCGATCAAGGAGTTCAACGACGCCGGCGGCTTGAAAGGTCGAATGGCCGAGCTGCTCGTGCGCGACGACAAGCTCAATCCGGGCGAAGGCGCGACACGCGCTCTGGAGCTGATCGAGAAGGACAAGGTCAAGGTCGTAGTGGGGTCGCTGTCGGCTTCGGTGCAGCTTTCCATCAACAACGTCACCAAGCAGCGCGGCGTGATCTTCGTCTCGATCAGCCAGTCCGATGCGATCAACGAAGCGAAAGACTGGAGCCCTTATACCTTCCACGAGGCGCTCAATCCGCACATGACGGGCGGCGCACTGGCGCGCTATGTGTTTCCGCGTTATGGCAAGCGCGCCATCATACTGGCCTACGACGCCGTGTTCGGTGCCGAGATGGCGCGTGCGTGGCAGACTGCGGCGAAACCGCTCGGCGTCGAATTCGCCGAGACCATCAAGCATCCGATCGGCCAAGCCGACTACTCGGCCTACTTCCCGCGCATCCTCGCGGCGAAGCCCGATGTTCTGATGGTGGCGAGCTTCGGGCGCGATCAGCTCAACGTGATGAAGCAGGCCACCGACTTCGGCCTGAAGAAGCAGTTGCGCATCGTCGTTGCGCCGATGTCCTTCTCGGCGCGCGCGATCGGCGGCCACGAAGCATTTAAGGACGTGATCGGCGCGGCCAACTATTACTGGGCACTGGAAGACACCGAGAAATCAGCCAAGGTGTTCAACGACAAGTTCCGCGCGATGCACAAGAGCGTGCCGAGCGACTATGGCGCTTATGCGTATAGCGGCGTGCGCCAGGTGCTCGAGGCGATCAAGCTGACCAACGACGGCGGCAACGACAAAATGATCGAGGCGCTGCGCGGGCTCAAGTACGACTACTACAAGGGCCCGCAATACTATCGGCGCTGCGACCATCAATCGGTGCAGTCGGTGTTGATCGTGGAATCGATCGACAAGTCCCAAGCGAAGCACGAAGCCGACACGATGCGCATTCTGGCGATCGAGAAGCCGGACGAGATGCGGTTGCGGACGTGCGCGGAGTTGGGATTGAAAACGTAATCGACGTCGCCGCGGGACCCATCCCTCTCCTGACCTCCCCCGCGAAGCAGGAACGATGATCCCCGCGCGTAGCAAACTAAACGCAAGACTTGCTGCCGTGCTCCGCGCACCGGTGCATGATCGTGGATCTCTCTCTTAATCTGGTTCTCCAGCAATTGTTCACCGGCATTGCGCTAGGTGCCATGTACGTGCTGGTTGCCATCGGCATCTCCCTCATCTTCGGCATGCTGACCGTGGTCAACTTCGCGCACGGTGCCTTCTACATGGTCGGCGCCTACGTGGGTGTCTACCTGTACGGCAACACCGGCAACTTCTGGCTTTCCCTTGTCGTTACGCCGCTGGTCGTGGGCGGCATCGGACTGCTCACCGAGCGCTTTCTCGTGCGCCCGCTCTATGGGCGCGGGATCGACTATCCCTTGCTGCTTACCTTCGGGTTGAGCTACGTGCTGATCGATGTCATCCGCATGCTGTTCGGCATACAAGGCCTCGAATTCAGCACACCGGAGGCGCTGACCGGTGCTGTGAACATCGGCATCGGTTACTTTCCCTTGTATCGGCTGTTCGTCATCGCCGTCACGCTGGTGTTGCTTGCCGCGTTGTGGCTGCTGATCGAAAAGACTGACTTTGGTCTCATCATCCGCGCCGGCGTGCGCGACCCGCTCATCTTGCGTGTGCTGGGCATCGATGTCGGGCGCGTGTGGCTGATCGTGTTCGGCATCGGCACTGCGGTGGCGGGGCTCGCCGGGTTGCTCGCCGCGCCGCTGCGCGGTGTGACCCCAGAGATGGGGCAGCCGGTACTGGTGGAAGCCTTCGTCGTCACCGTCATCGGTGGCATGGGGTCGCTGCTCGGGGCGGTGCTGGGTGGATTTCTGGTCGGCATCGTGGTGAGCATGACTGCGCTGTTCAAACCGGAAATGGCGGAGCTTTCTATGTATGCCCTCATGGCGCTGATGCTGCTGTTACGGCCGTATGGACTGTTCGGCCGAGCGGGTGTGATGAGCTGACGGGAAATCAGTAAGGCGAGCATCGGTGGGAATTCTGCGCAGTGAGGGGCGGCTTGCATTACCCGTGACGTGGTTCCCTCTCCCCTCGTGGGTGAGGGCTAGGGAGAGAGGCAATCGAGGATCACGGCGATGCTCGCGGCACACCGACTGAAATCTCCCTTGAAGGCATCGTCTTGGCTCGACCAGGTCGCGCGTCATCGAACGGCTGCCGTGCTGATCGCGCTCGCGCTGCTGCCGCTGGTCATGCCGTATCACTCGCTGGCGGTGAACATCCTGACCTTCGGTCTGTTCGCTTGCGGCTTCAATCTGTTGTTCGGCTATACCGGCATGCTGTCGTTCGGTCATGCCGCGTTCTTCGGTGCGGGTGCGTACGGCTGCGGAATCGCGATCGCGCACTATGGGTTGCCGTGGTGGCTGGCGATTCCGCTCGGCCTGGGGCTCGGCGCGCTGCTCGCGCTGCTGATCGGTGCCCTGGCCATACGCAGTCGCGGCATCTACTTCGCGATGGTCACGCTCGCGCTCGCGCAATGTGTGTACTTCATTTTCCTGCAAGCCTCCGACCTGACCGGCGGCGACAACGGCTTGCGTGGCGTGAACGTCGATGCCGTCGTGCTGGGCGGACTGCGGTTCAGCCTGATCGACCCCATTGCCAAATACTACTTCGTGCTCGTGTTTGTCGCGCTGGCGGTTGCGCTGCTGTCACGCATTCTGCGCTCGCCGTTCGGTGCGGCGATCGAGGCCGTGCGCGAGAACGAGCACCGCGCCGCGGCGTGCGGCTTCGACGTCAGCACCATCAAGTATCTGGCGTTCGTGTTGTCGGCGCTGTTCAGCGCGCTCGCCGGCGCCCTGCACGCGATCCATCTTTCCACCGTAGCGCTCGAAGCGCTGTCCTATCACATCTCCGGGCAGGTCCTGATGGTGACGCTGCTCGGTGGCATGGGCACGTTCTTCGGCCCCTTCGTCGGTGCGCTGGCCTTCCTGGCGATCGAGCACATCGCCACCAACACCATTCAGTACTGGCAGTTCGTGGTCGGCATCGTCTTCATCGCGCTGGTGCTCTTCTTCCCGCGCGGCATCTGGGGCACTTTACTCGGCTGGATGCGGCGATGAATGACGATGCCATTCTCGTCGCAGAACGGCTGACCAAGAAATTCGGCGAATTCGTGGCGAACAAGGACATCAGCGTGCGCGTCCGGCGCGGCAAGCTGACCTCGATCATCGGTCCCAACGGTGCCGGTAAAAGTACCTTCTTCAACATGGTGAGCGGCGCGCTGGTGCCGAGTTCGGGACGACTGCTGTTCGAGGGACGCGACCTAAACGGCCTGCCACGACATCGCTTCGCGCGCCTGGGGATCGCCAAATCGTTTCAGATCACCAATGTGTTTCCGCTGCTCTCCGTGCTCGAGAACGTGCGCAGCGCGGTCCAGGCCCAGCACACGCAGTTCAATCTGTGGACGCCGCGAGCGCGCATGACCGAATACGTGCGCGTCGCGGAGGCTTTGCTGGAACGCGTCGAGCTGATCGACAAGCGCCATTTGCGCGCGCACCAGCTCGCGCACGGTGAGCAGCGCAGCCTGGAGGTCGCGCTCGCACTGGCCAGCGATCCCAAATTGCTGTTGATGGACGAGCCGACAGCGGGGATGAGCCCCGAGGAGACCGTCGCGATGATGCATCTCATCACGCAACTCGCGCGCGAGCGCACCGTGGTGCTGGTCGAGCATAAGATGAAGCTCGTCATGGGTATCAGCGATCGCATCATCGTGCTGCATCATGGCGAGCTGCTGGCCGAAGGTGCGCCCGACGACATCCGCGCGAACGAGGAGGTCAAGCGTGTGTACTTGGGATCCTCCGGCCAATGACGTTGGTGCGCAACGAAAACCAAACGACGACTGATGGAAAGCGAACTGCGCCTAGACGGCTTGCAAGCTTGGTACGGCCGAAGTCACGTGCTGCAGGGCGTGAACTTGACGGTGAAGGCGGGCGAGATCGTCTCGCTCATCGGGCGCAACGGCGCCGGCAAGACCACGGCCCTGAAGAGCGTAATGGGACTGCTGCCGCGCGTGCGCGGAGTCGTGCACTTCGCCGGTCACGACCTCGTGAGCCTCCCCGCGCATCGCCGCTTCGCGCTCGGGCTTGCTTACGTGCCCGAAGAGCGTCGCATCGTGCCGGGGCTCACGGTCCGCGAAAATTTGCGACTGGGTCTGCTCGCTTCGCCGCACCGGCGAAACGAAGCGCAGATCATCGCCGCGCTCGCCGAAACCTTTCCGCGTCTCGCGGAGCGGCTGGAGCAAAACGCGATCACCTTGTCGGGCGGCGAACAGCAAATGCTCGCCATCGCGCGCGCGCTCGCAGCCGATCCCAAGCTCATCATGCTCGACGAGCCCTCGGAAGGCATCATGCCGCTGCTCGTCGAGGAGATGTTTCGCCTGTTCGTCAAGCTCAAGCAGAGCGGCAAAACGATCCTGCTGGTGGAGCAGAATGTTGAGCGCGCGCTTCGCATCTCCGATCGTGCCTATATCATGGATCAAGGCGCGATCGTGCACGAGGACACGGGTGCGGCGATGCTCGCCGACCGCGAGATTCAGGAGCGGTACTGCGCGGTCTAGCGAATCGATGCGTGATCTCCGGTGCCGCCGCTCGGCTGCCGGCTGGCAGGCGATTGCATGGAACGGCGAATTGCGGGCGGATCGTCATGGATAATGAAAGTAAGTTCGAGCGAGAGGTGTAGATGAGCGAAGGCGCACGCAAGCGTAAAGGCCGCGCACTGGTTATCGGCGGATCGATGGGCGGGTTGTTCGCGGCGAATCTGCTGCACCGAAACGGCTGGGAGGTGCAGGTGTACGAGCGCGTCGCCGAGGAGTTGTCCGGCCGCGGCGCTGGGCTGGCCACCCACGAGGAGCTGATGATCGATCTGCGTCGCGCGGGCATCACCATCGACGATACGCTTGGCGTAGCAGTGGGCTCGCGTGTCACGCTCGACCGGCGCGGCGATCTTGTCCTCGAGCTGCCGCGAGCGCAGATCTTCAGCGCCTGGAATCGGTTGTACGCGTTGCTGCGGGCGGTACTGCCGCCGGCGTCGTATTTTTTGGGCCGATCGCTGTTGCGCGTGGAGCAGCGCGGCGATCGGGTGACGGCCGTGTTCGAGGATGGCGGGCGCGAGGAGGCGGATCTGCTAATCGCGGCGGATGGCATTCGTTCCACCGTGCGTGGCCAGTTTCTTCCCGAAGCGCAGCCGCGCTACGCCGGCTACGTCGGATGGCGCGGCTTGGTGGACGAAGCGCAGCTGAGCGCGCCGACGCACCAAGACTTGTTCATGCACCTGGGCTTTTGCTTGCCTGCGCACGAGCAAATGCTCGGCTATCCAGTGCCGGGCAAAGCCAACACGACCGAGCCGGGGAAGCGACGCTACAACTTCGTGTGGTACCGCCCAGCCGATGAGGAGAGCGAGTTGGCGCGGCTGCTCACGGATGCGAGTGGCAAGAAGCACGATTTCTCGATCCCACCGCCGCTCATCTCCGATCGCATGATCGCGGAAGTGCGGCAAGCGGCCGCGGAAGTCCTGGCACCGCAGTTCACCGAGGTGGTGCACAAAACCAAGGAGCCGTTTTTTCAGCCGATCTACGATCTGGAATCGCCGCAGCTCGTGTTCGATCGCGTGGTGCTGCTGGGCGATGCGGGCTTTGTCGCGCGCCCCCATTGTGGCATGGGCGTCACCAAAGCGGCCGACGATGCCGCCGTGCTGGTCGATAGCATCGAGGCGCACGGCGGCGATCTCGACAAGGGGCTGGCGCGCTACAACGCGAAGCGCGTGGAGTTCGGCTCGTTCATCGTCAATCATGCACGGCATCTGGGTGCTTATATGCAGGCGCAAACGAAGACCGAACAGGAGCGCGAGATGGCCGAGCGCTATCGCAGCGCGGAGGTGGTAATGCGCGAAACAGCGGTGCCTCCGGAGTTCCGCTCGGCGCTCGATTAGTCGATCAGAGAAGCATCGATGAAAATCACCGACGTCATCACGCATCAGCTCGTCGTCGACGTCGACGAGCCGTTCACCTCGTCGCGCGGGTGGATCTACAAGACGAAAGGCGCGCTCGTGGTCGAGGTGCGCACCGACCAAGGCATCATCGGCTGGGGCGATTGCTATGGCCCGGCTGCGGTATGCAAATCGATCGTCGACACGCTGCTCAAGCCGTCCATCATCGGCAAGGATCCCTTCGACGTCGAAGTGATCTGGGAGGCGCTCTACAACAAGGTGAAGGACTACGGCCTGACCGGCATGACGATCTGCGGCATCAGCGGAGTCGATATCGCGCTATGGGACATCATCGGCAAGGCCTGCAACCGACCGATCCACAAGCTGATCGGCGGCTGCTTCCGACCGAAGGTGCAGGCGTACGCCACGGGCTTGTACTTCAAGAACATGGATCGCTTGAACGAGGAGGCCGTCGAGGAAGCGCGCGGTTACATCGAGCAAGGCTTCAGCGCGATCAAGATGAAGATCGGGCTCGGCTCGCTGAAGAAAGATCTCGATCGGGTGGCCGCAGTGCGCGAAGCGATCGGACCGGATGTGCGCTTGATGGTCGACGCCAATCATTGCTTCAACGTGCCGCAGGCGATCAACATCGGACGCGAGCTGGAGAAGCTCGATATCGATTGGTTCGAGGAGCCAATCTCGCCTGAAGATCTGGACGGCTATGCCGAAGTGACGCAGCGTCTCGACATGGCGGTGGCGGGGGGCGAGAACGAGTTCACCAAATTCAGCTTCCGCTCGATCTTGCAGCACCGCGCGATGGACATCATCCAGCCCGATGTGTGCGCAGCCGGTGGTCTCACCGAATGCAAGAAGATCGCGGCACTCGCGCAAGCGCACGCTGTGCAATGCGTGCCGCATGCATGGGGCACGGCGATCGGACTCGCGGCGACCATCCAGTTCCTCGCCGCGCTACCCGATACACCGCCTTGCCTGGTGCCGATCCCGCCAATGCTCGAGTACGAGCAGACCTTCAATCCGTTCCGCGATCGGCTCTCTACACCGATCACTCACGACAAGGGTTGGGTCGATGTTCCAACGGGCCCCGGGCTAGGGATCGAGATCGATCGCGAGATCCTCGAGCGGTATCGGGTGAAGTAGGAGGACGGCCAGATGATCGCGCTCAGGTATTCCCCGCCTCTCGAGAGGCGGGGTGGCCCGAAGGGCCGGGGTCGTGTGGGGTAGAGACCGAGACCACACGCCACGCCCTTCGGCCGCCAATCGTCAGCGGAGGTCGCGTGCCTTAACAAAGAGCCGCTCAAGCGAAGGGTGACGCAGCTCGTCTTGCCCAATTCGGCTGCGTGCGTTGCTCCGCTCAGTACTGCCCGCCGACCCACAGCTGTGGTAGCCTGCGCGGCTTCGTTAATGCCCTGAAGGCCGTGAGCGAATGACGCCTCCGACGACTCTTCAACAATACGACATCGCCGTACTGCCCGGCGACGGCATCGGTACCGAAGTGATGGATGCGTGTCTGCAGGTCCTGCGCGCAGCGGAGGCGGTGGACGGCGGCCCCAGGCTTCGATTCACCACGCACGAGGCCGGCGCGCACTGCTACGCGCGCACTGGCGTCGCGCTGCCCGAGGCGACGCTGAGCGCCTGTCGAAGTGCTCACGCCATTTTGTTCGGTGCAGGCGGCTGGCCGGACATCCGTTATCCGGACGGCACCGAGATCGCACCGCAGCTCGAACTGCGGGTCGCGCTCGAGCTCTTCGCCGGCGTGCGACCGATCCGCTGGTTTCCCGGCTTGCCACGCGTGTTGAGCGATCCGCGCGCGCAGACGATCGATTTCGTGCTCGTCCGTGAGCAAACCGAAGGTCTGTTCTATTCGCGCGGCCGCGGCCGCATCGAGCAAGACGCCGCGTACGACACCATGTGCATCACGCGCACAGGCACCCGGCGCGTGAGCGAATTCGCGATCAAGCTCGCGCAGCGCCGCAAGGCGCGAGGCAAGCGCGGACGCGTGACCTGCGTCGATAAGTCCAACGTATTCGCGTCAATGGCGTTCTTTCGCAAAGTGTTCGACGAGGTGGCGCAGGCGCATCCCAATATCGCGTGCGATCACGCCTACATCGACGCGATGGCGATGACGATGGTCAAGCAACCGTGGTCGCTCGACGTGCTGGTCACCGAAAACATGTTCGGCGACATCCTGTCCGATCTCGGTGCCGGTCTAATCGGTGGCATGGGGATGGCGCCGTCGGGCGATATCGGACTGGAACACGGCTTGTTTCAGCCGGCGCACGGCTCGGCGCCCGACATTGCGGGTCAGGGCAAAGCCAACCCTTCGGCGATGTTTCTTTCCGCCGCAATGATGCTGGACTGGCTGGCCGACCGGCATCGAGACGAACGCCTGCGTAGCCGTGCATCGTTGATCGAGCGCTCGATCGAACACGTGTTGGGCAGCCGGCGTTATGTCCCGATGGAATATGGCGGAGACGCCGACACGAACACGCTGACGCAGGCGGTCATTGCCGCGGTGGAAAGTCGCAGCACCCTGTAGTCGTTCGCGTCGCAGCCCGACGAACGAGGCTTTGCGATCCTTGTCGATTGGGTGGCATCCTCGAATGCGTGAACTAATCGCGGCCTCGTGCATCCAATCGGGCGTCGGCTCGGAGTGCTCCACGCATTCCGCATAGCCGTAACCGTTTCGAGGAGGCCAAGATGGTTAAGACTTTCGTTGGCGTAGTCGGTTTACTGGTCGCATCTACAGCGGCAATGGCGGCGGATACCACAACGCAAGGCAGTGTGGAAGTGCGCGATTGGGCGGCGATCGATACGAACAAGGACAACTTGATTTCCCCGGACGAGATGCAGAAATATCTCGAAAGCAGATGGAATGCAACGGCTTCCAAGGACGCAGATAAGACTACGCAGAAAGCGACCGAGAAGAAATAATCGCAACGACAACCGAGTACGGGCCCTGCCGCGAGGGCTCCACGCGGTGGAGGGCACGCCGATGCCACTCGGTTAGCGCTAAGACTCAGTAGTCATCACGGGCCACCGCATCGGTGGCCCGTTTTCTTGTCTGGTTTGCCAACGACACTCGCTGAGGAGACCGTCGCCTCGTCTGACGCAAGGTGGAATGACTGCGACGCCGCGCAAGGTTCAGCCCGGGATCTCGAGCGGGACGAACAACGCCACACCGTCGCGGATCACGCGCAACGCGACGACGCTGCCTGCCGATTGCTGGGACAACAACTCATCGAGCTGGCGCGGATTTGCCACTGCGCTTTGGTTTACGCCCGTGATCACGTCGCCGGCTCGCAGCCCCGCCTCCGCCGCGCGTCCCTCGGCCGCTTCCACGATGACGCCGCCTTCCACGCCGAGCTGGCGCTGCTGTGCGCGCGAGAGCGGAGCGACAGTCAAGCCCAAACTGTTCGGTTTGGTTTCGCGTGGAGAACGCGGTTGCCGGGCTTGTTCGGATGGAAATTCTCCGACCGTGACGCTGACTTCGCTGCGCTTCCCGTCACGCCAGATCTCGAGCTTGGCCGGCGTCCCGGGCTTGGTCGCCGCCACCCAACGGGGCAGGTCCTCTGGCCCGGTCACCTGTTTGCCGTCGTAGCTCAGCACCACGTCGCCCGGACGCAAGCCGGCATGGGCGGCCGGCCCGTTGCGCTCGACCGCCGCGATCACCACGCCATTGGTCGTGTCGAGTCCGAACGAGCGTGCCAACTCCTTCGTGAGCGGTTGGATCTGGACGCCGATGCGACCGCGGGTCACGCGTCCGTGCTCACGCAACTGGTTCGCGACGTCCATCGCCAGCTCGATCGGGATGGCGAAGGAAACCCCCATGTAGCCGCCGGTCTGGCTGTAGATCATCGAGTTGATCCCAACCACTCGACCCCGGGTATCGAGCAGCGGGCCCCCCGAGTTGCCGGGATTGACGGGCACATCGGTCTGGATGAACGGCACGAAAGACTCGTCGGGTAGCGTTCGTCCGGTTGCACTCACGATCCCGGCGGTGATTGTGTTGGTAAACCCGAAGGGCGAGCCGATCGCCGCGACCCAATCGCCTGCGTGCAGGTCGGACGACTTGCCGATCTCCACCACGGGTAGCCCCTTCGCCGCGATCTTGAGCAGGGCGACGTCGGTGCGGCGGTCGATGCCGATGACTTTCGCTTCGTACTCGCGCTGCGCGTCGGCGAAACGGACGGTGACGGTATCGACGCCAGCGACGACATGGGCATTGGTCAAGATGTAGCCGTCCGCGCTGATGATGAAACCCGATCCGAGCCCCTGCGTGCGGAACTCCGGCGCATCGCGGCCAAAGGGTTGTGGCCCGAAGCGGCGGAAGAAGTCGAAAAACGGGTCGTCGGAAAACGGCCCTTCCGTCGGCTGTCTCCGCACCGAGCGGGTGGTGACGACGTTCACGACAGCCGGTCCGACATGATCCACCAGGGGTCGGAAGCTCGGCAATGCCGCGACGCTTGCCGCGCTTGCTGGGAGCGGGGCAGCCGTTTGCGAGGCCGGCGCCGGGGCGCCGACTTGGGGTGATGGGGGCTGCGCAGGCGGCGCCGGCTTACGATCGCAGGCGGTCAATGACAGCGCGATCAGCAGGACAGTGAGGGCAAAGCCGGGCGCCCGATAGCGAGCGCGGCGCTGCACGGTGAGCTGGGCGGGCCGAGGAAACAGAGTCATGGGCAATCCGATCGGTAAGACGGCTTGCGAGTGGCAAGCCGCGCGCCGAACCCTATTAGTACGTGCCCAACGCTCGCGGCTGCGCGGCACCGCCATCCCAGTGCGCAGCGCGCATCGCGCCGACTCCAGCGCGAGGGGCGGTCGTAGTCGAGATGACTCAAACCTCCGCCACACACCTCGTCGTCCCCGCGAAAGCGGCGACCTAGGACTTTCTTCCCTATGCCGCTTTCGCGGGAATGACCCGATCGACGTCAGCCTCAGACGCAAGTTCGGACAACAAGTGGGGCACAAAGCACCTGTTGCCCGAGAACCGCCCTGTTCAGGTCGGCTGCTTCACCGTGCGCAGGTAAGGCTTGATCGTCTTGAAGCCTTGCGGATATTTCTGTCGTGCTTCTTCGTCGGAGACCGACGGGACGATGATCACATCCTCGCCCGGCTTCCAATTCGCCGGCGTGGCGACCTTATGGCGCTCGGTGAGTTGAATCGAATCGAGCGCGCGAAGGATCTCGTCGAAGTTGCGGCCCGTGGTCATCGGGTAGGTCAACATCATCTTGATGCGCTTGTCCGGTCCGATCACGAACACCGACCGCACCGTAGCATTGGTCGCCGCCGTGCGTCCTTCGGACGTGCCCGGCTCTTCGGCGGGCAGCATGTTGTAAAGCTTCGCGACGCTCAAGTCCGTATCGGCGATGATCGGATACCGAACCGACGCGCCTTGCGTCTCCTCGATGTCCTTCACCCATTGCGCGTGGCTGTCGACCGGGTCGATGCTTAGGCCGATGAGCTTGGCGTTGCGCTTCTTGAACTCCGGCTCGATCCTGGCCATGTAGCCAAGCTCGGTGGTGCAAACCGGTGTGAAGTCTTTCGGATGGGAGAACAGAATTGCCCAGTCGCCGTCGATCCACTGGTGGAAGTCGATGGTCCCTTGGGTCGTCTTCGCTGTGAAGTTGGGTGCGATGTCGTTAATGCGCAATGACATGATGGTCTCCTCTTGTGCAGCAGAAGATCAGTCGCTCGGAGGTCGCAGTCAACGCCGATGAACGGCGGCGACCCCGGCAGGATGTTATACGCCGATTCGAGCTGCAGCGCTGAGACGGCGCGCAGCCGCTGCCCTGTGTCACGCTGCGGCCGGTTGCGCGGCTCGATGTTCTTGTCCTCCCATATGCGGGCTTCTCGCGCGAGCCTCAAGAAGGAAGGATGACTCCCTTGCCCGTGGTCTGCTGATCGAACAAGCGGTAAGCTTCTTCGGCCTGGTCGAGCTTCCAGCGATGCGTGAACAGGCGGTCGAGGACAATCTCGCGCTCCGCGACATAGCGCGCACACTCGGCCTGCCCCACCGTGGAGAAAGTCCACGAGCCGATCAAGGTCACCTGACGTCGCAGCAGATCGTTGCTCACGTCCAAGGTAACGATGTCGCCCTCGCCGACGTAGCAGGCTTTGCCCCACGTGCGCACGCAACGCACGGCGTCTGCGCGCGCTTGCGGCGACGAAGATGCATCGAGCGATGCATGCGCGCCGCGTCCTTTGGTGACATCGCGAATCGCTTGCACCGCGTTCTCGGTGGACTTTGGATTGATCAGGATGTCGGCGCCGAATTCCTTGGCACGCGCGAGGCGCTCTTCGCTGGTGTCGAGCGCGATCACTCGCGCGCCCATCTGCGCGGCGAGCAGCGTCGCGGACAAGCCGACCGGGCCTTGGCCAAACACGGCGATGGTTTGGTCGCCTTGTAATGCGAGTCGATGCAAGGCGCCCCATGCGGTACCGGTGCCGCACGAAATCGCGGCGCCGGCCTCGAAACTGAGCTCATCGGGAAGCGCGACCAGGGTGCGCGCGGGGCACTTCATATAGCGTGCATGGGCGCCGTGACCGGTGACGCCATAGACTTCCTTTACGCCTTCCACGCACAACTGCATCCAACCGGTGTTGCAGTGATCGCACACGCCGCAGCCGCGATAGTGGTGCTGCATGACGCGCATGCCGACCTTGGCCTGATTCTCCGGCACACCGGGACCGACGGCCACGACCACCCCGCACGGCTCATGGCCGGCGACGTTCGGTCCGCTCTTCGGACCCAGTCCAAGCGACGACGCCCCACCCGCAGCGCGGTAAAACTTCAAATCGCTGCCGCACATGCCCGATGCCTTGATTTCGAGCACCACCTCGCCGGGCCCGGGCGTGGGATCGGGAAACTCCATCAGTTCCAGCTTACGGTTGCCTAGGAATACGACGCCTTTCATGTTTCTTCTCCGAAAAATAGTGAAGAGGGGATCAGGGGCGAAGGACTAGGGCCTGGGGACCAGGGGGCTTTGAGCTGCTACGCGGCGCCTGCTTTTTCAGGCGTGGCGGCGCACGCACTTTCACGACTTGCCTAGCCCCAGCTCTTTTCAGCGCATGACAAACGGGTTCGCGGTAGCTGCCCCGGTGTTGATCCACACGCTCTTCAACTGCAGGTATTCGCGGATCGCGACGATGCCGTTCTCCTTGCCGAAGCCGGAATCCTTGTATCCGCCGAACGGTGACATATAGCTCACTGCGCGGTAGGTGTTGACCCACACGGTGCCGGCTTGGATGCGCTCGGACATTCGGAAGGCACGCCCAATGTCGCCGGTCCACACGCCCGCGCCGAGCCCGAAGCGCACGTCGTTGGCGATCGCGACCGCTTCGTCTTCGTCGCGGAACTTGATGATCGACAGCACCGGGCCGAACACTTCCTCCTGCGCGATGCGCATGTCGTTCTTCACGCCGCTGAACACGGTGGGCTGGACGAACCAACCGTCGCCGCACTCGCCGCCCGACGCGGCCCCGCCGCCCATCACCAACTGCGCCCCTTCCTTCTTCGCGATGTCGATGTAGCCGAGCACTTTCTCGTACTGCGGCCGCGTGGCGATCGGACCGATCTGCGTGTCATAGCTCATCGGGTTGCCCATGCGCGCGCTGCGCGCAAGCGAGGCGAGCTTGTCGACGAACTGATCGTGGATGCTCTCCTGCAGCAGCAGTCGCGAGCCGGCGATGCAGGTCTGACCGGCGGCGGCGAAAATGCCGGAGACGGCGCCGTTCACCGCATCTTCGAGCTTGGCATCGGCGAACACGATGTTGGGCGACTTGCCGCCCAGTTCGAGCGTCACGCGCTTGAAGCTTTTCGCCGCGCTCTCGTAGATCGCGCGCCCCGTAGCATCCGAGCCCGTGAAGGAGATCTTGGCGACCTTGGGATGCGCGGTGAGCGCCGGACCGACGTCCTTGCCGAAGCCAGTGACGACGTTCACCACACCGGGTGGGAAACCGGCTTCCTCGACCAGCTTGACGAACTCGAGCGTGGAGGCCGAAGTGAACTCCGAGGGTTTGATGACCACGGTGCAACCCGCCGCCAGTGCGGGCGCGAGCTTGTAAGCCAGCAGCAGCAGCGGCGAGTTCCACGCCGTGATCGCCACCACCACGCCGACCGGCTCGTAGCGGGTGAAGTTGAAGTAGCCCTTCTTGTCAAGCGGGATGACAGCGCCTTCGATCTTGTCCGCCAAGCCGCCGTAGTAGTGGTACCAGCTTGGAATGTAGTTGAGCTGGCCTTGCATCTCGGCGATCAGCTTGCCGTTGTCCTGCACTTCGATCTCTGCGAGACGCTTGGCGTCGCGCGCCACCAGGTCGCCGAGCTTGTGGATGAGCATGCCGCGCTGACTGGCGGTGAGCTGCGACCAAGGGCCGCTCAACGCACGATATGCGGCCTGGACTGCGCGATCGGCGTCCTGGGCGTTGCCTTCGGCGACCTGGGCCCAGGGCTTACCCGTGAACGGGTAGTAGCTGTCGAAGTACTTGCCGCTTGCCGGTTCGACGAACTTGCCGTCGATGTACATCAGATATTTCTGCATCCTGTTCTCCTCGATATGATGATGTTGCCGGCATACGCCGGCTTTCGATCACGTATCCGTTAGACGCCCCTCGATTCGCGCCTTCGCGAGCTTCTGCTGGAATGGCAGCAACGAGTCGTCCCCGCGAAAGCGGGACACAGCGTCTCTTTTCGCGGTGGTGCCGGAGATGACACCGGCTGCTTACTTCCGCACGCCCATCCTGCGCTCCTTCGCCCGCACCAGCGCGCTGACCACCGTGTTGTACGGCGCGGATACACCGAGCGGCTGCGCCGCTACCGGAATCGCGCCATTGATGGCATCGATTTCGGACATCCGCCCGGCCATGTGGTCGAGCAGCATGGAAGGTCTTGCGTTCGGGATCTTCGAACCGAAGTCGCGCACGTACTGCACCGGATCGGAGATGTCGACACGAATGCCGCGCGCCTTCGCCACGTTGTAGGCTTCTTTGGCGCA
>Ga0070741_10004456_pt1 | contig 32666 bp, 21 predicted proteins | sample Coa_R1_4_FD_66440 | JGI IMG/M metagenome (GOLD analysis project Ga0070741, IMG submission 66440) | Surface soil microbial communities from Centralia Pennsylvania, which are recovering from an underground coalmine fire - Coalmine... | ecosystem: Environmental > Terrestrial > Soil > Unclassified ... | reverse complement strand
GATTGTTTTGCCGGAACAGGCACCTTTGTCCTGGCCGCCCACCGTCTGGGCCGTCGTGCTCTGGGCTGCGACCACTCGGCTGAGATGCTGGCTCTGGCCCAACGGCGCGGCTGCGAAATTGAGGAGGTATCTCATGAGAGATGAGGTTCGCAGCGATTTCGAGCGCAGTGTACGGGTCCTCCGAGACATTGTCTTCCCCACGCTGCGGCTATCCTGTCCAGATTTTCAGGGCATGGAGATTGAGGTGCTGCTCCACCACCGGGATCGTTTGCATTATGACCTCGATACTATTGCGGGAATCGATGCATACTTGCGCACGCCGCTCGGGTTACGCACCATTGCCGCCAGAGTGCAATACGGGGGACTCCATCGCACCTTTACGATCCGGGTCGCCCGGCCCAAACAGGCCGTGACTGAACTGCACAAGCGACTCAGCCAGGTAGCCAGCCGTGACAGCGGCACCCTGTATCCCTACTGGACGTTGCACGCTTACGTGACCGCTGATGGCAGCAGGCTGTCCCACGCGGGTCTGGCCAAAACAAGCGAGCTCTACGTCTGGCTCGCCCAGCAGTTTGCGCTGCTCGACCCGCGTGAGCCACATGAGCCATTGATGTCGAGGTTCAGTCGCGAAGGAGAACGGTTTTTGGTCGTGCCCTGGGATATCTACCGGGCCTCGGGTCATTACTTTTTCGAATATAGCAGTCATGATGCAACGACCGCGCGTCAATAAGCCATTGGCAATCATCTTCAGAAGGGACGTGTTTCGCTAGTATAGAAAGAAGAGGCGTTCTTGCATGGAGAGCAAGCAGCCTTCACGGCCTTCTCAGCGCCAGCGCTCATCCTGGCAAGCAACCCAGCATCAACGGCTCCATTTGCTGCCAGGCCCTCCTATCGCCGGCCATCAGATCCAGCACAATGAGCAGAATCATACTGTGGTGATCAACGGCTTGATGGTGCGCTGTACCCCGGATGAATACGCGCTCCTGCTCACGCTTCTGGAGCACTACGGGCAGCCTGTCCTGTTTGACGAATTGATCGCCCGGTTTCAGGATGCCTCACTCACCGACTCAGCCCTCTTGAAAGCGGCGAGAAGAAAACTGACCTGTACGCTTTCCGACTTGCGCCACAAACTCTGGCCAACAGATTTTACTATTGTGCGGGTCGTGGATGTGGGCTACCTGCTGTTGCATCAAGACAACCTGTGGAGTCTGGCGCATACCAATGACGAGCGTCAATAATCTCATATTCATTGTGCTCTTGCTCATCAATAGTACTTTCACGACTGAAGAGGAGATCATCATGGCAAAAAGTCGCAGTATCCCAACCGACCTGCTTTCCGATCCTGATTTCATGGAACTGGAGAGCGATACGCAGGTGATCCTGCTCTTGTTGGTCCTGGCTGCTGATGACGAAGGACGTGGCCGGGCGCATAGCGGGATGCTGGCGCGCCATTTTAATAAACCCGTCGAATGCATCGAGGTGGCCCTCGCGACCTTGATTGAGTTGGAATTGCTCACCTGTTATGCCGTTGGACGGCATCGCTATTACTATCTCAGACGCTGGGGAGCATGGCAAACCTTGAGCAAGCCAACGCCCTCTCGCTTCCCACCTCCACCGGCATCGGTCCCCTCGGAAGCAGTCATGATAGCCGCACCCAGGGAAGCCCAGCATTTCCCAGGGGAAACCTGGGCAGAAGATGAAGGGGAAGGGAAGGGAAAAGAACAGGAACAGAATCCAGAAGAGAAGATGAAAGCGGAAGAGGATGTGCCAACTAGCATTACCCGGTTTCCTCACCGCGCACGCGCTCCCCATACCCAAGAGGATCTCTGTTCTCTCCCCTCCCCAGCGCCAGCCACGCCAGAAGGGAATGCATCGTATCACCCCGATCAGCCCCAGACATCAGCGGCACCGCTTCAGCAGGTGGCCGAGATTCTTCACCTGCCCGTGACCGACTCCTTGAGCCGCCTGGTCACAGAATACGCCACCTTTGGGTCACTGGCACTTCAGGGAGAAGCCGACGCCGCCCACCAATGGATTACCGATCCCAACCGCAATCACCACAACACCCGCATGAGCGTGGCCTTTTTTCGCCGCTGGCTCAAGCGCGAACAAGAGATGCGCGAGCAACGCCACAGAGACACAGAATTGCAGGTAGCGCCATTACGAGCGACGGGAACTACCGGAGCGATAGGCCCTGTTGGGAAGATCCCCTCTGAGCTTCGACTAGGCAAGGAGTTCCGCTTACCCAGCCTGATGCATCTGGCAGCAGAAGATCAACAAGCCCGAGGAGGACGACGCTAATGGAGCGGCTTTTACCACACAACATTGAGGCCGAGTGCGGAGTACTGGGCAGCCTCATCATCGACCCGGAGGCGGTAACGCTCGTCGCCGATTGGCTTCACCCTGATGATTTTTATCGGGAGACGCATCGAATCATCTATCGAGCGATGATCGACCTGTATGAACGCAACGAGCCAGCCGACTTCATTACGCTCTGCGATCTGTTAGAGCAGCTAGGCCATCTGGAGCAAGTGGGTGGTGCCAGTTCCCTCACTTCCCTCATCAGTGGCGTTCCCACCAGCGGTAATGTCATCTATTACGCGCAAATTGTGGTACAGAAAGCGGGCTATCGTCGTCTGATTCACGCGGCAGGTCAGATTGCAGCTCTGGCCTATGAAGAGACGGAAGGAGCTCAGGAGCAGGCGGAACAGCTCCTCTTTGCCCTCCACCGACGTGCGACGCGGGAGTTCATCTTGCTGGAAACGGTCTTGCTGGAGTGCCTGCATGATCTGGAGGCCCTGCAGCAGCGCGAGCAGCGTTTGCTAGGGGTTCCTACCGGCTATCAGGGACTCGATGCCGCCTTAGGAGGAGGACTTCAACGCTCCGATCTGATCATCTTAGCTGCACGTCCGGGCAATGGCAAAACCGCTCTGGCCCTCAATATCTCGGCCCATGCTGCTCTCAAAGCAGGCAAGCGGGTCGCGTTCTTTAGCCTGGAGATGGGAGCCAAACAGCTTGGCTTGCGCCTGATCGCCATGCACGCTAAACAAGATCAGCGTCGCCTTCGTCTCGGGCTCATCGATGATTGGGACCAAGTGGTCAGCGCGATGGGCACGCTCTCAGAAGGGGCCATTTGGATTGACGAAACTGCTGGGATCTCGCACACCGAGTTCCGCAGCAAGCTCCGGCGGTTGCATAGCACGCAAGGCATCGATCTGGTTGTGGTGGACTATCTCCAGTTGATGCGTGCCTTGCAGAGTGAGGGTAAACGTTTCGCAGTGCGTGAGCAGGAGATCGCCGAGATCAGTCGCACGCTCAAGGCGGTTGCTAAAGAACTCAATGTGCCGGTACTGGCACTAGCACAGCTCAATCGCGCGCTGGAAACGCGCCAGAACAAGCGACCGCAACTCTCGGATCTGCGCGAGTCTGGGGCGTTGGAAAACGATGCGGATGTAGTTCTGCTCATCTATCGAGAAGATCTCTATCAGGACATCAAAGACCCGGAGAAGAAAAACACGGCGGATCTCATCATTGCCAAACATCGCAATGGCCCAGTGGGAGAGGTGCGCCTGCGCTTTGATCCGAGTCGCACGAGTTTTCACCAACTGGATTGAGAATCGCTTGTTCGCTTATTGAAAACAGAATGGGAAGGAGGGTCGAAAGCCACAAAAACGACGAAGAGATCGCGAATGAGGAGCATGAGCCTGCCTCACCTCTTGTACGAGAGATAACGCTCCCTGGAAAGCCAGACATGCATGCTGAAGCGAATACTGCTGATACAACAGAGAGGAACGATCTTTGGCGAAACGATGCACAGCTTGCGGCCTGGCCCCTTAGCGATGCCTCACTCGCAGCAAACACTGCCCTCAAAAAGTTTTTCGAAAGGAGGAAATATGGACCAGGAGCACGCACTCACTCCTGCCAAACGTCAACGTCTGCTGAAAACCTACGGGTCCCCAGCAGGATACACCCATGCTGAGTTAGAGTCTTTTCTTGATTTGTTCTATGGCCTGTTTAGCCATGCCTACACGGCGGCACAATTACGTCAGATCAAGGTCAGCGATCCATTTGATCGTTCAGAGACCCCACGTCAATTGACGGTCAAAGAAATGGCCGATTGGTTAGAAGCATTAGTCTCCTGAAGGACAAGGAGGGACTCCCTACAAAAATACGTATTCAGCAGACGCAGCCTCTCTTCATGGGGTTCTTGAGTTCCTCACAGCAAGAACCCCATGAAGAGAGGCTGGTGCTTTATCTCTCAGGGTGCTTCTTTGTACTCGTCGGACGGAAACCACGCCTGCGTGTATCTCGTGGTCCGGGCATGCGCGTGGGTAAGTGGTCACCAGGGCTATACTTGCGTTTTTGTCCCTGGATCATCTTATCATTCATGTGCATGTACATTTTCACCGTGGCAATATCTTCGTGTCCCAAAAGCTCCTGCAAGCTGAAGGGATCACCGCCTTCCTCCAGGTAGCGCAGCGCAAATGTATGGCGGAAAATGTGTGGGCTGATGCATTTATCGGTGATGCCCACACGCTTCTTTAGCCGAACAAAGAGTAGCACAACCCCATTGACCGTGAGCGCACGGCGGGTCTCCGAGAGAAACAGATGGTCCTCCCCTGAACTGCCCCAATCTGCCAGTTCTTCCTCGTCTGGACGGTGCTTGTCCAGATAGTAGAGCAGGTGGCGCTGACAGTTCTGGCCCAGGGCGATCTTGCGCTCCTTTGACCCTTTCCCCATGACGATGATCTGCCCTTTCTTGCGATCAAGATCGCCGATGCGCAAGCCACAGAGTTCAGAGAGACGAATGCCGGTATCATAGAGGACCCAGAGCATGGCGCGATTGCGAGCCGCTGCACGGTCGGCCAATCCTCCCACCTCGCCTGGAGGGGTACACGCCAACAAGAGTTGCTCAAATTCTTCTGGTTCGATCATCCTGATCAGAGGTTTGCCCACTTTGGGAAAGGCCACACGGTCAAAGGGACTACGCTCAATGAACTCCCGAGAGACCAGCCAATTACAAAAAGCGCGGGCAGATCGTGCATAGGTTTGGATCGTGCGCTCAGATCGTATTTTCCCGCGAGCAGCCGGTGTTTTGCGCATGAAGGCAAACCAAGCGCTGACATCTGAGGAGTCAATCTCGCCGACGAGTGTGATCCCCCGCTGCTGTGCCAGAAACTGCTGGAAGAGGCCAAGCGCCGTCTGATGCCATTGCAGCGTTTTTGGGCTATGGTTGCCTCCTTCGTGATCTTGTAAATAGTCCAGGATAGCCAGGTCGATGGTCGTCATAGCGCGCCGTTTGGGCAGAGCGAGTTTTTTGCGGGAGATGGGTACTGGATGGTCCTGTGGCAAGTCTTGCTGCCTGGCTTCATCCCGAGCGTCTAATTTTGCTCGTTGAGCCGCTGCGCGGGCTGCGGTGACACGTTTCGAAGGACGAATGTGAGATCGATGGTCCATAACGATAGGTTCTCCTTTAGGTAGGAACGACAGGAGACAGGTGGGAAGAAACATTATCCTGGAGCAGAACGTCGCAACCCCCTCTACGGCAGATTGTTACACGCTCTCTGGGGCAGATAGTCGTTGAAGGCGTTTTCGCCAAAAACGCCATCGCCCTCCAGAGGGACGGTTCTTCGCCTGTCTGTGTCAGACGGCGTGTCAAGCGCCTCCAGAGGAACGATCTTTGACGAAAAGCGGGAGACGGGACTCGAACCCGCGACAGCCTGCTTGGAAGGCAGGAACTCTACCACTGAGTTACTCCCGCATTAGTCGGGGTGCGCGGACTCGAACCGCGGACCTCCTGGTCCCAAACCAGGCGCGCTACCAACTGCGCTACACCCCGCTAAGCTAAACGTGCCTGAACTATAACATGCTTTTCATCTCTTGTCAAGTTGGGTGAGCGCCAGATTTTTGCAACAGAAGGGGGATGGCGAAACAGCCCGCGTTTCCAGGGATGATGAGCAGAAGGGCAAGATGATCCAGGCAAGGTGGCCGCAGGTTATGCCTGACAGAGGAACGGAGAGGGCAAGGGAGGCGTCGGGACAAGAGTAGGGGGACGGGGAAAATCCAAAATGCTACAGCATCAGGGCAATGCAAATCAATAAAGCCTTGAACCCAAACTCCCTCCCCGACACATTTTGGGAGGAGGAAAGCAAAAGAGACAAAGAGATCGTCTCAACAAGAAGAAAGACAAAACATCATGTTGGAGGACGATCTCAATGGATGCACCGGTTCTATTATGGCAAGGATGGAAAAGACAGGTCAAGGAGCTGTTTCCTGGCTTACATGGGCATCAGAAAACGATGCTGGTCCTACTGGTCATCGGCATGGTGCTGGCAGGAAGTGCCGTATCGCAGCGGGTGGCCGAAGATCTCAGTGGACGCGGACTCAGTCTGGCGAAAATGCCAGGTATCGAACGACGCTGAGCGCGCTCGATCAAGTAGCAGGACAAGTCCAAGACATGGAGTGTACGTTGCTGGCTGATCGCGGCCTGATGGGAGCGCCTCCTATCTTGCTGACGATATTCGCGAAAAAATTGCCATGTACCAAGCAGGGATGCCTGTCAACTTGCCAATCTCCGACGAAAGCACTTACTATGCAAACTTCGAGGCGGAGTTCCGCAATTTCTGGAGCAACAGCAACTACTACTGTATCTTTGCCGATTTAGGCTTCCTGCCAGATCATCCATTGCCGGAATTGACCTACCGGAAAACGTCAATTATGAGCGTCGAGCCACTTTCTTGAGAAGATTAAACAGCAGCAGCAAGAACTGGTCAGAACGCTTCCAACCAACTACGAGTATCTTTACCAACTTCATGGGAAGTAGCAGTAAACAAGGGAGGTTTTCTCCTCCAGCAATGTGAGCGGACTCTTTCATGGCACTTACGAGGAATCTCGTCCTGGATACGAGATTTCTCGCAAGATTGCTGAACGCGTCACGCGCCTCCAAAAGTTACAATGAGATCAGTTCCATAGCCTAGAAGAAAGCCGATCAGTAAACCCCACATCACGATTTCAGGCGCACCGAACCGCTTTGCCTGGCCAAGCAGTTCCGCAACAACGTAGATAATCGCACCCGCAGCCAACGCGAGAAAGAGGATGAACACCTGTGGCGAATTGAAGGTCATGCCGACGGCTGTTCCCAGAAAGGTCGGACCCCCGCCGATCAGTCCTAAAAGCGTCATGAAGCGCCAGGAAATGGGCTGACCACTTAAAGGGCCTGCGATGCCAAATCCTTCGGTCATATTGTGTAAGCCAAAGCCAGCTATCAGCACTATGGCGAGTTGAAGCGCCCCAATCCTGGCAGATTGTCCAATTGCCAGTCCCTCGGAGAAATTATGCAGGCCAATCCCGACGGCGATGAGCAGTGCAAGCGTGTGGGGGGCGTGTTCCGTTTTCCGGGCCAGAGAGGTCACGACGGTCGAGATCCTGGAAGAGTCACCAGCGGTCTGAGGCGCGGGGCGCACCTTAGGGCGCCCAAAGAGCAGACGGTTGAAGTAGACCAGCCCGACCGAGCCCAGCCCGATACCGCAGACGAGCAAAAATACATCCAGAGAAAACACCCCTGTTCCCGTATGGTGGGCCCGTACCTCATCTAAAGCCGCGTTGATTGGATCGCTTGCTTTGCTCAAAACATCAAAGAGCAAAAAAATGAGGATACCCGTAGCCAATAGATTCAAAAAGATTTTGAGCCATGATGGCAGGGATTTCAGGAAGACCAGAGGCAACCCTAAGAAAATCGTGCATCCAGCGAAAGCCCCCAGCAGAAGAATCGTTGCAGTAGACATCAAGTATTCCTCTCACATACGTTTGTTCTGGGAGAGACCTCTTGAAAAGGCGCTCTAAATACGCCTTATCGAGCACACACGCCAGGCGCACAACCAGAACAGAAGTCCATGCCTGCTCCTCGTTCGGTTGAGCAGGATGAGATTCCCCGCTCGTAAGGGCAGAAGGCTAGCATCGCCCTTACGAGAGCCGGGGAACAACAAGGGCTGCTACACGCCGATAGGGTTCCGCTCTACGCTGATCTCCTCCGAACCATGAGCGGGGAACGTGACCCCAATGCAAGCCGCGAGCACACATAGCAACCAGAAGGTGGGATGACCTCCAACGAGCACCAGGACCAGAGCAACTCCGGCCACCGCTCGCAGAGTCCCAGTCATCATCCGCAGGTCATCACGGCTACCTGCCTCAATGAGTCGTCCCCCCAACAGGAGGCTACCCAGCCGAGGCAGCCCATAGGCCAGCAGCAACCAGATCAGCCCCTGTGTTCCGCCTCCAGTGAGCAGGAACCAGGGCAGCGCCACAAAGAAGAGCGCTTCACCTATGCGAGGAGCCTGCTTCGGCCAATTGAGGCGGGAGGAGCGCACGGGGCGAGCCGTAATAAGGCGGCTGGAGCTCTCCAGCCAGGACGGGGTTGCCTCCAGGGATGGCTGGGTCGGCAGCATGCTGCCGGGAAGTTCCCCAAGCCGACTCTGTTCTAAAGCCATAGTTGTTCTCCGTTTCTTCTATACATGTAGAACCAGCCAGAGCACCAGGACGAATGCCAGCCAGCAGAACCCAGAGAGCACGCCCAAACAAAGCGCACGGGAGATGGCTCTGTATAGTGGGGTAGATCTGTATTGTTTTTTCATACTCTCCTCATTCATTCTCTATTTAAAGTTTACCATGAAGAGGGTTCCTGGAACGTTCCCAAAATGTTCCCGCCCCCTTGCTTAAAGTTCGGAACTTTTTAAGCAAGGGGGCGGGAACATAATCACTAATGATGGCCTTGAGCTGTCCCGGTTTCAGAGCCAGGCGCTCATCAATCTGTGTCTCGGCAGGCTGCTCATACAGCAGAGTACCTCCTTCGCGTGTGAGCTTATCGGTGATCAGTATTTTGACAGTTTCGACACTCTCCGCCTTCACTGGCGCTGCATTCTGTATCTCCGTCACATGCTCCTCCTATTTCTTGAGCAGAATAGCTCCTCTGCTCTCAACAGTGTCAAAAGTGGGCAAGGGCAAACTCAATGGCACTGCAAACTCATAATCACTCCAGGATTTGATCGGAAGCTTCTCCAGTTCCTTACTGACAATGGCCCTGGTAAAAAGACGAATCTGTTTGATCCTGGTGAACAGAGGAATGTTATAGTCCACGGCCAGACGCCGCAGCACGTAATCGTCGTCCACCTCTTTACTTCCATGTCGCTCCACGACATTGATCGCAAGATCGATCTTCCCAGCGCGGAAATACGTCAGTACATTTGGCTCGTGTGCCTCACGTATGCTATAGAGCATGGTCGTCACAATGCCCTGTTCGCGCAGGAACGTACCGGTCTCCGCAGAAGCATACAACGGGATACCAAGCGTACCCAAAAGTCTGGCACTCTCCAAAAACTTGCTCTTCTTCTCCTCACCGCGAAGACTGATAAAGATGCCCTTGCGCGGGATCTTTCCTCCCGTCGCCAGGATGGCTTTGAGATAGGCCTCTTCCAGATCCTCACCGAAGCAGGCGACCTCACCAGTTGAAGACATCTCCACGCGTGGCGCTGGATCAGCTCCGGGCAGGCGGTTGAAGGAGAATTGAGACGCCTTGACCGCAGTAAAGTGCGGCTTCGGCATCTGAACAGCAGGGATTGCATCTTTGAAAAGTGCATCAATGAAGAGTGCAATGAAGTTGACGCCGGTCACTTTGGAGATAAAGGGAAAGGTGCGTGAAGCGCGCAGATTCATCTCAATGACGTAGACCTCATTCTCTTTGACCAGGAACTGAATATTGAACGGACCGGTAATAGAGAGTGCCCGGGCCAGAGCATGCCCGACCAGGTGGATCTTTTGCTGGGCCTCTACACTCAAGGTCTGTGGCGGCAATACGATGGTGGCATCACCGGAATGCACTCCGGCATTCTCCACATGTTCCGAGATGATCGCCGCCTTGACCTCACCATGTTGGGCCACGGCATCCAGCTCGATCTCCTTCGCCTGCCGGAAAAAACGCGTCGCCGTCACCGGGTGTTCAGGCGAGACCGAGGCGGCTTCTCGTATGTACTGCACCAGTTCATCTTCGCAGTAGCACACATTCATCGCACAGCCGGACAGGACGTAGGAGGGGCGCACAATTATTGGGTAGCCCACGCGTGCCGCAAAGCATTTGATCCCCTCGATATTCTCATAGCTATCCCAGGCGGGCTGAGCAACATTGAGCGTGTCCAGCAGCGCGGAAAACTTCTTCCGATCCTCCGCACGATCAATGTTGACAACCGAGGTGCCCAGGATCGGGATGCCATAGTTGTCGAGAACGCTGGCACGATTATTGGGCGTCTGGCCTCCAACGGAGATAATCACGCCAAAAGGCGACTCGAACTCATAGATATCGGCGATGCGCTCGAAGGTCAGTTCCTCAAAATAGAGCCGATCAGAGGTGTCATAGTCGGTCGAGACTGTCTCTGGATTACAATTAATCACAATAGCACGCCTCTGATGGCGCTTGAGAGCCTCGACCGCACTGACGCAGGTCCAATCGAACTCCACCGATGAGCCTATATGATATGGCCCGGAACCTAATAGCACTACCCCTTCCTGCCCAACAGGAGCCACATCATAGCGGTCGCCGTTATAGGTCATATACAAGTAGTTGGTTTCAGAGGGAAATTCACCCGCCAATGTGTCGATCTGGAAGACTGAAGGAGTGATCCCCCATTTCTGGCGTAGGGCACGCACTTGCAGTTCGTTTTGTTGTGTCAGCTCGCCTATGCGCTTATCGGAGAGGCCAGCCTGCTTGAGCGCGCGTAGACGCTGGATTAAGAGATCAGGATTGGAGCGCAACTCTTGTTCGCACGCTACGATATATTTAATACGCTGTAAAAACCAGGGGTCAATGCCGGTAGCATGAGAGATTTCCTCGACCGCTATGCCATTACGTAGCGCGATGGCCAGTGCGAAGAGTCGCTTTGGGGTAGGAGTATAAAGGTATTGCTCCAGCAGTTCTGCCGTGCTCGACAATTCACTATCAGTAAACATCCCCTGCGCCGTAACCCCCTCGACACCCTCATCCAACATGCGGATCGCTTTCTGGAGTGCCTCCTCGAAGGTGCGACCAATGCCCATCACCTCGCCCACCGACTTCATCGCTGTACCTATTGTTTGATCCACCCCTTTGAATTTTGCTAGATCCCAACGCGGGATCTTCACGACAAGGTAATCCAGGCTCGGCTCAAAGCAGGCCCGTGTGACTCCAGTAATCTTATTAGTAAGCTCTGCCAGGCTGTACCCCAGGGCGAGTTTGGCCGCCACATAGGCCAGCGGGTAACCAGTAGCCTTACTAGCCAGAGCAGAACTACGCGATAAGCGGGCATTGACCTCGATAACATAGAACTGCGAGGTTCGAGGGTCCAGGGCATACTGCACATTACACTCGCCGACAATGCCCAGACTCCTCGCAATTTTAATCGAAGTCGAGCGCAGGGTCTGGTACTCAGCGTTGGTGAGCGTCTGGCTGGGGGCAAGCACGATAGACTCACCTGTGTGAATACCGAGAGGGTCCATGTTCTCCATATTGCATACGGTGATACAGTTATCGCAGCTATCACGCATCACCTCGTATTCAATCTCTTTATAATGATGTAGATATTGCTCGACAAGCACCTGGGGAGCAAAGACCAGCGCGCCAGTGACGATCCGTTCCAGCTCATCTATATTCTTCGCCACGCCAGAACCCTGCCCTCCCAGCTCGAAGCCCGCACGCACCATCACCGGGAAACCAATTTCCTGCGCGCTCTGTACTGCTCCTTCCAGGGAGCAGGCGCTACAGCTCCGTGGGGTTGGAATGTTGAGGCAGTGCAGGTGCTCGGCGAACTCCTGTCGGTCCTCAGTCCGAATAATCCCCTGTATCTGCGTTCCGAGCACCTCGACGCCATATTTCTCCAGCACGCCGCTTTGATACAATTGCAGGCCACAGTTGAGCGCCGTCTGGCCTCCGAAGGAGAGCAGAATGCCATCGGGCCGTTCTCTGGCGATGACGCTTTCGACAAAGAAGGGGGTCAGGGGCAAGAAATAAATCTCGTCTGCCAGCAGCTTCGAGGTTTGAATAGTCGCAATATTGGGGTTGATGAGAATAGTGGTAATACCCTCTTCACGCAATGCTTTAAGAGCTTGAGAGCCGGAGTAGTCAAACTCTCCGGCCTGTCCAATCTTCAGCGCCCCCGCACCTAATACCAGGACTTTCAAAGGCATCTTCACTATGAATTCCCATCCTCTCTACAGTTTTACGCTTGCTGTTTGCCGCGACAAGGAAGGATGATGCCTCATGGCTGCCTGGAGCGCGACAGGTGACGGCTTCGCTTTGCTATACAGGCTACAAGCTGCCCTGGCCCTGACGCGTTCCAGGAAGTAATCGAAGATCCACTCTGTATCCGTGGGGCCGGGAGCCGCCTCGGGATGGAACTGGACCGACATAAAAGGTTGCCGAGGGTGACGGATTCCTTCATTGCTGCCATCATTGGCGTTGGTGAACCAGGGTTCAAAATTTGCCGGCAGGGTTCCGACGGCGAAGCCGTGATTCTGTGTAGTGATGTAGCAGCGCTTACTTCCATGTAGCAAACAGGGTTGGTTCTGACTGCGATGTCCAAATTTCAGTTTATAGGTGTCGCCGCCTGCTGCTAGAGCAAGCAGTTGGTGCCCCAGACAGATGCCCAGTATGGGGATATCCCTATCTAACGCCCGGCTAATGGTCTCAATAGTCTTCTTCACCACTTTGGGATTACCCGGCCCATTAGAGATCAAGATACCGTCGAAGGCCAGCTCGCGTTCAAGGGAAAAGGGATCGAAATCCCAGGGGACGGTGATAACGCGCACGCCGCGGGCACGCAAGCAACGTGTGATGTTGGCTTTAGCGCCACAGTCGATGAGCGCAATGGTGATTTCGCCATTCCCCTCCACCAGTATCTGATTAGTGGAGACCCTGGCTACCAGATTGTCGGCGTTAGGGTCGTAGAAGGGGATATCTTCCTCAAAGATGATCTTACCCAACAGCGGACCGTGCATACGGATATGCCGGGTTAAGCGCCGGGTATCCTTGATCTCCAGTGCTGGAATGCGCTCTCTACGCAGCCACTCTCCCAGGGTCATAGTGCTATCTACATGCGAGGGCGTATCAATATAGTCTGAGACGATCAGGCCGGAGACGTGAATCCTCTCGGATTCCCAGGTGGCGCGTCCAGCAACCCCGTAGTTGCCCTGTAGTGGGTAGGTCATCACCAGGATTTGTCCACTATAGGAAGCATCGGTTAACGCTTCAGGATAGCCAACCATCCCGGTGCAGAAGACGACTTCTCCAGCACTCGGGCTTTCATGACCAAAAGAGACGCCCTCGAAGGTTGAACCATCCTCCAGCAGCAACGTGCTAAGCCGCATAGGCGTTTTCAGGGCTATCATCTCTCACCTCCCCTAGAATAGACCACTCAAGCACAGCCATCGCTCCAAACAGCTTGTTCTTCGCTTGACAGAAAACAATACTCTGCGGACCATCAAGTACTTCATCGACAACATCTTCATTGCGCACTGCCGGCAGGTCATGCATGAAAATTGTTCCGGTCGGCTTTGAAACATGTTTTAGCAACTTCTGAGTTACACAGAATGGTTTAAAGCTCTCTTTCCAATCAGGATTACTTTTAGTACTCCCCGTAGTCTGCCACCGCGTTGCATAGACAACATCGACATTTTTAGGGAGACAGGCCGGGTTGTGAGATTGCTCCACGCGAGTGCCAACCTTGGCAGCCAGAGCTTGAGCTTGCAGCAAAATCTCCTGCGGCAGGCCATAGTCCACTGGCGTAAGTAAAGTCAATCTCATTGCTGGTAACTTACTCATCGCCAGTGCCAGAGCAGCGGCAGTGCTATTTCCTTCTCCGAGGTAGAGTACATGGAGACCGTTCAAATACCCAAAATGTTGCTTCATCATTGCCAGATCGCTCAATGCCTGGGTAGGATGTTCCAGATCACTCATAGCATTAATAATTGCCATCTCGTTCTGACTCGCGAGGATTTTCATCTCTTCTATACTTTCAGCGGTCCGCAGGACCAGCGCGTCGAGATAACCGGCCAGAACGTGTGCGGTGTCCACAACGGATTCGCCAGTGTTCGTTTGCAAATCGTTGGGGCCATATGCCACTACAGAAGCCCCAAGCTTATTCGCCCCAAGTGTGAAGGCTGTTCGTGTGCGCGTCGATGTTTTTCGAAAGTAGATGCCAACGGTTTTCCCCTTGAGGGGTTGTTCCTCCCGGTTTTGTCCCCTGGCTATCTGAATCGTTCGGTCAATAAGAAAGGAGATTTCCTCCTGCTCTAAATCTGTAAGAGACAAAAGGTGTTTATACATGTATGCACCCTCTTTCCTGTGTTTGCTTCGCCTGCACTGCCTTCCTCGCGGAGCGGGTTAAGCTTGATGCTTACTCGCAGGATACGCGAAAAGCCCTCAGTGCTGTGCAGTTTTCTCTCTGTCTCCCATCGCTCATTAAAAGTTCAAACAGACTCTAGCAATGTACAAGAGATCGCTCAACCTCTTCTAAAGTCGCTTCCACCTCATACAGACTGTTGCAGTCCCTGGAAGACAAATACCGAGGATTTTTCAATCCTGTCCCCGTAATGAGCACAACAACGCGCTCATTTCGCTCCAAAAGCCCTGTTGTTAATGCACACGCTACTCCCGCAAATGCTGCTGCCCCTGCCGGCTCAACCCAGATGCCGCCCTCGGCAGCAAGCACGCTAATAGCCTGGAGCATCGCGCGGTCAGAAACTGCAATGAAGCTGCCGCCGCTTTCACGTACATCTCGGAGGACCATAGGAGCATTTATCGGAGCGGCAACTGCTATCCCGTCCGCGATTGTCCCGGTTGGCATTGATGTTGCCTGGTCCCTGCCTTCCCACGCTCTCTTCAACGGCTGACATCCTTCAGCCTGGACGCCGATAAGACGCGGCAATCGCTCAGTAGCGCCACACCACATCAATTCACGAAAGCCCTTTGCAATCCCGCTCAGGGTGACCCCGTCACCGACCGGACAGAGGACGACATCGGGCACCTGGCGTCCGAGTTGCTCCCAAATTTCTAGCGCCACAGTCTTCTTGGCCTCTAAAGTGCAGGGGTTGTAGCCTGTATTGCGATCATACCAACCGAAAGTGCATGCCGCTTGCCGAGAGAGTTCAACCGCCGCCTCGTACCCTCCTGCTACCTTGAATACTTTCGCGCCAGAAAGCAGCATGAGCTGTAACTTCGCATCCGCAACGCAGGCGGGCACAAAGATCACTGCCTCTATCCCTGATGCAGCGGCGCCAGCAGCAAGTGATACTGCTACGTTGCCAGTAGAAGCGCAGGTGACCGTGCGGACGCCGTCCTGGAGGGCCTGCTCTAAGACGATTGCCGTCGCCCGATCTTTGTTAGAGCCAGTTGGTGAGCGCGTCTCGTCTTTTAACCATAGAGACGCTATACCTGCTTGCGCGCGCAGATTGGCGGGGGCAAGCAAAGGCGTCGCACCAACCGCGAGTGGATACCGCGCTTTGTTCTGGACTGGGAGCAAAGCCTGATAGCGCCACATACCATCATTTGATGGCGCTAATGGTGGTAATAAATGGGGTCCATATGAGTACATGAATTCAACTCGCCCCATTGAACTCACTTCACCCACCTGCTCTAAACTCACCGGGCGCTCTAACCCGCTATCATCAAGAACCACCTTCGCCGAAATTACTGTCCCCATGTTCTGTACTCCTCTCAAAATGCAGACCCGAGCTACCTTCTCACCGTTATGGAATGATTGCATCGAGTGCATCCAGGTGATGGCGTCCAAGATGGATACCTTGCCGATCCAACCATTCATCATTGAAAATGGAGGAAGCATAGTTCTCACCTTGATCAGCACAGACACAGACAACGTTGGTCACCGCAGGGTGCTCGGCCAGGTAACGCACGCAGGCTGCCAGTACCGCGCCACTGGAGCCACCGACTCTGAGATGTGCAGCCGCGTTAAGAGCCCTACAAAAGGCAAATGCCTCTTCATCCTTTACCAGGATGAAACTCGTGTAAAGCTGCCCGGAGATAAAACTAGAGCGCCGAGAAGAACCAATGCCGGTGAGCCTGCGGGGAGCAGCCGGGGTACCGAAAACAACCGAGCCGTAGGCGTCAACACCAACAATCTGCGTTGACGGACTCATCTCGCGGAAGAAACGCCCGATGCCGGCGAGTGTGCCTCCTGTCGAAACGGGCACAAAGACTGCATCGACCTGGCCTTCCATCTGCCGATAAATCTCGGGGCCTGTCGTGGCGTAATGAATACGAGGATTGGCCGGGCTGGTGTATTGATTCGTCCAGACAGAGTTCTTCTGTTGAGCGCAAAGCTCGTCCACACGAGCCAGGCGCGACAAGAGATAGCTGCCGGTAGAGTCGAGCTGCCGTACAACTTCGAGCCTGGCACCCAGTGCCTCCATTCTGCTAATATTCTCGTAAGTTGTCTTTGGATCAACGACGGCAATAAAGCGGTAGCCTCTGGCTTTACACTGAAAAGCCAGGGCAACGCCGAGGTTGCCAGAGGTCGATTCAACAATAATGGAATCGGTGTTCAGCAGACGGCGCCCCTGGAGATCTTGAATGAGAGCATAAGCAGTACGATCTTTCATCGAACCTGTCGGATTGGCTCCCTCTAGTTTAAGATGGATCGAGCGCACACGGCCATTGATGACCAGCGAGATCGGTCGTAGCGGCGTGTTGCCAATCTGGTCGGCCTGTTCGAGATCTTGTACAAGAAGGGGGTTTTGAACATATTCGCTTTTCTGTATCATTACCTGGCACTCCTCTATAGTAGTCAATGTAGCTATCAGGCAGTGGTGCTTTCCTGTTCCTGGGAGACAAATTGCTGATTGTAGAGCGTCGCATATAATCCCCCGTATTCCAGCAGCTCCTGGTGAGTACCCCGTTCTACAATCTCGCCTTTATCTAAAACCAGGATCAGATCGGCAGCCAGAATAGTGGAAAGGCGGTGAGCAATGGCAATCGTGGTTCTTCCCTGCATCAAGGGCTTTAAAGCAGCTTGCACGAGACGCTCTGAATGGGTATCGAGAGCGCTGGTCGCCTCATCCAGAATAAGAATGCGCGGATCTTTGAGCAGGACGCGCGCGATAGCAAGGCGCTGTTTTTCTCCGCCGGACAGCCTGTACCCCCTCTCCCCCGCCATCGTGTCATAGCCCTCGTCCAGCGTTATGATACGGTCATGAATTGCAGCAGCCTTTGTCGCCGCGATCATCTCTTCGTCAGTCGCATTAGAGCGAACATAGAGCAGATTTTCCCGTATGGTGGCATGAAACAGATAGGAATCCTGCGTAACCACCCCTATCAGTTCACCAAGAGATTCCACTGCTATCCCTTTGACATTATGCCCATCAATTTCCACGCTCCCTTCATCGGTGTCATAAAGGCGGGAGATAAGGTAGGTAATGGTGGTTTTGCCAGATCCGCTTGGCCCCACCAGAGCCACCAGTTGACCGGGCCGAATGTGAAAAGAGATGTCCCGGAGGGTTGCGCTACGCGTAAACTCCTCTGGAGAGGCGGGGGCTGCTTCTACCTCCGGGATGCTTGCACTCGGAGCCATTGCTTTGTCCTGAGAAGAGCCTTCTTCTGGAGAACCCAGGAGGGGCAGTTTATCCTTTCTGTAGCTAAAAGAGACATGTTTAAAACATATTTCTCCACGCGCCTCAGCCGGTGTAAGGTGAATCGCGTCAGGTGCATCTTGAACTTCGATGGGGAGGTCGAGGTACTCGAAGATACGATCAAACACGGCCAATGCACTCTGCACATTCACCTGAAGCACCAGCAGTTGACGTACCGGACCAAAGAATCTCTCTTGTAAAGCGATGAAGGCAAAAAGATCACCAATGGTAATATGAGAGAAGCTCGGATTATAAATGACGCTCCATCCTCCCAGGGTCAGGAGAAGCACCGGGGCGATCAGCGAAAACGCCCCTACCGACATAAAGAACCAGCGTCCAACCATGTGTTGACGGATGCTCAGCCGGGCCAGCCTGCGATTCTCTGCTTCAAATTGCTCGCGAGCAAATTTCTTACGGCCAAAGAGCTTAATCAAGAGTACGCCGCTAATAGAGAGCGTGTCCTGCATAATGGCATTGAGGGTCGCCAGGCTCTGTTGGGCGGCTTTGGTGGAGGCCCGCCCGGTGTTGCCAACTTTGAAGCTAAAAAACAAAAAGGGAGGCAGCAGGGAGAACGAAAGAAGCGTTAAAAGCGGGCTGATGTAGAACATGGCGATGACGGTGCAAAGAAGATTCACGAAATTGACAAGCGAGTTGGTAAATGTATCGGTGACCGAGTTTTGGACGCTGCTCACATCATTAGAGAGGCGGGACTGTATCTCTCCGGCACGCATGGAGGTGAAAAAGTGCAGTGACAGATCCTGCAAATGGGCATACAGCTTACTACGAAAATCACGCATGACCCGCTGCCCAATAATATTACTTAAATAGGTCTGCACTACGCTAATGAGAGAGGCCAGCAGTGTAGCCACAATCATGATAGCAGAGTAAAAGAACAGGTGATCAGGATGATGGTGTGCCAGCGCATCATCGAACACCAGGGGGATGGTCAGTGGCAGGATTTGGTTGAGAATGGCGGTGATACAGATAGCCAGCAGCACGACGGCAACATGGCCTTTATAGGGGCTAAAGGCCATGAATGCACGCCTTGCTGTATGACTACGAGAACGGTCTTGATGCGTTTGAGCTGGTCCAACGGCCTTCCTCCGAGTCAATAGGGAAGTGGTGCGAATAGCTCGCGAATCTTGTAAAGGCATAATAATCCCTTTCTGATCATGAACGAATTGAGGCCCGGCCATACCTGGGAACCAGGCTGAGGCAGATGCTCAGCTTGAAGAATCTCTGCATTGTTAAGGTTGCAACAACCGATCACTATGACGCTTCCCGTATGTACTGTTGCCTGATGGTTCTCTGCCGTTGTGTCGATGAGCGATGTCTATCCACTCGTTCGTCGTTGGGAAAAGTAAATGGCGCTTCTGCCTGTGCCTGATTAAAGTAGGACGCGAGCGAGCGTATCGTGGTGTGAATAAACAAATCCACCACGGGTATCTCTCGCTTAAAGGTCTTTTGTAACTCATTTTGCATCTGCACCAGGCGTAACGAGTGGCCCCCGACTTCAAAGAAGTTGTCATTGAGGCCGATGGAAGGCACGTTGAGTACTTTTTGCCAGATGCGAACTAACAGATGTTCCAGTTCAGTCTGGGGAGCTTCAGCAGCAATGGGAGCCTGGCGCTTGAGCTTCTGTTGAGCCAGAGCATGACGATCCACTTTGCCGTTGGTGCTCAGCGGCAGCCGGGGAAGTGAGATAAAGAACGTTGGCACCATGTAGGAGGGCAGCCTCTCCCTGAGATAGCCACGTAACTCACCTTCGGAAGGAGGTGTTTCACCGGGGACGACGTAAGCTACCAGCAGCGTCTCGCCCTGGCGCTCGTCACCGGCAGGTGGGTCTGTCCGAGCCAGCACCACGGCTTCGCGTATGCCTGGATGTTCCTGCAATGTGCGCTCTAACTCTTCTAGCTCGATGCGATAACCCCGAATTTTGACCTGGTAATCTTTGCGTCCGAGGAATTCGAGCGCACCATCTGGCAGATAACGAACCAGGTCCCCTGTGCGATACAGTCTCGCGCCTGCCTCGTTGCTCCAGGGATGGGGAATGAAGCGTTCCGCCGTCAGCCCTGGCTGTTGCAGGTAGCCTCGCGCCAGCCCTATGGTACCGATATAGAGTTCGCCAGGCACGCCTACAGGTACCAATTGTAATTGTTTATCGAGCACGTAAAGTTCTGTATTCAGGATTGGTCGACCAATCCTCGGCTTGTGCTGATCTTCGGCCTGGCACAGAGCAACACTGGACCAGATGGTGGCCTCTGTTGGACCATAGGCGTTGAAAAAACGACGACCGGCGGCCCATTGCGTTACAAGCTCTAAGGGGCAAGCCTCTCCTGCCACAATGATCGTTGCTAAAGAGGGTAAAGAGGTGACGGGCAGGTGAGTGAGCGCCGACGGAGGAAGTGTGGCAATAGTAATAGCCTGTTGACGTAACACCCCAAGCAAACCCGGGCCCGGCAGCAGGGTCTCCTGCTGTGCCAGAAAGAGCGTTGCCCCTGTCAGTAGAGCCATCACCATCTCGAAGACAGAAGCGTCAAAGCTGAGGGAGGAAAATTGCAGCACATGGTCCCCTGGATGCGCAGAGAATGTTTGTATTTGCGCAGTAACCAGATTTTTAATGCCCTGATGAGTAAGCTGAACCCCCTTTGGACGACCAGTCGAGCCTGAGGTGTAGATCATATAGGCGAGCTGCCCAGGTACAGTGCTGTTCTCTGGATTCTCGTCACCTTGCTGTGCGATGAAAGGCCAATCGGCATCCAGATAGACCATTGGACGCGAGGAAGGCAGTTTAGTCTGGAGGTTTTGCTGCGTCAGTAACAGAACCGCCGTTTGCAGCATATATTCCAGGCGAGGACGAGGATAGGCGGGGTCCAGAGGAAGGTAAGCTCCTCCTGCCTTTAGGATGCCGAGCAGACCGATCACCATCTCCAGGGAGCGATCTGCGCAGAGACCCACCACGGTATCAGGGCCTACTCCCAGACGCCGGAGATAGTGCGCCAGTTGATTCGCTCGTCTGTTCAATTCCTTGTAAGTCAGGTGTTTTTGCTCATAGACCACTGCAATGGACTCTGGGGCACGCTCAACCTGTCTTTCAAAAATTTCATGAAACGTAGGGGCAATCCCTTGCGGTTGCTCTGATCCGGTCGTGTTCCAATCCACGAGCAATTGTTGGCGCTCTGCCGCCGTCAACAGGGGGAGTTGGGCTATGGGCAACTCTGCATGAGCCACGATCCCTTCTAGAAGTACCTGCCAGTGTTCCAACAGTCGGTTAATAGCCTCGGCCTCGAACAAATCGGTATTGTACTCTATCTCACCTAATCCTCTATTTGTTATTGCACAGGTCAGATCGAAGGTGGACAAGCCACTTTCAACCATCCACTGGCGCAACTTCACCCCTCCCAGCTCTGTCTCGAAGCGCCAGGCATCGTTTTCTAGCACAAACATGATCTGGAAAAGCGGATGCCGACTGAGGTCACGCTCAGGCTGCAAAGCCTCTACAATCTTCTCAAAGGGAATATCCTGGTGCGTATACGCGCCCAGGCAGACCTCCCGCACTCTCTGGAGCACCTCTTTGAACGATGGGTTGCCCGACAGGTCTGTGCGCAACGCCAGGGTATTGACAAAGAAGCCTATGAGCGGCTCGACTTCTACGCGATTGCGACCGGCAATGGGAGTACCCACCAGGATATCTTCCAGCCCTGTATAGCGTGCCAGCAAGACCTGGAAGGAGGCCAACAAGGTCATGAAGAGGCTAACGCCTTCCCGTTTGCTCAGCTCCTTGAGTCCTTGCATCAGGTGTTCTGGCAAATGGATCGACTGATGGGCTCCGTGGAAGGTCTGCACAGGCGGACGAGGTTGGCCTGACGGGAAGTCTAGCACCGGGAGATCCCCGCCGAGCTGCTTCTTCCAGTAGGCCAGTTGCTTCTCAAACAGCGTCTGCTCGCCCGGCTGATCCTCAATCTCTTTGTCGTTCAGAGGCTGACCTGACTGAGCGTCATCATTGACGAGGGGGCTGTGCAACCATTGTCGCTGCCACACGGCATAGTCCGCGTATTGAACTGGCAACTCCGCCAGTGGAGAGGGCTGCGCCGCAACACAGGCCGTATACAGCTCACGCAACTCCTGCATGAACACCCCTCTGGACCAGCCGTCTGCTACAATATGATGATAGGTAAATAGCAGCACATATTCCTCTGCATCAAGACAGAGGAGCAGCGTACGTACTAATGGGCCACGAACCAGATCGAAGGGGAGTTGGGCCTGCTGCCTGGCTAATCGATGCATTTGAGCCGCGCGGGCCCGAGGATCGAAGGAGTTCAGATTCACAACAGGCAGAGGAACTCCTGAAGCAGCGTTGATCACCTGTACCGGTTGACCTTCGCTGATAGCGAAGGTTGTACGCAGACTTTCATGGCGCCGCACGATCTCTTCCAGGCTCCAGGCAAGAGCGCGAATATCTAACTTCCCTTCGATACCAACCACTGTCGATACATTATAGGCGGCAGTGCCGGGCCGCAACTGATGGAGAAACCATAGACGCTGCTGAGCAAAAGAGAGAGGGAATCCCTGCCGGAACTCCTCATGCTCCAGCACAGGAATCTCAGCGCCAACGGCGTTTCCTCTCTTCTCATCACTCCGCTGGAGGTCAATCTCTTTGAGAATGTAACGAGCTACTTCGGCCAGGGTGTCCCGCCGATAAAATTCTCCTGCATCCAGCTTCACCGCCAGGTCATGCTGACAATTGTTAATGATGCTGGCTACCATGAGCGAATCAAGTCCCAGGCTACGAATATGGGAAACATTGCCGATCTCCTCGGGATTTCGCTCCATCGCCAGCGCTATCTGTCGCTCTACATAGTGCTGGATGAATTCCTGCCTCTGCTCTTGCGTCCCCTCAAACTGGAGTTGACGGCGTTGTTTGCTGCCGCTCGCTTCTGCCCCTGACGTTTGCCTGTATCCTGCCAGTTTTTCCTGTTCGTCATTGCTAGCAACGGGTTCCTTTCCTCTGGAAGGAGACGCAGGAGAAACGGGCGCGGCCTCGCGTCCCTCCCTCCCTTCAGCGTTCACGTTGGTGATCCCTTTACGCGCAGAGACCGCCTTCTGACAACGCTTGCGCAGGGCGTTGAGCCAGTACAGGCTTTCCATCACGCTTGGGGTATCTACCCCAAAGTCGATCAGGCAGGCGATCTCGTTCACCCCAATCTCCTGTAATTGCTCGATCATGCTCTGGCAGGTTTGTGGAGTTCCAATGAGCGCATGGGTTGAAAAGTAGCGTTCGAACGCGTAGGACAGAACATTGGCGCGATCTCGTGGGGAAAGATTGTCCAGCTTCTCCGCCCCGTGTCGCCACAGGTCTACGGACGATTCGAGGTAAGCAATGAACGGCTGCCGGACTTTCTCCCGCACTTCCTCGATATCCTCACCCAGAAATGTGTGCATCATCAGGGTAACATGGCCTTGCTCAGGATCATAGCCATGACGTGCCAGCGATTCGCGGTACGCCCGGATCTTTTCGGCCAGTTCCTCAGTGCGCTGAAACAACAGCCCGGTCAGGACATTGGCTCCAATGGCGCCGGCCTCGACAAAGCGTTCCGGGGTGCCCGAGCAGGTCAACCAGGACGTAAGGCGTGGCTGCTTCGGCTGCGGGTAGATTTTGATGCTAGTCTCCTGCCCTAGCCCGTTAGGCCACTGTACGGAATCGCCTCTCCAGAGTCTCTGCACCGTTTCAATGCCTGAAAACACCAGTTCTTTGCGCTTCTGATAGTTTTCGGGAGCCAGCACAAAGTCGTTGGGGTTCCAACCGGTGGCAAAGGCGATATCCACTCTCCCCGACGAAAGATTATCCACCACCGCCCATTCTTCGGCCACGCGCGCCGGATGGTGCATGGGGACCACAACGCTACCCGCGCGTAAACGGATCTTCTGCGTGACCATCGCCAGCGCCGACGCCAGCACCGAAGGATTGGGATAGAGGCCACCGAAGGGATGAAAGTGCCGCTCCGGCATCCAGACGGCGGTAAAGTCGTGCTGGTCGGCAAACTTTGCTCCCTCCAGCAACAACGTATATTTCTGGTCAGAGAACTCTGCCTCGTTGCTGGAGAAGTAGAGCAGACTAAATTGCATATTCGTGGCTTTTGCATGGGTGGAAGGCTCTTGATGAACGGCTGCAACGGGTACCTGAACTGGCTCCGGCTGAGTTGCGGTGGCGCCAACAGGCTCTGCCGACGGGCGCTTCTGTTCAATAAGCTCTAGCAAGGGCTGTGGGAGATCCGCGGCAACGATGGGGAGCGTCCCTTGCAGCAATGCTTCCCGGCAGGCGCGACGTTGGATTTTTCCGCTTGAGGTCTTTGGAATGCTCCCATGCCGCACCAGCACAATCGCATAGACCTGGATGCCGTAAGCTTCCACAACATCTTGCCGGATCGCCGCAAAAACCTCGTCCGTATGCTGATAGCCGCGCCAGACCTCTTGCACCACAATCAGGCGCTCTTTAGCGGCAACGTCGAGCGAGAAGGCAGCTCCGCAACCTGGCCGCAGCGAGGTGTGACTCTGTTCAACCGTCAGTTCGAGGTCCTGCGGATAATGATTATGCCCATGAATAATGATCATATCCTTGAGACGCCCGGTAATAAACACTTCATCCTCAAAGAGGAAGCCGAGATCGCCAGTTCGCAGAAAGGGACCCTCTCCCGTATCCTTCAAGCATGCTTGAAATGTTTGCTCCGTTTCCTGTGGGCGCCGCCAGTACCCCTGTGCGACACTTGGTCCTGCTACCCAGATCTCCCCCACTTCGCCCTGATTACATTGCATAGCGGTTTCGGGATGAACAATTACAAGCCGTTGATCTCTGGCGGAGAGTCCGCAGCCCACGAGAGGATACATCGCGTCGCTCTTTGCAGGCCCAGGTACCACACGATGCTGCTCTAGCTGACCTTTATCAATATGAAGGTATGAAGGAGTAAGCCCTACACGACTGCTAGAAACCATCAAAGTTCCCTCGGCCAGGCCATAGCCGGGGGTCAAAGCCTCTTTTTGCAAGCCGCATGCTTTAAATCCCTCAACAAAGCGCTGCATCGTCTCCATCCGTATTGGCTCTGCCCCATTACCCGCGATACTCCAGGTACTGAGATCAAGCCGCGCTCGCTCTTCGGCAGTGATGCGCTCAAGGCATAACTCATAGGCAAAATTGGGAGCCCAGCTTAGAGTGCCTTTGTGCTGCGAGATGGCCTCTAGCCAGCGCAACGGGCGCTGAATAAAAGCGGCGGAAGCCATCAGAATAGCCGGAAAACCGGCATAGACAGGCTGTAGCACACCCGCGATCAAGCCCATATCGTGGAACATTGGCAGCCAGGAGACGCCAACGCTGTCCTCCGAGAGCTGCCAACAGTCGTATTGCATCGCCAGGTTATGGATCAGGTTGCCATGACTGACCATCACGCCTTTGGGAGTACCGGTCGAACCAGAGGTATATTGCAGAAATGCCAGCCCATCATAGGCAAGATCCTGCGGTTGCCAGCTTTGCTCGTATCCTTCCTGATAGCGGTCAGTAGCGAGCAAAGACATTGTTTTTGAGGAAGGAACTTGCGAGAACCAGCGTTGTACTTTAGGCAGGGCCTGAGTACTCGTGAGGACGAGCGCAGGCTGTGCGTCAGTGATGATCGTTTCAATGCGCGCCAATAAGCGTCCAGACGAGGGAGGATAGGCGGGAACCGCAATGATGCCGGCATAGAGACATCCCCAAAAAGCTGAGATATAGTCTAATCCCGGCTGATAGAGCAACAACGCCCGACCTCCAACAGGAGCACGCTCCCGTAACGTGGCTGCAATCGATCTGGCCTGCCGGTCTAACTGGGCATAGGTCACACTGGCTTGCTCCGCCTCTCCATCCAGTAAAAAGGTATACGCCTGTTGATCTGGTTGATTGAGGGAACGCCAGCGCAGGATATCAACGAGCGTTACCTGGTGAGCATATGCGCTCCCTGAGTGGATTAACTGGGATAGATTTTCTCTCATAGCCTCGATGTCTCCTTAATAATCACTCCATGCTCATCTACGACACCACTCAGGCGCGGGCAGCTTCAAGCTCTTTCTGCGACATCAGCTCTGCCATTGCCACGAGGATCTTGCGTGTGCCGCCAAACGGATCGCGTGCATGCGCAACCATCATATTGTCTAAGAGGATCACATCCCCTGACGCCCACTGGAAACGCACTGCTTGCTCTTCATAGAGTCGGCTTATCTCTGCCAGAACCGAATCCTCAATAGGAGTTCCATCACCGTAGTAGACATTGCGCGGCAAGTCCTCTTCACGGAACATGGAGAGCATTGAGGCTCGCACATCGGGGTCCAGGCAGGAGATGTGGTGGAGCTGGACCTGGTTAAAGAACAGGAACTCGCCTGTATATGGATGCTTACTCACGGCCTGACAGACTTGCCTGGTGGTCAGTTGCTTTTCGCTCTTCCATTCAAACTCCATGCCGGCTTTACGACAATATTCCTCCACTTTCCTTTTGTCCGATGTCTGGAAAAACTGCTGCCAGCTTACATCCAGACCGTCGATAAAGTTGCGGACATACATCAGCTTTTTCTCTGTGAAACGCTGAAGAATGGCCCGATCCAGCGTCTGGTATGTTTTGCGGCAATCGATAATTGGCGTCGCTCCCCCTTCTTCGGCGGCTTTGACGCAATAGAAGAATATTTTCATCGGCCAGCGATGCATATGCGAGCTTTCGTTGTGGAAAAGGATCATTTTATCTGCCGGGTAAGGAGTGGAGTGATACACTTTGGCCCCGGGATTATCGCGCGGCAGGTCTCCGTATTCTTCAAAAAGCTCCCCGCCACTCGCTACAGAACGTGCAAATTCTTCAAATTTGTCAGGTGAATCGACATTGAAATCTCTGAAGAGGATGGCTCCATGTTTCGCCAGCTCTGTAGAGATGTAGTCCCGCTGGCTCGCTGCCCAGGTTGCTAAATTGACTCTGCTGATAGCCGGTTGTACGACCAAGGGGAAGGATTGCCCAGGGGAAAGATAGCTGCTCTTTGTTAAACTGAAGCTGGTCAGGTCAATCTCCCCACGTCTCTCTTGAGTGCTTTTTCTAATACTAGCTTTGAGGTTCAATGTTTTTTCCATGTTCATTCCTTTCCTTTCGATGGTGAGCATTGCCACGTTCTTCCAAAAAAGCTGAAGATGTAATGCGCAAAGGGTGAGCGCATCGCTAAGATGTTGCCGAGAAAATCTCGTCACACACCCTACCAATGCATTGTTTCAGGGACAGAGCTAACATCTGCACATTCGGCTCTTCCAGCATGGTCGTATGATCGCCCGGCAGAGGATGCATCTCAATCCTACCCTGTGCGATCTGGCGCCACAGGCGAAGATGATCTGGCGCAGGCGTGAGGGGCGTTGTAGCCTCTGGATCTGCTGCTGCTTGCTCACCGCCTGGAGTGGCGCTGGATTGGAAGTAGTCGATGCGGCATGGATACGGTTGCGCAACATACGAATGAGCAAAACGCTGGTGCATTTTTGTCTTGCGAAAGATAGGTCGGATCTGCTCGAAGACAAGATCAGGCGGGATGAGATGCATCTCTTTGGCCTTCTCCAAAACCTGTTTTTTCTGTTCTTCTATGCCGAGCTGATCAAAGTCAGCGGGGACGGGTATATGGTAACCACGTATCTCTTCTCTGACGATTTCTTCATCCGTGTAATCAACTTTTATCTCTATTTCCTCCGTTCTTGTCTGAGGATCAACAAGCATGCTATCAATGACGGCAAGTAAAGCAATTGTATGCCCTTGCCGATGCAGTTGCTGCGCTATTTCCAATGCCACAACCCCTCCCATTGACCAACCGCCTAAGAGATAGGGACCCTGGGGCTGCACCGCCTGAATCACCGTCACATAGTGCGCCGCCAGATCTTCCAGCGACGCTGCATTGTTCCCTGTACTGCTTACATTCGCCGCTTGTAACCCATAAAAAGGTTGGTCAGGGCCTAGATAACGCGCCAGGTTGACGTAGCAAAAGACGCTTCCTCCCGCCGGGTGGATGCAGAAGAACGGGGGCTTTGTACCTTGAGGCTGGATGGCAACCAGGACGGGCTGATCTTCATCCGCAATCTTTTCGCGTAAGGCAACGGCTAAATCAGCAATGGTCGGTCGTTGGAAGAGGGTAGTGAGGGCCAGGTCCTGCCCGAATTGCTGAAAAATTTGTGACATCAGGCGCACTGCCAGAATCGAGTGACCCCCCAGATCGAAAAAGTTATCTCCGATGCTGATGGATCGCATCTGCAAGAGTTCTTCCCAGATCCGCAATAACTGGAATTCAATCTTGTCACGGGGCTGTAAAAACTTCCTGGCCCCTCCCTCAGAGCTGAGAACAGGCGATATTTGCTCTCCATCGTACGTGGAGGTCGCAAGTTGCTGCCGATCCAGCTTGCCGTTCGCCGTTAGCGGGAAAGCTTTCAAAGCTTTAAAGGTCGAGGGGAGCATGTACTCCGGCAGGTAGGCGCGCAGGAAGGTGCGTAACTCTTCGCCGCTGGGTACTGGCTGCTTGCGAGCCACAATATAGCCCTCCAGATGGGCTTCTCCCGGCCTATTTTCTTGCAAGAGAACGACGCCGTCTCGCACCTGAGGGTGGCGTTTGAGGAGCGTTTCTATCTCTCCTATCTCGATGCGATAGCCCCGCAACTTCACCTGGTTATCCTTGCGACCTAGAAATTCTATCTGCCCCTGCTCATAGCGAACCAGGTCGCCCGTGCGGTACAGGCGAGCGCCTTCTTTTTCGCTCCAGGGATGAGGCACGAACCGCTCAGCCGTCTGCTCAGGCTGGTGCAGATAGCCGTTTGCCAGCCCGTTCCCCCCAACGTAGAGTTCCCCAACCACCCCTTCGGGCACGATCCGCATCCAGGGATCGAGCACATACACATCGGTACCGGCAATCGGTTTGCCCAATGGGACGCTCCTGAATGCGCTTCCATCCCCGCAATCAGCCCCAAAGCTCTGCCCGGTTTTTAGTTCATTGACCAGCACTCCTATGGTTGTCTCGGTCGGGCCATAGTGGTTGTACACCGCGCAACCCGCTTGCAGTTTTTGTATCTGCTTCACCAGGCTGACTGGCAGCGCCTCCCCACCCAGTACTAACGCGCGACGCGGCAGCATCTCTTTGAGAGGCTTGCCCGCCAGCAGCGCCGAGAGGTGAGAAGGTACGATCTTGAGCACATCGATGGGATGATGGGTGAGCCGTTGCGCAAATGTTTCTACTGATGTAATGGTAGCGTAATCAAGGATGTGCAGGGTGCCTCCCGAGGCCAGCGCACAGAAGATAACGGTATTGCCCAGATCAGCCGCTAGCGTTGAGACAGTGGCAAATTGCCAACCTGGTTCGACACGCAACAGCTTGCACAAAGCCTGCGTATAATTGAGAATGCTGCGCTGGCAGATCATGACGCCTTTAGGAACACCGGTCGAGCCAGAGGTGTAGATGACGTAAGCCAGATCACCAGGATGACAGAGTAGCGGCAAGTTGCCACTATCTTCCTGTGCCGCCTCTAGCCAGAGCGATTCGAGGCTCAAGACCTCGCCATCCCACGCGGGCAATTGTGAGCATAACGCTTGCTGGGTAAGCAAAAACGAGGGTTGCGCGTCCCGTAGCTGATAGGCGAGCCTTTCCAGAGGGCTATCAGGCTCCAGAGGGACATACGCCCCACCGGCTTTAAAGACGGCGAGGATACAAACAATCATCTGTGCCGAACGAGTGAGATGAAGGGCGACCAGCGTATTGGGAGTCACTCCGCGGCGGCGTAGCACATGCGCCAACTGATTAGCCCGTTCATTTACTTGTTGGTAGGTCAATTGTTCATCCAGGCCCTGTAACGCCAATCTGTTCGGGGTAAGCCGCGCATGTTCCTCAAAAAGTTGATGAAACCCCTGAGCCGCGAGAGGTTGATGCGGTGTTTGAAACATCCTGAGCAGACGCGCCTGTTCACAAGGCTCTACCATGTGCAACGTACGGATCGGGGCGCCAGGACGCTCTACAGCTTCGTGCAAAAGTGTACACAGCATCGAAGCCAGACGTCGCACCTGTTCATTACTAAAACATCCCGTGTCATAGTGAAGTTCGAGCTGTAAAAGATCTCCCACACAAAGGGCGCTCAGTTTAAGGGCAAAGGGTTCAATGCAGTGAAAGCGCCGCGACAGGGATGCGGTTAAGGGGCCGCAGCAGAACTCCTCGGGCCAATATTCACACTCGAAGGCTAGCGGGAAAAACCCTGCATCCCCATTCTCTGCCGTATGTTGCGCAAGCGGCCAGGAGAAATAGTTCTGCCATTGCATTGCCTGCTCAAGCGCCTGACTCACCATCGTTAACACTTGCTCGAATGCCTGAGTCTGCATGACCTGTATGCTCATGGGGATAAAACAGGTGTAGGGTCCTATGGCATCCGCCAGTTCTTCGTAGACGCGTCCATTGCCAGCAACCCCAACAACCTGTTCCGCTTCACCCGTCAGTCGCCAGAGCAACACATACCAGCAGGCCAGCAAGAACGCCGCGCGCGAGACGTTATAGCAGCGCTCCCGCTCTTGCAAACGTTCAGAGAGAATGCCATCAAGCTGAACAGCGATGAACTCCGGCGCAAAGCCTTCTTGTTTCATCCTCCCCTGAGCATGCGCTTCCGCCCGGCTCAAGGGGAGCCTCATCTGAGGTACGCGTGACAGGTCAACCCTGTTCCAGAACTCATATGGAGTCCTGGCGCTCTCTGTTGCGAGCAAGTCCTTTTGCCAGGCCGAGACATCAATGTATTGCAGCGGTTCCGCGAGCGCTGCCCGCCTGTCAGCCAGGGATTCGTATCTTTGGAACAACTCCGCTACAAATTGCTGTAAAGTAGCAGCATCGGCACAGAGAGCCGGTAGCTTAAAGAGCCACAGGTATGTTTCAGGCGTCAGTAGATACAAAAAAGTGCGTAGAAGGGGTCCCTGCGCCGGATCGCATGGCTCCTGTGATAGCCGGTCGAAAGCCTGTGCCAGGACGCCCTCTTGCTGCAAGGTGGCGATGTTCTCCAGGTCTATGAGAGGGCAAGAGACTGACGAGCATTGTTCGATAATCTGTACAGGAAGCTCCATTCCCGACAAAGTATCAAAGACAGTATGCAAGATCTCATGCGCTTCGACCATCTCTTGCAAAGCCTGCTGGAACGTGGCAGGATGTAATACCCCTTTTATCCGAACAGCACATTGCGCGTGATAAATGTGGCTTCTTTGCGCCCATCCCCATACTCGCTCTTGCAGAGGAGAAAGGTCCGCACCCTTTAAGCCGATTGTTTGCATTGATATCCCCGCTCCTTCTCTAGTAAGGCCCTATGATGTCCCTCATGTGGTCCAGGTTGTTCGCTCCGGGCGTTCAGGCGTCTGGTAGACGCGTCAGGACCTTATGGCCTTTTTCCCTTCACGGTACAGAGAAACCAGATCCCCTTAAATTCGGGCGCTTGAAACTCTGCCAACATGCGTTCTTTGAGGGCTTCATAATTTTCCATCGTGATCAGATTCATGGTTTTACTGAGAAATGTTTGATGCTCCTCCACTTCACGCAGCAGGATGGTTGACATCGAGTTGTGCGCTGCCTGGCCAAATGAGAAATCGATAGCATATGGTTTCTTTCCGACTATATGAAATCCTTTTTCTTCCAGCAAAGTACTTTGCACGATAATGGCGCTCTCGCTTTTACAGCGCTTTTGTCCCCGCTTGAGCTGAGCCAGAAAGACAAGCTCTAACCATTCATCAACGGCTGGGCTATTGGTGGTGATCGGCGCGTGATCCGTAAATTGCAGAATTCCCCCCGGACACAGCAGGCGGTAGCATTGCTGCAATACTTCATACCACAGCTCCCTTGATACGAGCGTGCCAAAGAATCTTCCATTGATGAGGTCAAAGGAGGCATCTGGAAATGTATCGAGCGTGGGAAGATCGTTTCTCTTGGGCAGATTAAAGGCAGACAACCGCTGAAATGTGACGTTTGAAAGCTCCGCCGCTTCAGCCTGCATTTTAGCATAAGCGATCAACTTCTCTTCAATATCAATACCTGTGACATGAAGATGCGGATAGCGTTGCGCGAGAGACAACGCCCACTCTCCCGGCCCGCAGCCTAGCTCCAGAACGTTGCAAACATTCGAAGGCTCCTCGGATAATAGCTCGCCCATGCCGTGAGTAACAAAGCTCGCTTGATCCATGATCCGCTTTATCTTATCCAGTTCCTCTGAATCCAGCCAATAATCGTTACTAATCTGTTGCATTCGGGTGTCCTTTCTTCGCAAATGCACTCTTCATCCGTCAGCAAGCTTCCCTATCTCGCCAGATCAAAGCGGTTGCCCTTGCGCAGACGTAACCGCTGCTGGAGCGATTCTTCTTCTCGCTTGCTCCGCAGTCGTTCTTCTTCCGTAAGAAAATCGAGGGTGTCTATCAAGTCATCTGGACGACGAACAATGCTGTGCAGGATCGTCTCAAAACGCGCTACCAGGGTGGCGATGGTACTCGCCTCAAAGAGATCCAGGTTATAATTTAGCCCGCCAACGAGTTGTCCGGCCTGCTCGCGCATGAACAAGGCGAGATCGAACTTCACGGTCGTTGTTTCGCTCTTCAACGGCTCAGGGGGAAACTCTTGCGCTGTCACATCCGCCGATGCTCCCTCTACAGGCTGGAAGGGGGAGAAATTTTGCAGCACCAGCAGCGCCTGCACTAAAGGCATGCGATCAAGCGTACGGGCAGGGGCCAGTTTCTCCACGAGCAGTTCAAACGGTGTTTCCTGGTGAACATACGCCCCTAATACGACTTCGCGCACACGATGAAGCACCTCTTCAAAAGATGGATTCCCGGCCAGGTTCACGCGCAACGGCAGCAGATTAACAAACAGACCAATGATGCCCTCGATCTCCACACGATTACGATTGGCGCTGTCAGTCCCGATGACAATGTCTTTCTGGCCGGTATAACGATAGAGTAAAACCTGGAACGCCGCCA
>Ga0070741_10004455_pt1 | contig 32678 bp, 28 predicted proteins | sample Coa_R1_4_FD_66440 | JGI IMG/M metagenome (GOLD analysis project Ga0070741, IMG submission 66440) | Surface soil microbial communities from Centralia Pennsylvania, which are recovering from an underground coalmine fire - Coalmine... | ecosystem: Environmental > Terrestrial > Soil > Unclassified ... | reverse complement strand
GTGTAGCTGGCGTCCTGGAATTTCGGGTGGTTGATGACGTTCTCGAGGAACGTCAGGTTGGTCGCGACCCCGCGGATGCGGAATTCACGGAGCGCCCGGTTCATCCGCGCGATTGCTTCCCTCGCGGTCGGCGCCCAGGCGGTGACCTTTTCCAGCAGCGGATCATAGAAGCGCGTGATCACCGCGCCGGAATAGGCCGTGCCGCCATCGAGCCGGATGCCGAAGCCCATCGCCCCGCGATAGGCGGTGATCCGCCCGTAATCCGGGATGAAGTTCTGCTCCGGGTCCTCCGTCGTGATCCGGCACTGGAGCGCATGGCCGTTGAGGCGGATTTCGCCCTGGCGCGGCACGCCCGAAGCCGGGTCGCCGATCGCCTCGCCCTCGGCGATGCGGATCTGCGCCTTGACGATGTCGATCCCGGTCACCTGCTCGGTGACGGTGTGCTCGACCTGGATGCGCGGATTGACCTCGATGAAATAGAAGGCGCCGCTGTCGGCATCCATCAGGAACTCGACCGTGCCGGCGCCCTTGTATTTCGCGGCGTGGGCGATGGCGACGGCGTAGCCGCAGAGTTCCTGCCGCTGGGCGTCGTTGAGGTAGGGAGCCGGCGCCCGCTCGACCACCTTCTGGTGGCGGCGCTGGACGGTGCAGTCGCGCTCGAAGAGATGCACGATCGAGCCGTGGCTGTCGGCGAGGATCTGCACCTCGACGTGGCGCGCCCGCTCGACCAGCTTTTCGAGGTACACGTCGTCCTTGCCGAACGCCGCCTTCGCCTCGCGGCGCGCTGCGGGCACGTCGCGGACGAGCGTCTCCTCGTCCGGGATCACCCGCATGCCGCGGCCGCCGCCCCCCCAGGACGCCTTGAGCATCACCGGGTAGCCGATCTTCTTCGCCTCGGCCTTGGCGACCGCCATGTCGTCGGGAAGCGGCTCGCTCGCCGGCATCACCGGCACGCCGACGGAGACCGCGAGATTGCGCGCCGAGACCTTGTCGCCAAGCATCCGCATGGTGTCGGGCGACGGCCCGATGAAGGTGATCCCCGCGGCGATGCAGGCTTCCGCCAGTTCCGGGTTCTCCGAGAGAAGGCCATAGCCGGGGTGGATCGCGTCGGCGTGTGATTCCTTCGCCACCCGGATGATTTCCGGGATCGAGAGATACGCCTCGATCGGCCCCAGCCCTTTGCCGATCTGATATGCCTCGTCCGCCTTGAAGCGATGCAGCGCCAGCTTGTCTTCCTCGGCGAAGACGGCGACCGTCCTCATGCCGAGTTCGTTGGCGGCCCGGAACACGCGGATCGCGATTTCCGAGCGGTTGGCGACCAGGATTTTCTTGATCGGCACGGCAGCCCCTTGGCACAGCGGAAAGCCCCGGAAAGCCAAGCACCTCCGGCGCTTTTGTGCAATGCAAAACATATCGCATCGCAGCATCCGCGCGCGGTTGGCGCTGCCTCCCCGATTGGGCTAGGAAACGGCGGAGCCGGAGAAGCGATCCATGCCCGAAGTCATCGTCTACGCCGTCGAGGGGCGCACCAGCGAGCAGAAGAAGGCCCTGATGAAGGACATTACGGAGGCGGTTGTGAAGCACTTCGGGGCGAAGGCCGAGAATGTCACGGTCCAGATCGTCCAGTCGCCGAGGACCGACAAGGCCAAGGGCGGCATCCCCTTCAGCGAGCGCTAGGGCGGCGACCGCGCCATGATCACCGTGTTCGGCTCGATCAATGCCGACCTCGTCTGCCGTGTCGAGCGCCACCCCAAACCCGGCGAGACGGTCCGCGGCTCCGACTACGCGCTCTTCCCCGGCGGCAAGGGAGCCAATCCCGCGCTCGCCGCGCGCCGCGCCGGCGCGCATGTCAAGCTTGTCGGCGCGGTCGGCGATGACGACCTCGCCAGCGTCGCGCTCTCCGAACTGGAGAAATCGGGCGTCGACCTCTTCGGCGTCGCCCGCGTCCGCGGCCCCACCGGCGTCGCCATCATCATCGTCGACGGGAAGGGCGAGAACAGCATCGTCGTCTCGAGCGGCGCCAACAACCACGTCAGCGGCAGCCAGATCGCCGCCGGCCATTTCACTGCCGGCGACACGCTGATCCTCCAATTGGAAGTACCGATGTCGGAGAATCGCGTTGCGGTGCGCGCTGCCGCCGCTGCCGGCGCCCGCGTGATCTTCATGATCGCGCCCTTCGCGCCGGTCGCCGAGGCGGACCTCGAAGGCGTCTCGATCATCGTCGTCAACGAGCACGAGGCGGCCGATTTCGCGCGCCATCTGCAGCTCGACGCCGGCAGCGCCGAGGCGGCTACGGCCAGTCTCGCCAGGCGCTTCGGCAAGACCGTGATCGCCACCCTCGGCCCCGATGGCGCCGTCGCGGCCGGGCCGGAGGGCATCATCCGCGTTCCCGCGCTGAAGGTGACCCCGGTCGACACGACCGGCGCCGGCGATACCTTCGCCGGCGTGCTCGCCGCCTATCTCGACGAGGGCGCCGACCTGAGGACCGCGATGGCCAAGGCCGCCATCGCCGGCTCCCTCACCTGCACCAGGGAAGGCGCCCAGCCGAGCTTCCCGATGCGCGCCGAGATCGAGGCGGCGTTCGGCGGCTAATCTTACGGCAGCGTCCTACCGTCGCTCGCCCGGACGGTCAGCCCCCGGATTGCATACCGGTCGTCATAGCCGCCCTCGACCCGGATCGTGTCGAAGGCCACCGGCGGGAAGGTGAGCGTCACCGTCCACAGCCCCGGCCGTTTCACCGGCACTGCCTTCACCTGCCCGACCTGACTGTTCCCGTCGTAGAGCCGGAACCAGGTCGTGTCCTGTCCGTCGACCTGGGCGGTGATCGCGTCCGCCGTCAGCCGCTCGCCGAGCCGCACTGTCAGCGGGCAGCGGAACTGGCGCACGCCCGGAGCGTCGCTCGCACTCCCCTCCGGCACGCCTCGCGGCAATTCGGCAAGCGCGATGCTCTCTCCGCATTCCGGCCAGCGCTCGAAAATCTCGCCCGGCAGCACGGCCCCGGCGAACGCTGCGAGCGCCTCAGCGATCTTCTCGGGCGAACCGTAGGGCGTCCGGTAGAAGGTCACGGTCGAGCGATAAGGCGTCACCCTCGGCGTGCCGAGCCGGAGATACGCCACGGGCGTCCATGCCGGCTGCCGCCCGAAATCCGGATCGTCATAGACCATGGCCAGCCCGATCTCGTGCCGGCGCAGGAGGTCGTCGATCGTTTCGCGGCTGGCGCCGCTCTGGATAGCCCGCACCTCCTGCGAGCCGAGTCCGGCAATGTCGAGCACGTAGTTCGGATTGCGCCAGGCGACGTAGCCAAGATCGTTCACCGCGACCGGCGCCCGGTAGAAGTCGCGGACGAACCGGCTCATCTGCCCCTGCTGCTCGTAGATATTGTAGGCGCCGGCGGGCGTGTTGAGCGTGGTGCGGAAGTAGTGGCCGCCATAGTGGATGACCGCGCCGCAGAGAATCGCGATGGCCGCGGCGCCGCCCGCGAAACGAAGGGGATGCCGTATCGGCAGTGACAGCCCGGCGATGGCGAGCCGCAGGAAGCCTCGGTCGACGTAGGCGAGCCCGGCGATCCCGGTGACGAGAATGTAAACCTCGTAGCGGTCGATCCAGCCGTAGGAGCCGGCCGCGAGGTGCGCGACCAGAATCGCCAGCAGGAACAACGGCACCACCAGTTGCCGCCAGCCCGAGCGCCGCCACGTTGCGATCGCGCCGACCGCCGCCCCGAACGCGACGGCGATCGCAAGCGCGCCGACGATGCGGGCCGGCGGCAGGGTGGAGACTTCGACGAGCTTCTGCTCGACCGCCGCAACCATGCCCGCGAGGTCGAAGCGCGCGGCCGCCCCCGCGACACCTGACTTCAGCACCACCGAATTGGGGAGAAGCGGCAGCCCGAGCGCGGCCATTCCGGCCGCATAGGCAGCCAGGCATGCCGCCAGGATCGCGGCGGCGAGCAGCGCCTTCCGCCATTCGCGCAAACAGGCCAGCGCCACGATCCCGGCAAGCGATGCCGCGATTCCCTCGAACCGGAAAAGCGTCGCGAGCACGATCCCCGGCACGACCCACCACGGTGCGCTCCCCCGCACCGTCGCCTCGATCAGCCCGGCGAGGATGGCGAGCGTCGCGGCGAGATGCAGCGGATGTTCGAGACCGCCGAAGACAATCCCGAAGAAATTGGTCCAGAGCAGACTGACGAGAATCAGCCCGGCCATGACCAGCCGCTCGAGGAGCGTTGCGGTCAGTCCGGCGAGATCGGCTATCCGCGCGAGAAGCGCCAGCGCCACCGCCCCGCCGATGAGGTCGATGAAAAGCGGCGTGTAGAGGTGGAGCGGCGTACCCGCGGTCGGCGCAAGCAGGAACGGAAAGAGGATCGAGGAGGACGGCGAGGCGAACTCGCCGGGGTTGATCCCGTAGCCCCCTTCGCGGATCGACTCTGAAAGCGCCAGCGCGATGTAGCTGTCGTCGAGCGGATAGGCGAAAGCGCCATGTCCGGTGAGGAGGATCCCGGCCAGGAGCGCCGCGCAAATCGCCGCGCCGGCTGCCCGGAGCATCGTGCGGAGCGACAGGCGCTCCGCCCAGCCGGCAATCGCTGCGATCATGCTTCCCCGCCACACGCCTGCCCGGCGATGCTCCGCCCACGGCAGCATCCGGTCAACGGTTTGAATTTCCGTCCGTTTCCCGCCATATCAGGGAAGCGGCGCCGGCACGCAACGGCGTCCCGCCGGGAGAGATTCTGATCATGTCGAGCGATGCCATCGTCACGCCGCTTCGTCCGCCGTCGGCGCGGGCCGCCAACCCGCGGTTTCTCCGCCTTCACCCGGACGACAACCTCATCGTCTCGATCGACCCCATCCTGCCCGGCGCCACGGTCGAGGCAGTGACCGCGGTTTCCCGGGTCCCCAAGGGCCACAAGATGGCGACGACCGACATTGCGGAAGGGGCTCCGATCCGGAAATTCGGCCAGATCATCGGCTTCGCCAGGGTGCCGATCCGCGCCGGCGAGCATATCCATGAGCACAACTGCTTCGTCCACGATTTCGCCCGCGACTACCATTTCGCCGAGGCGGCGGAGCCCGAGCGCGTCCTGCCGGTCGAGCAGCGCCGCACCTTCGACGGCTACCGCCGGTCGAACGGCAAGGTCGGCACCCGCAACTACATCGGCATCCTGACGTCGGTGAATTGCTCCGCCTCGGTCGCCCGCTTCATCGCCGAGCAGGTCAACCGGTCCGGCATCCTCGCCGACTACCCCAACATCGACGGCGTCGTTCCCTTCGTCCACGGCACCGGCTGCGGCATGGCCGGACGTGGCTCGGAAGGCTTCGAGGTGATGGAGCGGACCGAGTGGGGCTACGCCAACCACCCGAACCTTGCCGGCTCGCTGCTTGTCGGCCTTGGCTGCGAGGTAATGCAGATCCCGGGCCTGATCGAGGACTACGGGCTGAAAGAGAACGACATGTTCCGCACCATGACCATCCAGGCGACCGGCGGGACGCGGAAGACCATCGAGCGCGGCGTCGAGATGGTGAAGGAGATGCTGCCGAGGGCGAATGCCGTGAAGCGCGAGAAGGTGCCGGTCTCCGAGATCATGCTGGCGCTGCAGTGCGGCGGCTCGGACGGCTATTCCGGCATCACCGCCAACCCGGCCCTGGGCAAGGCCGCCGACCTGCTGGTCGAGCAGGGCGGCACGGCCGTGCTCTGCGAGACGCCGGAGATTTACGGCGCCGAGCACCTCCTCACCCGCCGCGCCGCCACGCGCGAGATCGGCGAGAAGCTCGTCGGCATCATCCGCTGGTGGGAGGACTACACCGCCCGCAACAAGGGCGAGATGAACAACAACCCCTCGCCCGGCAACAAGGCCGGCGGCCTCACCACCATCCTCGAAAAGTCGCTGGGCGCCGCCGCCAAGGGCGGCACCACGACGCTCCGCGGCGTCTATCACTACGCCGAGCCGATCAAGACCCGCGGCTTCGTCTTCATGGATTCGCCCGGCTACGACCCGGTCGGCGTGACCGGCCAGGTCGCGTCCGGCTGCAACGTCATCTGCTTCACCACCGGCCGCGGCTCGGCCTTCGGCTTCAAGCCCTCCCCCTCGATCAAGCTCGCCACCAACAACGATACCTACCAGCGGCAGACCGAGGACATGGACATCAATTGCGGCGACATCCTCGACGGCGTCACCATCGAAGCGAAGGGCAGGGAGATTTTCGAGAAGGTCATCGCCGTCGCCTCGGGCGAGAAGTCGAAGTCGGAGGAGCTCGGCTACGGCGACAACGAGTTCGTGCCCTGGCAGATCGGCGCGGTGATGTGAGGCGGGGGAAGGACCCCGCCTCGGGCTCGCCTCAGCCCTTCTTCGTCAACACCGCTTCCAGATATTCGCTCGGCACGACCATTGTGCCGTCGCGGGCGCGGTTGAACTCGGCGATGAGCGAGTGGAGGTCGGCCTCGAGCGCCGTCCGCCCCGCTGGGTCGATCGACGCGAACGCCTTCAGCACCGGCCCGTAGGTGGTCCGGAAGACCTCGACCCAGTGTTCGGGCGACCTGTAGCGTAACATGAAGGTCCTGCTTTCCGCCGCGATCGTCGCAGCCTCGCCGAACAGCGTCGCAAGATAGGCTCGCGTGCCCCACAGCGCCGGCGACTTTACGCCCGGCGCCGGCGGGACGTATCTGCCGATGGTCTTGAAGAGCCGGCCGACGAAGCTTTCCGGCGTCCAGTTGGCAAGGCCGATCCGCCCGCCGGACCGACAGACGCGGGCCAGCTCGCTCGCCGCCCGCTGGTGATCGGCGGTGAACATCACGCCGAAGGTGGACAGCACGACGTCGAAGCTCGCATCGGCGAAGGGAAGGCTCTCCGCGTCGGCGCGGCGAAACTCGACCGCCAGGCGTTCCGCGGCGGCACGGGCGCGGCCGCGTTCGAGAAGCGTCTCGACATAGTCCGTCGACACCACCTCGGCGAAGCGGCGCGCGGCGGCCAGCGTTGCATTGCCGTTGCCGGCGGCGACATCGAGCACGCGCTCGGCGGCGCGAAGGTCGACGGCTTCGCAGAGGTTTTCGCCGACGATTTGCAGCGTGGTGCCGACGACCGAATAGTCGCCGGAGGACCAGGTTGCCTGCTGGCGCGCCTTGACCGCATCGAGATCGATCGCGGCAGTGGGAGACTGGATATTCATGGCTTTGGCTCCTTTTGGGGTGGGAGGCGGGCGCCCCTACTTGGAGAGGCAGACGCGGCGGACGACGCCGTCGCGATCGACGGTGACACAGGCGTCGGTGCCGCCGTTCAGCGAACAGGCGGTGCTCGCGACCACCTTGCCGCCGAGGCCCTTGCATTCGGCGGCCGTGAGCGCCGAGTAGCCGGCGCCCGAGACCGGCACCGCCTGGTTCGCACCGTTGAGGCCCGCTCCGCCGCCCGTGGCGAGCACTCCGCCGGATATCACGGCGGCATTGCCCGCCGGCCCGCCGGCGTTGCGCGCGGCGGCAGGGGCGCCGCTCGCCGACAGGATGGCGAGGCAGGCGGCTAAAGTCATCGCAGTCATACGCATGAATCTTCTCCGTTGGTTGGTGTTTGGGTGGGTCGGCTACTTCGACAGGCAGACTTCGTGGACGGTGCCGTTCTGGTCGACGCGCTGGCACGAGCTGCCGGAGTTGCAGACCGAGGCGCTGATCACGCTTCCGCCCAGGGTCTTGCATTCCTGGGCGGTGAGCGGCGCGTAGGTGCCGCCTGCCGGAGTCACCTGGATCGACCCTCCGGGCTTGGGCTTGCCGGTCTGGGCGTTGACCCCGCTGCCGGGGTAAAAGACATCTGTGCCCTTCAGCGGCGCCGCTTCGGCGGCGGTGGCGACGAGCAGTGCCGCCAGAATCGAAATTGCAAACCTGCGCATGGGATTGTTCTCCGGTTGAATTGGCTTTGTCGGGTGGTGCTGAAATCCGCCGGCCGATGTCAGCGGCGGCCGTGCCGGACGGCATCGTCGATCGCGCCGCGCGTCAGGCCGATGTCTCTGAGCAGATCGTCAGGAAGGCTCGAAAGGCTGCGGATCCCCTGGCGATAGTTCCGCCAGCGGCTGAACCGCTGCAGGGTTCCGGCGATGATCGATGGAGTGCCGCCGGCGTTGAGCGAGGGACGCATGGTTTCCTTCTCCCGTGGTGATGCCGCCACGATGAGGGGCGGCGGGTCGTGCTCTCGTGGCTCGGGAGATAGGCGGGTCGGCGGATCCGGGCTTTGCCGATCGTCCGGCCGTCTTTGCCGGAGAGGGTGGCTGTGATCCCGGTCACAGCCGGGGCGTGCATGATCGCTACAAGGAGCATTCGCGAACGGAACGCCGGATGGCGACCGCCCGCATTTGCCGAAAGTCAGCGGACATCGACCGTTGCGCGCCCGGGAGGACGAACGATGGATGCGCTATCCGAAGCGTTGCAGTCCGTCAGGATGACGGCGGCAATCTTCTACAACGCCGAATACACGGCGCCATGGGGCGACTTCACGCCGCCGGCCATCGACGTTGCGCCGGTTCTGGCGCCCGGCTTCGAACAGCTGGTCATTTTCCATCTCGTCACCGAGGGGCGCGCGGTGGCGCACATGGACGGCCTCCCCGACCTGCCGCTCGAAGCCGGCGACATCGTCATCGTTCCCCACGGCGATGCCCATCGCCTGTCCAACGGTTCACCGTCGAGTTTCCGCGACGACGACCTGGCGATCCGCAAGTTCCTTGCCGGGGACCTGAGCCCGACCCGCACCGGCGGCGGCGGCGAGTTGACCAGGTTCGTCTGCGGCTATTTCGGCTGCGAGCGGAAATCCGGGCGCCAGTTCCTCGCCGGCCTTCCGCCGATGATCAGGATCAAGGTTCGCAGCGACGACTCCGGCGCCTGGCTCGAAAGCTCGATCCGGCACCTTGTGTCGGTGAGTTCGGGGGGCGACCCGGGCGGCATGGCGCTTCTGGCGAAGATGGCGGAAGCGCTGTTCGTCGAGGCGCTCCGGCGGTTCGCGCGCAACATGCCGGCGGAAAAGACCGGGTGGCTGGCGGCGGCGCGGGATCCTCTGGTCGGCGTTGCGCTTGCTGCCCTTCACCGCGAGCCCAGTCGGCACTGGACTCTGCCGGAACTTGCCGCCGCAGCCGGAACCTCGCGCTCGGTCCTGTCCGACCGCTTCCATCATTTCCTCGGCGAATCGCCGATGCACTATCTGGCGCGCTGGCGTCTTCAGCTTGCCTCGCGCCTTCTGCAACGGGAGCGGAAGAGCGTGATGGAGGTCGCTCTCGACGTCGGTTACGAATCGGAAGCCGCCTTCAATCGCGCCTTCAAGCGCGAATTCGGCCAGCCACCCGCCTACTATCGCCGCACGCACGCAGGCGGAGCGCGGTCGGCGGCGTCACGCCCGGATGCAGGCGGAGTGGCCTCCGCCGCCCTTTGATCCCGGCGCTGCATGAAGGCGCGGGAGTTGATAAGACATCATTCTGGACGCGCACCCGCGCGGGGGAGTCAGAACCGATGCCGTTCGACACCAGGCCGGCCTTCGCCCTGCCCGAGGATGCCGACCGCGCCCTCCTCGTCGGCCGCGTCTGGAGGGCCGAGCGGCCTTCCTCCTCTGCAAGGCAAGGGACGACAATGCCGGCGCCGCCAACGATGAGGAGGAGGCCCCTATGGCGCGCCGGATGATCCTCTGGTCGTTCGCGGTGCTTGCGGTTGTCGCCATCGCCGCCTACGCCGCCTTCGAGTTCACGCCCTGGCCGAAGGCGCTGCTCATCCGCCACGCCTTCAGCACCGAGGCCGCCAAGGTTAAGGCGGCGCTTGCCGCGCACGTTCCGCCCGGCGTCGCCGAGAGGCTCGACGTCAGATACGCCGGCGAATCCGATACGCTCCTCGATGCCTTCTACCCGGCTTCCGCCGACGGGACGTCGACCGTCCTGCCGACTGTCGTCTGGGTTCACGGCGGCGCCTGGATCTCGGGCACGCGCAAGGACGTCGGCGAATACCTCAAGATCATCGCCGCCAGGGGCTATGCCGCCGTCTCGGTCGAGTACTCGATCGCCCCCGGCGCGGCCTATCCGACGCCGCTCCGCCAGGTCAACGCGGCACTTGCCTGGCTCCGCGAGCATGGCCGGGAACTGCACGTCGATGCCTCGCGCATCGTGCTCGCCGGCGATTCCGCCGGCGCCCAGATCGTCGCCCAGATCGCCAACATCGTCAGCGTCCCCTCCTATGCCGCGGCGATCGGCATCCAGCCGTCTTTGCCGCGGAGGGACCTGAAGGGCGTCCTCCTCAACTGCGGCGCCTATGACATCACCAGCGTCGACCTCGAAGGCCCGTTCGGCGATTTTCTGCGCACGGTCATGTGGTCCTATTCCGGCACGCACGATTTCATGTCCGACCCGCGTTTCGCCACCGTCTCGGTGGTGAAATACGTCACCTCGGACTTCCCGCCGGCCTTCATCAGCAGCGGCAACGGCGATCCGCTCACGCCCCAGTCGAAGGCCCTCGCCGCGAAGCTCACCGAGGCGGGCGCCACCGTCGACGCGCTCTTCTTCCCGGACGACACCACGCCGCCGCTGCCGCACGAATACCAGTTCAATCTCGACACCGACGCCGGCAGGCTGGCTCTCGACCGCATGCTCGCCTTCCTCGCCCGCGTCGTCCCGCCGACGGCAGGTTGACGGCAAGGTCGCCTGACTGCGCCGGAATTGCTAATAGGTCAGGCCGCTTGTGAGGAAGCCGAGACCGGGGAGCACCGATGCCGTTTGACGTAAGCCCAGCCTTCGCCCTGCCCGAGGATGCCAGCCGCGCCCTCCTCGTCGGCCGCGTCTGGCGACAGGATGTCGGCGGCCCCTCGGTCGTCGTCGTTCGCGCCGGTCGCGTGATCGACATAACCCGCAACGTCGCGACCGTCGCCGAGCTCTGCGAGTCGAACGGGCTGGTGAAGCTCGCCCGCGATGCCGAAGGCGAGGACCTCGGCCCGCTTGACGCGATCCTCGCGGCGACGCCGCGCGACGCCCGCCCGCCGCAGAAGCCCTGGCTGATCGCGCCGGTCGACCTGCAGGCGGTGAAGGCCGCCGGCGTCACTTTCGCCGTCTCGATGCTCGAACGCGTCATCGAGGAGCAGGCGCGCGGCGACAAGGCCCGCGCCGCCTCGCTCCGCGGCGAGATCACGGCGCTCATCGGCGACGACCTTTCGCGCCTCCGCCCCGGCTCGCCGCCGGCGATGGCCCTGAAGCAGATGCTGATCGAGAAGAAGATGTGGTCGCAATATCTCGAGGTCGGCATCGGACCCGACGCCGAGATCTTCACCAAGGCGCCGCCGATGGCCGCCGTCGGCCACCTCGCCGAGGTCGGCATCCATCCCGTCTCGACCTGGAACAATCCCGAGCCGGAGATCGTCCTGATCGTCAACGCCAAGGGCGCCATCGTCGGCGCCGCGCTCGGCAACGACGTCAACCTGCGCGACGTCGAGGGCCGCTCGGCGCTCCTCCTCGGCAAGGCCAAGGACAACAATGCCAGCGCCGCCATCGGCCCGTTCATCCGCCTGTTCGACGAGAATTTCTCGCTGGAGGACGTGCGCCATGCCGAAGTCCGCCTGACCGTGGAGGGTCCCGAGGGCTATCGCCTGGAAGGATCGAGCGCCATGAGCCGGATCAGCCGCGACCCGGCCGACCTCGTCGCCTCGATGATCGGCCCGAACCACCAGTACCCGGACGGCGCCGCGCTCTATCTCGGCACCATGTTCGCGCCGGTCGAGGACCGCGACGTGAAGGGCCAGGGCTTCACCCACAAGGTCGGCGACATCGTCACCATCGCCTCGCCGCGGCTCGGCCGCCTCTCCAACCGCGTCGTTCATTGCGCCGACGCGGAACCGTGGACCTTCGGCACCGGCGCGCTGATGAGGAACCTCGCCCGCCGCGGCGTGGTTTAGACGGCGCCTTGCCGGTGAGTCTCTCTCGGGCCGTTCGCGCCGTCGCGGCCCTTAACCTTGCCTACTTTCTCGTCGAGTTCACGGTCGCCCTGAATATCGGCTCGGTCTCCCTCTTCGCCGACAGCGTCGACTTTCTTGAAGACGCTTCGGTCAATCTGCTGATCGCCGTCGCGCTCGGCTGGACGGCGCGAAACCGGGCGCGGCTGGGGATGGCACTGGCCGCGATCCTGCTCGTCCCCGGCGTGGCGACCCTGGCGACGGCGTGGGCCAAATTTGCACAATTTGCCGTGCCGGCGCCTGTCCCCCTGTCGCTGACCGGCCTCGGGGCGATGGCGGTCAACCTGTCATGCGCGCTGATCCTGGCCAGGCATCGCCATCACGAAGGGAGCCTGACGCAAGCCGCGTTCCTGTCCGCGCGGAACGATGTCCTCGCCAACGTCGCGATCGTTGCGGCAGGTCTGGTGACCGCGTCGCTCTGGCGCTCCGCCTGGCCGGATCTGCTGGTCGGACTGGGGATTGCCGTCCTCAACGCCAACGCGGCGCGCGAGGTGTTCAACGCCGCGCGGCGCGAGCACACCGAGGCCCGCCCCTGATTTGGCGCCGCCGTAGCCGCGGGACATGGCGGGATCGATCGCGATGGCGATCGGGTCCCTCTTCTCGCGCCTACGCCGCATTGACCCGCCGGAAGCCGTTCATCACGTAAGTCGGCGCGCCGGACAGGAGCACGTCGAGATAGCGCAGCCGCTGAAAGTCGCCGTTGACCGAGATGCGCGGCAGCGCATGCAGGTGCCGGGCATGATCGGGGAAAAGGACGCCGGCGCGCGTCGTCACCGCCGAATCGAAGCCAAGCTCGGCGGCGAGCGCGAAATCGCGCGGCCCGGCCGAGGTCGGATCGCCCACGGGAAAGGCGAAGTGCCGGGGCTTCGGCCCGAGCATGGCGGCAATGCGCCCGGCGCCGCGGAGCATCTCGGCCCGCGCCTCGTTCGCGCCGGCCTTGGCGAGCATGATGTGCCGGTCGGTGTGCGCCCCGATCGTGCAGAGCCGGTCGGCGGCAAGCCGCCTGACCTCGTCCCAGCCCATGCACTCGGCCGCACAGATCGCCGCCGCATCGATCCCCGCCTTCGCCGCCAGCCCGGCAATGATCGCCCGCATCTCGCTTTCGTCGCCGATGGCCCTCAGCCGCCAGTAGACGGCGCGGAACGTCTCTTCCTTCGCCGCATCGTCGGCGCAGTCGAAGCGGAGCGCCTCGCCGGCGATCGTCACCTCGATCGAGGGCAGGGCCGTCACGGCGCGTTCGAGCGCGATCCACCACAGGTCGCCCTTCCCGTCGGCGAAGCTCGACGGCAGGTAGAGCGTGAACGGCACGTTGTGGCGCTTCAGCACCGGCCACGCATGTTCGAGGTTGTCGCGATAACCGTCATCGAAGGTGAGCGCCACGAACCGGCTGGAGGAATTGCCGGCCTTGATCCGCGCCACCGCCTCGTCCATCGAGACGAGATCGGCGCCGCTTCGCCGCAGCCGCACGATCATCTCGTCAAGGAACTCGGGCGTGATTTCGAGCGACCGGTTCGGCTGGAAGCCGGCGGGGAGCGGAGGCCGGACGCGGTGCATGGTGAGGATCGCGCCGATCCCGGAAAGAAACCGTCGCGCAACCCGGTGCCCGCCCGAGAAGTAGAGCGACTCCAGTCCGGCCCAGACGATCGCCCGGCTGACCCGTTTCACTCCCTCCCCCCCTTCGTCGTCGTTCTAGGCGACGCGGAAGTCCCGCACCTCGTCGGTGCGGTGGCTGCGCGCCGCGAAGGCGAAGCCGTGGCCGGATGATTCGGCGACGACCAGTGTCGCCCCCTTGCGGATCGTGGCAAGCGCATCGGCGAGCCGCGGATCGAGGACGCCCCCGCCGCTGAGGCTCGCGCTCTCGATCACGGCCGCCACCGCGTCGCGATGGGAGACTGCCAGGGTGACGCCTTCGGCTCCCACCGCTTCGATCGCGATCACCTGGTCGTCGAACTGTTTGTCGCTGTTCGATGCCAGAGCCGGCCCGCGGATCGCGTCCTCGAAAGCGAGGCACGTCTCGCCGCGGGTGCCGGGCGTTCCGCCGGCAAGGACGAGCAGTTTCAGTTCCGGTGCCCCGCACATCGCCTGCGCCGCGTTGCGGGCGAGCCGCGCCTCGGTGACGAGACCGGTGGCGCCCGCCGCGGCGAGCACGGCGGCAAGCTCGCCGCCGCTGGTGCGCGGATCGGCACGCACCACGACCCCGCCCACCATCCAGATCGCAAACAGCGCAATCATCGCTTCGAGCGTGTCGTCCATATAGACGACGACCCGGTCCTGCGCGGTGATGCCGTGCGCCCGGAACGAGCCCCCGGCCCGGTCCGCCAGCCTCAGGAATTCGGCATAGGTGAGCCGCCGTCGCTTGCCTGCCGCGAGCGCGATTGCCGCAGGCGCGCGGCCCGCGCTCTGCTTCAGGAAATCTTCGACCCGCATGTGAAGTTTGCCTCTCCTCGCTGCATTTCCGTGCCTTGGAAAATGCATCCGCCGCCTACCCGAGGGGACCGTACTTTGTCGAAACTTAAACTACAAAACGAAAGACTGAAGAAAGTAAATGTTAGGCACTGTTGCCGGAAATTAAGATTAACCGAAAGTAAACCGGAACTCCGACTCCCTCTCGCGCCCGCCTTGATCGCGCTTGCGGACCGGCGCGAAGGCCCTTCGCACCACTTATCGGCCGGCGATCCCCGTCTGCCCGTTCGGGCTGTGGATTCGCAGGATTCGCCTCGCAATTACAATCGCCTGACCTGTCGATTGCAGCTTAAGGTTAATAAATATTTGTCCTTCCCGCTCCAGACAAAGAACAATACCAAGGAATCCCTTCATGAGACCTTCACCAGTTGAAGGCAGGCGGACTAGCGGCGGAGGCTGAAATGCGGCTGGCGGAAATCGTCGGCGCGGGCGGCGAAACGGCTAAGGCAGCCGGCGCCGCGCGCGGCGGAGCGCGCATGGGCACGGCCCTCGCCCGCCTCGCCGGGCTCGCGCGTCGCCACAGCCACGTCAACTGGGCATTCGCCGACCAGGGGCTGGTCAGCGGCGGCAACGTCTTCGTCGCACTCCTCCTTGCCCGCGTCCTCGGCATCGAGGGCTTCGGCACCTATTCGCTGGCCTGGTCGGTCCTGGTACTCGTTGCCAGCATCCACCTCCCCCTCATCGTCGGCTCGATGATGAGCATCGGCCCGAAGCAGTCCGAGGCCGAAGCGCCGGCCTACTACGGCGCCGTCGTCGTTCAAAACCTCTTCGTTGCCGTCGTCGGCTCGCTTCTGGTGGCGGGCGGCGTGTGGCTCGTCGGCCGGCTGATGCCCGATTGGCACCTGCAGTCCCTCGCCCTGCCGCTCGCTCTGGCGACCTTCGCCACGGTCTGGCAGGAATTCTTCCGCCGCTTCTTCTTCACGCGCGGCCGTCCGGGGACAGCCTTCGCTGTCGATGCCGCGCGCTATGGCAGCCAGATCGGCCTCGTCCTGCTCTTCGTCTGGCTCGCCCCCGGCAGCGTCGATGCCGGGCTGGCGATCTGGATCATCGCCGGTTCGGCCGCGGTTCCCGCGCTCGCCAGCCTCACGCTCGTCGGCCGGATCAGCTTCCGCGCCGACGTCATTCGCGCGGTCACCGTCCGCCACTACCACACGTCGAAGTGGATGGTCGTCTCCGAGCCGATCGAGTGGGCGAGCGAATACGTCTTCATGTTCGCGACCGGTGTGGTTCTGGGCGCGGCGGGCGTCGGCGCCCTCCGCGCCACCCAGAACGTCGCCGCGATCACCAACATCGTCTTCCTCAGCCTGATGAACGTCGTGCCGGTGCGCGCTGCGCGCTTCCTGCATGAGAGCGGCATGGCCGCGATGGGCAACTATCTGCGCCGCGTCACTTTCCTTGCCGGCGGCGCTACCGCCCTCGTCTGCGCCGTGTTCGCGCTGGCGCCGACCTTCTGGCTGCACACGCTCTACGGCAGCGAATTCGCCCCCTATGGCGAACTCGTCTCCTGGTGGGCGCTCTACTACGTCGTCAATTTCTTCGCGCTGCCGCTCCGCTCGGGCCTGCGCGCGATGGAACTGACCCGGCCGATCTTCGTCGCCCGGGTTTCCGGCTCGGTCTTTGCCGTCGCCGCAGCCTGCCTGCTGGTCCCCTGGTTCGGCCTTGCCGGCGCCGTCCTCGGCGCCCTCGCCGCCAAGACCGTCGCCATGGTCTGGCTCTGGGTCCTTTACCGCGGCCACACCCGGCCGGCCGCGGTCACCGCGGCGGACGGCACCGACCTCGTCGAGCATGCGCTCGAGAACGACGCCCCCGCGGTCATCCTCAGCGGCAATCTCGGCAGCCAGACCGGCAGGTGGTCGATGAACGAGCCGGCGCTGGCGCTGACCCGGAGCCTCGGCCGCCGCGGCGTGCGGGTCTTCCGTTTCCATCCCGACCGTTCGCTTGCCGACCTTACCTCGCGCTACTGCACGCACGTCCCCTGCCCCAACATCTACGATGATCCGGATGGGCTTGTGGCGGCCCTGGTCGCCTTTGCCGGGCAGGCAGGCACGCGGCCCGTCCTCTATCCCGCCTCGGACGGCGCGTCCCAGTTCATCGCCGACCACGAGGCGGCCCTCCGCGACCATTTCATCTTCACCTCGCCGGACGCCGCCTGCATCGCCAAGACCCAGCACAAGCGCGAGCTGATCGAGATCGCCGATTCCTTCGGCATCCCGATCCCCGAGACCTACTTCCCGGGCAATATCGGAGCGGTGGCCGAGATCGCGGGGCGCGTCGCCTATCCGCTTATCGTCAAGCCGGTCTATTCGCCCGACTGGAAGCGGAACGAGATCACCTCGGTCCTCGGCCGCACGAAGGCCGTCAAGGTCCGCGATGCGGAGCACCTGGTCACGCTCAGCCGCACCCTGTTCGCGCTGAAGAGCGTCTTCATGGTGCAGGAGATCGTCCCGGGGCCCGACGACAATCTCGTCACCTTCCTCGGCTATATCGGACGGAACGGCGAGGTGCTCGCCGGCTGCGTGCGCAAGAAGCTCCGCCAGTATCCGCCGGGCTTCGGCTATTGCTGCCTGACCGAGTCGGTCGACGATCCCGAGGTCTTCGACCTCGCGGTAAAGCTCCTCCGGGCGCTCGGCTATCGCGGCATCGGTTGCGTCGAATTCAAGCGCGATCCCCGCGACGGCCGGCCGAAGCTCATCGAGATCAACACCCGCGCGGTGCGCACCAGCATGCTGGCGATCGCCTCCGGCGTCGATTTCCCGTGGGTCGCCTGGCAGGCATCGGTCGGCTACGCCACCAGCCCCGCGGCGCTGCATCCGAAGGTCCCGGTCCGCTGGGTTCACCTCCGCGACGAGGTCATGGCGGCGAGCCTTCTCATCCTGCGCGGCGAGCTCGGCTTCTTCTCCTGGGTGAAAGGGTTCCTCGGCAAGCCGCTGGTCGTCGCCGAGTTCTCCTTCGACGACATGAAGCCGGCGCTGCTTTTCTGGTTCGAGGTGCCCCGCCGGCTCGTCCACCGCCTCTTCCATCGCAAGGCCGCGCCGCGCCCGGCGGCGCCGGTGGAGCCGCCGGCGGTGCTGGCCGAGCGCGTCCAGAAATGACCGCCGAGAGCCCCGCCCGGCGGACCGTTCCCTGCGTCGTGATGCGCGGCGGCACCACCCGCGGCTATTTCTTCCACGCAAAAGATCTGCCCGCCGAGGAAGAAGTGCGCGACCGCATGTTCCTCGACGTCGTCGCCGGCCGCGACCAGCGGCAGGCCGATGGGCTCGGCGCCCCCGACATGCTCTTGAGCAAGGTCGTGACCGTTTCGCGCTCGAGGCGCCCGGATGCCGATGTCGATTGCACCTTCGGCGCGATCACCCCGGGGAGCGCCCGCGTCAAATACGGCTCCAACTGCGGCAATCTCGTCTCCGCGGTGGCGCTCTTTGCCGCCGAGGAAGGCCTCCCCCTCGGGCAATTGGGCACCGTTCGCCTTTTCAACCCGCCCTCGGGCGCCCGCGTCGATGCGCGCTTCATGCCCGCGGCCGAGTTCCGGCAGTGGGCGGAGCGCGTCAAGACCGCCGGCATGGCGACCACCGGCGTCCCGGTCGAACTGGCATTCCACGAACCGGCGGGAACGATCGGCCGCGGCCTCCTGCCTACCGGGCGGGCCGTCGACCGGCTCCGGCTCCCGTCCGGCGTCGAGATCGACGCCAGCATCGTCGATTCCGGCACGGCCTACGTCTTCGTCCATGCCGCCGACCTCGGCCTTGGTTACGCGACCGAGAAGCTCGATCCCGAGCGGCAGGCCGCGATCCTTGCGGCGGCCGAAACCCTCCGCGGCCAGGCGGCCGTGCTCTGCGGCCTGGTCGATCGCGCCGAGGACGCCCGTCGCCTGACCCCGGCCGTGCCCAAGGTCGCGCTGGTCTCGCCGCCGCAGGGATTTACCACCGATACCGGGCGGGTGACTTTCGAGACCGGCGAGATCGACATGCTCGGCCGTATCGTCTCGAGCCAGAGCTTCCACAATTCCTTCGCCGTGACCGGCGCGCTGGCGACGATTGCCGCTTCGGTCGTGCCGAACTCGGTGGTCAACCGGGTCGCGGCGGCCGGCACGGCCGGAACGCCGCTGAAACTGCGCATCGGGCATCCCGGCGGCTCGATGGAATTGCGGCAGGACTGGCATTTCGACGGCGGACGGGTCGTCATCGACCGCGCTTTCGTCGTCCGCACCGCCCGCCGGCTGATGACCGGATCGGCTTACGTGCCAGATCTCCTCACCCTCGCCCGGCCCACGGAATTCCGCCTGCCGGTCGGATTTGTCGAGCGCCGGGTCAACGGCCGCCAGACGGCGCCGCCCTTCTACGCGCGCCGTGCGGGCGACCTTGTCGGCACGGCGCTAACATTTCCGCAAGGGAACTCCGGCTAGGCAAGGGGGAGGCGTGCCGCTGTCCGCGTCAGGCCCCGGGAACGCTCGGGCGGTTCAAAGCATGGGCTGGAAGGAAGACGTTCGGGCGCGATTCTCGCCAAGCGAGGATCTGCTCAGATGGGACGGCATGTATGCGGCCGAGACGGAGAATCTCGAAGACGAGTTCTTCCGCCTCCGCCGTGACTTCGCCGTCGCTTACGTCGCCGCCCATTACGGCTCCGACGCGCGGATATGCGATCTCGGCTGCGGCGCCGGGCCGACCATTGCGGAACTTCTCAAGCGCGGCTTCGACACGGTCGGGTTCGACTATTCCCCGGACATGCTCGGCAAGGCCGCCAAGCGAATTGGCGGACGGCGGCCGCTCGTCCGCTGCGACATCCAGGCGATCCCGCTTCGCGACGCCACGATCGACTGCGCCGTCTGCCTTGGCGTCATCAGCTATGTCGAGCGCTACGACCGCATCCTTGCCGAGATTCACCGGATTCTGAAGCCGGGCGGCACCGCGATCGTCACCTACCGCAACGACAAGAACCTGATGATCAGCGACCCGGTTGGGCCGGTCCGCTATCTGGGCAGGAAGCTGCAGCGGCTCCTTGGCCGCGGCGGCGGATTCAGGATCGGCAATCACATGAGCTTTGCCGAGGTGCGCCGTGTCGTCGCGCGGAGCAGCCTCACGCTGGAAGGCTTCCGGGGGATCGGCTTCGGCCCGCTCCGCTTCAACCGGAAGCCGATTCTGAGCGAACGCGCCTCTCTGAAGCTCCACCGCACCCTGACGCGCTGGTTCGATCGGCTCGGCGCCGAATGGCCGTTCCGCCTCGCCGCCGATGTGCACATCCTGATCGTGCGGAAGCCGCCGGCCTGAGGCGCAACCGGCCGCTGGCCGGCATGGTCACGGTTAAGTAACCGCGACCGCCGCCCGGGAAACTCCGTTAAGGGAAATTTAGATTGCCAGCGCAATGCTCGCGCGAAAGAGAGGGCGGCAGGGGTCGCCAGCCTTCCCGGGAGCAATCGATATGGCGTCAACCGACCCCAGGCGGATCCTTTCGGCTGCATGTCTTCTGGCCGCGCTCGGCCTTGCCGGCTGCGCGACGACCTCCGGCGGCTATTCCTACCGGCACCTCTCCTCGCGCGACTGCATGGCGCGCGTCATGTATTTCGAGTCGAACCGGTCGAGCCCCGACGGGATGATCGCGGTCGGCACCGTGGTGATGAACCGCGTCAATTCCGGCAAGTATCCGGGTTCGGTCTGCGGCGTCGTCGGCCAGAGCAACCAGTTCGCCGAGGGCGCCTTGCGCAAGCCGATGAGCGAGGGCCGTTCCAAGCAGCTCGCCTACGCCATGGCCGACCGGGTGCTTGCCGGCGAGCGCCACCCGAAGGTGGGGAACGCCATGTTCTTCCACACCTACGGCTACACTTTCCCCTACCGCAACATGCACTACGTCGCCGTCGCCGGCGGCAATGCCTTCTACGAGAAGAAGACGCCGGGCACGTTCAGGCCGGGCATTCCGCCGGTCACCGCCCCGGTCTATGTCGCGTCGCGTGACACGGACATCCCGGCCCCGGTGGTCGCGCGGAAGCCGGTGGCGCCGGTCTACGTTGCCCGCAGCGAGCCGGTCTACCGGCCGCCGGTGGTCCTCGCCGCCGTCCGGGCCTCGGCGGGGGCCGGTGCAGGGGGCGCCGGGATCGACGCGCTCGACCGCCGGGGGCTGACCGCCCTCCTCCTCACCGACGATACCGGCCTCAACTAGCAACCGGAATCGCAATCCCCCGATCCGGGCATCGCACGGCGGGCCCACTTCATTCCTCCCCGGAACGGGGAGGCTGGCTGCGCTCCGCAAAACGGGGTGCAGCCGGGTGGGGACGGCAGCCGAACCCGCCGCGTAGCTGCACCTCCGGCGCCCCCCGGCATTGTTACGGTCCCGGTTCTTGCCTATCGTCCCGCGCAAGAAGATAGCGGCGCCGCAAGCGGCCGCACGGAGGAGGCGTAATGGCGGATATCGGCCTTGTCGGCCTTGGCGTGATGGGCGCCAACCTGTCGCTCAACATGGCGGAGAAGGGCTACACGGTAGCCGTCTACAACCGCACCACCGAAAAGACCGACGCCTTCATGAAGAGCGCCGGCCCGCTCGCGGCGCGCCTGGTTCCGTGCAGGACGCTGACCGAGCTGGCCGAGGCGGTCGCCCCGCCCCGCCCGGTCGTCATCATGGTCAAGGCCGGCGACCCGGTCGACGAGCAGGCGCAGGTTCTGTCCGGCCATTTCGGCAGGGGCGATATCCTCATCGATTGCGGCAACGCGAATTTCCGCGATACCCGCCGCCGGGTCGAGGAATACAAGTCGCGCGGCATCGATTTCCTCGGCGTCGGCGTGTCCGGCGGCGAGGAAGGGGCCCGCCACGGACCGTCGATCATGGCGGGCGGCAGCGAGGCTGCCTGGGCCCGCGTCCAGAAAATCTTCGACGCCATCTCGGCGAAGTTCGACGGTGAGCCCTGCTGCGCCCGCGTCGGGCCGGAGGGCGCCGGCCACTTCGTCAAGACCATCCACAACGGCATCGAATATGCCGACATGCAGATGATCGCCGAGATTTACGGCCTGATGCGCGACGGCATGGGCCTTTCGGCGGGACGCATGGCGAAGATCTTCCGTCGCTGGAACGAGGGACCGCTGAAATCCTACCTCATCGAGATCACCGCCAAGGTCCTGGAGGCTGCCGACCCGCTGTCGGGCCGCCCGATGGTGGAGGTGATCCAGGATACCGCCGGCCAGAAGGGCACCGGCCGCTGGTCGGTCATGGAAGCGCAGGAACTCGGCGTCCCGGCGACCGTCATCGAGGCCGCGATCCTTGCCCGGTCGCTCTCGGCGCAGAAGCCGGCACGACTGGCCGCCGAGGCGATGTTCGGCGCCGCGCCGCGCAAGCTCGACCCGCCGCTGAACCAGGGCGATACCGCGCTCTCCGTCCTCGAAAACGCGTTGCTCGCCGGCAAGATCGTCGCCTATGCCCAGGGCTTCGAGGTTCTCGGCAAGGCGTCGGAGACGTGGGGCTGGCACCTGCCGCTCGCCACGGTCGCCAAAATCTGGCGGGCCGGCTGCATCATCCGCTCCGTCTTCCTCGACGACATCGCCAGGGCCGTGGCGGCAAGCGGCGCCACCGTCAACCTGATGACCATCCCGCCTTTCGCCGGGTTGATGAAAGCCGCCAATACCAGCCTGCGCGCGATCGTTGCCGAGGCGGCCCTGAAGGGCATCCCGGTTCCGGCGCTTTCCGCCGCGCTCGCCTATTTCGACTACCTGCGCACCGGCCGCTCGACCGCCGACCTCACCCAGGCGCAGCGCGATTTCTTCGGCGCGCACGGCTTCGAGCGGACCGACGCGCCCGGCAAGGAAGCCCACGGCCCATGGGCGTTGGGCCTCGGCTAGGGAGGGCCAGAGAGATGCGTCAGTTCACCATCGGCATCATCGGCGTCGGCAAGATCGTCGAGGACCAGCACCTGCCGGTCATCGCCGGGAACCGCGGCTTCAGGCTCGCCGCCGTCGCCAGCCAGCGCGGCGCCAGGGTGAAGGGCGCCGAGACCTTCCGCACGCCGGCGGCCATGTACGCCGCCTTCCCCGATCTCGACGCGGTCGCGGTCTGTACCCCGCCGCAGGTGCGCCATGCATTTGCCCGCGAGGCCCTCGCGGCCGGCAAGCACGTCCTCCTCGAGAAGCCGACCACCGCGACGCTCTCCGAGCTTGCCGACCTCGTCGCTTTCGCCGCAGCCGGGAAACGGGTTCTCTTCACCACCTGGCACTCGCAGTACAACGCCGCCGTCGATGCCGCGAAAGCCGCCCTCGCCGGCGAGGTCGTCAAGCGCCTCACCGTCACCTGGAAGGAGGACGTGCGGCGCTGGCATCCGGGCCAGAAGTGGATCTGGAAAGCCGGCGGCTTCGGCGTCTTCGATCCCGGCATCAATGCGCTCTCGATCGTCACCAAGATCATGCCCGATCCGGTCTTCGTCACCCATGCCGAGCTGACCTTCCCGTCGAACTGCGATGCGCCGATCGCGGCGCGGCTTGCCTTCTCCTCGCCGAAGCCGTTCGACCAGATGTCCGCCGAGTTCGACTGGCGGCAGACCGGCGACCAGACCTGGGAGATCGAGATCACCACCGACGACCACAAGCTCAACCTGTCACGCGGCGGCACCATCCTTGACGTCGACGGCAAGCGGGTGAAGGAAGCCCCCTCGACCGAGTACGAGCAGATCTACGAGGAGTTCCACGACCTCCTCGCATCGGGCCGTTCTCACATCGACGCGACCCCGCTGCAGCTTGTGGCTGACGCTTTCTTGATCGGCCGGCGAGTTGCAACCGAGGCGTTCCACGAATAGATCGGCGCGGGTTCGGGCGCAGGAGGCGGGCGAATGGTGACGCGCGGTTTCTTCGGCAAGCGGCTCTCGGACGAGGAGCAGAAGCGCCTGCCCCCTGGCCAGTACCTCGAGCGCGGCTTCCCTGTCCTGTCCGCCGGGCCGACGCCCCGCGTCACCCACGACCAGTGGCGCTTCACCCTCAAGGTCGGGCCGAAGCCGGTGAAGACGTGGAACTGGGAGGAGTTCAACGCCCTCCCCCGGACGAAATTCCACAACGACATCCACTGCGTCACCAAGTGGTCGAAGTTCGACACCAACTGGTCGGGCGTCACCATCGACGACGTGCTTGCCGATGCCGGGCTTGCCGGGCCGCCGACCCCGTTCGTCCTCGCGCACAGTTTCGACGGCTACACCACCAACGTCCCGTTCAAGGACCTGAAGGGCGAGATGGCGATGATCGCCACCGCCTACGAGGACGCTCCGATCGCGCCCGACCACGGCGGCCCCGCGCGCCTGCTTGTCCCGCACCTCTATTTCTGGAAGTCGGCCAAGTGGGTGAACGGCATCCAGTTCACCGAGCGCGACGAGCCCGGCTTCTGGGAACTCCGCGGCTACCACATCTACGGCGATCCCTGGCGCGAGCAGCGCTTCACCGGCGACCCGTGATCCGCTCGACGCAGACCGCAACGCCCACCTCTCCCGGAGGGAGAGGTCGGACCGGGCGCGCCAGCGGTGATCGCGCCCTTCTTCCATCCTGCAGCCCATGACCGACACCCCGCCCTCCACGTCCGAGCGCCTCGTCTGGCAGGAGGCGCCGGTCGTCTCGGTCGCCCTCCAGACGCCGATGGTGAAGAGCTTCTTCCTGAAGCCTCCCAACTGGCACTCCTTCGTCGCCGGCCAGCATGTCGACGTGCGCCTCACCGCGCCCGACGGCTACCAGGCGCAGCGGAGCTACTCGATCGGCTCCTCGCCCGATGCCGAGGCGGTCGAACTGGTCATCGAGAAGCTCGACGACGGCGAGGTCTCGCCCTTCTTCCACGACGTCGTCCAGGCCGGCGACACGATCGAGATGCGCGGGCCGATCGGCGGCCATTTCAACTGGCGGCCCGAAGACCGCGGACCGATCCTCCTCGTCGGCGGCGGCTCCGGCGTCGTGCCGCTCGTCTCGATGCTGCGCCATCGCGCCGTTGCCGCGCCGGACGTGAAGATGGTGCTCGTCTATTCCGCCCGCCGCTTTGACGAGGTGATCTTCCGCGACGAACTGATGCGCCGCGGGAAGGAGGACCCGAATTTCTCGCTGGCGCTCACCCTTACGCGCGAGAAAGCGCCGATGCCGGGCCAGCGGACCGGCCGCATCGACCGCGCCTTCATCGCCGAGATACTCGCCCGCTTCGGCGGCGAGCAGCCGAAGCTCACTTTCGTCTGCGGCGCCACGGCCTTCGTCGAGGTCGCCACGATGTTCCTGGTGGAAGCCGGCCTCCCCTTCGCCAGCATCCGCACCGAGCGCTACGGCGGCAGCCCCGCCGACCTCAGCCCCGCCACCACCCTCGCCCCCGAGGTTTGAGGGACGCGGGCCTGGACAACGGTTACCGCGTCCTTCGAGGCTCGCTCCGCTCGCACCTCAGGATGGCGACGTGGCGGTTGTGTGTGTTGGGGGGGGGTCTAAGACGGCGCAGGCGGGCAATCGCCAAGCACCCACCCCGCCATCCTGAGGTGCTCGCCGCGGAAGCGGCGAGCCTCGAAGGACGCACATCTGGTGCACCCGGCGCGGCCCCGCCTCAGGGTGGATGTTCCCTTCCGCCCCGCGAGCGGCGATAAATCCCGCCCGAGATGGAAACCCCGATGCCCCTCGCCCTCGCCGGAACCTGGACGCTCTGCGATGCCGCCGGCACCGAGATCTGCCCGATCGCCATCCCCGGCGACGTCCATTCCGCGCTCATCGCCGCCGGCCGCCTCCCGGACCCGATGATCGGGCGGAACGAGACCGAGGTTCAGTGGGTCGCAGAGCGGGACTGGATCGTGAAGCGCCGTTTCACCGTCGACGCCGCCGCGCTCGCCGGCAGATGGGCCATCCTCGACCTCGAATATGTCGACACCTTCGCCACCGTCACGCTGAACGGCAGGGAAGTGGGCGACCTCGGCTCGTCCTTCGTCCGCCACCGCCTCGACGTGACCGCGGCGCTCCGCCCCGGCGAGAACGAGGTCGCGCTCCATTTCCGTCCGGCCGAGGCCGAAGCCCACGCCCGCGCCGCCAGGCAGCCCTTTCCCATCCCGTGGAGCGAGAGCAACAACCGCATCGCCGACATGAACATGATCCGCAAGGCCCAGTGCCATGCCGGATGGGACTGGGGCCTCTGCCTGATGGTGCTCGGCGTCTATGCCGAACCGAGGCTCCACTTCTTCGACACCGCGCGGATCGAGAGCGCCGTCATCCGCCAGCGCCACGCCGGGGGCAAAGTCACCGTCACCGCCGATGTGGAACTCGCCGCGACGAAGGATGGAAACGTCCCGGTCACCTTCACGTTCGACGGCCGGACCGCCACCGAGCACGTGAAGGTCACGGCCGACCATGGCGGCCGCGCGCAGATTTCCCTCGACGTCGGGAACGCGCGCCTGTGGTGGCCGGCCGGCCACGGCGATCAGCCGCTTTACACCGCCACCGTTGCGATCCCCGGCGACCGGGTCGAGCGCCGCGTCGGGCTCCGCACCATCGAGGTGATCGCCGAGGACGACGCCGACGGCCGCTCGATGACCTTCCGCGTCAACGGCGTCGACGTCTTCATGAAGGGCGCCAACTGGATTCCCGCCGATGCGCTTCCCGTCCGCATCACGCCCGAGCGCATCCGCCGGCTGCTCGCCGATGCCGCCGCCGCCAACATGAACATGATCCGGGTCTGGGGCGGCGGCTTCTACGAGTTCGACGCTTTCTACGACGCCTGCGACGAGTTGGGCCTCTGCGTCTGGCAGGACATGATGTTCGCCTGCTCGCAATATCCCTCGACGCCCGATTTCCTCGCCGCCGTCGACCGCGAGGTCCGCTACCAGGTGAAGCGCCTCGCCTCGCACCCCTCGATCGCGCTGTGGTGCGGCGATAACGAGGTGGTCGGCTCGCTCACCTGGTTCGAACTGTCGCGCAAGAACCGCGACCGCTATCTCGTCAACTACGACCGCTTCAACCGCGCCATCGAATCCGCCATCGCCGCCACCGATCCCGACCGGCGCTTCTGGCCGTCCAGTCCCTGCGCCGGCGCGCTCGACTACGGCGACGCCTGGCACGACGATTCGAAGGGCGACATGCACTTCTGGTCGGTCTGGCACGAGGGCAGGGACTTCGAGCACTACTACACGGTCCGCCCCCGCTTCTGCTCGGAGTTCGGCTTCCAGTCCTTCCCGACGATGGAAACGATCGCCCGCTTCGCCGAGCCGTCGCAGTGGAACGCGATGGCGCCGGTGATGGAGTTCCATCAGCGCGACCGCGGCCTCAACGGCCGCATCGTCGAGACGATGACCCGCTACTTCCGCGCACCGACTGCCTTTCGTTCGTTCGTCTATTTGAGCCAGCTGCAGCAGGCGCTGGCGATCGAGACGGCGGTGCGCTTCTGGCGGAGCCAGAAGCCGCGCTCGATGGGCGCACTCTACTGGCAGCTGAACGACGTCTGGCCGGCCGTGTCGTGGTCGAGCATCGACTACTATCTCGGCTGGAAGACGCTCCACTATCACGCCCGCCGCTTCTTTGCGCCGGTCGCCGTCGCGGCCCGGATCGAGGGCGGCATGCTGATCGTCACCGGCCTCAACGACGAGCACCGCCCTGCCCCGGTCGAGCTGCGCATCCGGCGCCTGACGCCCGACGGCCGCGCGCTCGACGAGCACCGGGCCGGCGCGGCGCTGCCGCCGGAACGCGCGCTCGCCATCACCGAACTCGCCATTCCCGAGGGCTCGGGCTTCTTCTACGTGATCGATGCGCGGCGGGCCGGCGGCAAGGACTACGACCCGATGCTCCGGCTGGTGGTGCTGCCCGAGAAGCCGAAGCGCTACGACTGGCCCGCGGCGAATATCATGGTCGAGGATGCTGGCGGCCCCGGCCGCTTCGTCTTTTCGGCCGACCGCCCGGCGCTTTTCGTCAAGCCGGAAGCGCCCGGTTTCGACGGCAGCTTCGACGATGCGAATTTCCTGCTCTTGCCGGGCGAGAAACGGACGGTCCGCTTCGATCCGAAAGGCGGAAGGCCGCCGGCAGCCGCCGACCTGACGGTGCAGCATCTTGCCGCGACATACCGGGAGAACGCCGGTTGACCGGCGCCGGGAGAGACAGGGGGATAAGGTGAAGACGGTTCTCTGCTACGGCGATTCCAACACCTGGGGCTATGCGACGGAGCCGCGCCCCGACAACCGCTACGGCCCCGGCGAGCGCTGGACCGGCGTGCTGGCGCACGCCCTTGGCAGAGGCTGGCGCGTCATCGAGGAGGGCCTCAACGGCCGCACCACCGTCAGCGACGATCCGGTCGAGGGCCTCTGGAAGAACGGCGCGACCTATCTCCTCGCCTGCCTCAATTCGCACATGCCGCTCGACGCGGTCGTCATCATGCTCGGCACCAACGACCTGAAGGCCCGCTTCGGCAAGTCGGCATGGGAGGTGGCGCAGGGCGCCGGCGTCCTCGTCCGCCTGGTCAGGACCGCCGCGGTCGGCCGCAACGGCGGCGCGCCGGAGATCGTCCTCGTCGCGCCGGCCCCGTTCCGCGACCGGCTCCCGCTCCATGCCGACATGTTTGCCGGCGCCATCCCGAAGTCCAAGGAACTGGCCAGGCACTACAAGGCCGTCGCCGAACTCGAGGACGTGCATTTCTTCGATGCCGGCAGCGTCATGAAGTCGAGCAAGGTCGACGGCTTCCACCTCGATCCCGATGCGCACGCGTCGCTGGGCAAGGCGCTCGCCAGCGTAGTGAAGCAGTTGGGCTGAAGCGCAGCAACACCACCTCCTTCGTGGTGAGGTGCTCGACACACAAGCGTCGAGCCTCGAACCACAGGCGGATGCCCTTGTCTGCCGGGTGCAGGTTTGGGTTCGCGAGAGGCAAGGTCGTGGATGGCCGGGACAAGCCCGGCCATGACGTTGTGGGGACGGAGCAGTTGCGCGCCACCAACCGGACGCACGGGCGCAACGCTCGTTAGACGTCATGGCCGGGCTTGTCCCGGCCATCCACGTCTTGTCTTGCTTGGGTCAGCGACTCCGAAACCATGCCGGGGCCGCCGTCTCCGGCAAAGCGAACGATAACGACCGCATAGCGCATCACGGCTGCTCCTTGACGCTTGCCCGTCCGGACACCAGAACCGCCCTGAAATCGTTCACGTTGGTGAGCGTCGGCCCGGTCACAACCAGATCGCCCAGCGCCGAAAACAGCCCGTAGCAGTCGTTCGCCGCCGCCTGCCCGGCAAAATCGAGCCCGGCGCTCCGCGCCCGCGCGAGTGTGTCGGGCCTCACCACCGCGCCGGCATTGTCCTCGCTGCCGTCGATCCCGTCCGTGTCGCCGGCGAGCGCGAAGATCCCGGGCGCGCCGCCGAGCCCGAGCGCGAGGCCGGCGAGAAACTCCGTGTTCCGCCCGCCCCTCCCCTTGTGGCGCACCGTCACCGTCGTCTCGCCGCCTGAAAGGAGCACCGCCGGCGCCGCCGCCGGCTGCCCGTGCCGCGCAACCGACAGGGCGATGCCCGCCATGGCGCGCCCGACCTCGCGCGCCTCGCCTTCGATCGCGTCGCCGAGGATCACCGGCGTGACGCCCGCCCGCCGCGCCGCTTGCGCCGCGGTCCGGAGGCTCGCCGCGGGCGAGGCGATGATCGTGGCGCTGCTCCGCGCCAGCCGCGGATCGCCAGGCTTCGGCGTTTCGTCGGCGCCGGCCGCGAGCCGCGCCGCCACCGCCGGCGGAACCGCGATGCCGTAACGGGCGATTGCGGCGCGCGCATCGGCGTAGGTCGACGGGTCGGGCACCGTCGGGCCGGAGGCGATGGTTGCCGGTTCGTCGCCGGGCACATCGGAGATGAGCAGCGTCACGACCTCGGCCGGGAATGCCGCCGCAGCCAGCCGTCCGCCCTTGATCGCCGAGAGGTGCTTCCGCACGACGTTCATCGCCCCGATGTCGGCTCCGGAGGCGAGGAGCGCCCGGTTGACCGCCTGCTTGTCGGCGAGCGTGAGGCCCGGCGCCGGCAGCGCCAGGAGTGCCGAGCCGCCCCCCGAGATGAGGCAGAGCACCAGGTCGCCTTCCCGCGCGCTCTCGGCGAGCGCGAGAATGCGCCGCGCCGCGTCTTCGCCCCCCTTGTCGGGCACCGGATGCGAGGCTTCGACGATCTCGATGTGCCGGCACGGCACGCCGTGCCCGGTCCGCGTCACCACCAGCCCTTGCAGCGGTCCCGGCCACTTGTCCTCGACCGCGCGCGCCATTGCCGCCGATGCCTTGCCGGCGCCGAGCACGATGGTACGCCCCTTTGGCGGCTTCGGCAGGTGCGCCGGGATGAGCCGTGCCGGCAGCGCCGCATCGATGGCGGCGTGGAAGAGCGTCTCGAGAAACGCGCGCTCGCCGCCCGGCGCGATCATTGCCTCAGCGCATCGACCGCGCGCTCGACCCCGCGAAGTTCCGCCAGCCCCTTCAGGCGTCCGAGGTAGGAATAGCCCGGATTGGCGTTCCGCACCGGGTCGGCGGCGAGGAGGTGCCCATGGTCCGGCCGCATCGGGATTTCCGAATCCGCCCGTCCCTCGTTCCGCCGCCGCGCCTCCTCGGTCCGCACGGCGGAGACGATCTTCACCATGTCGCTGCCCCCGTCGAGGTGTTCGGCCTCGTAGAAGACGCCCGGCGATTCGATCCTGACGTTCCTGAGGTGCAGGAAATGGATGCGCGGCGCGAACGCCGCGATCATGTCGGGAAGGTCGTTGTCGGGCCGCGACCCGTACGAGCCGACGCAGAAGGTGAGCCCGTTCGCCGGGCTGTCATAGAGGTCGAGGAAGGCCGCGGCGTCGGCCTCGGTCGAGACGATCCGCGGCAGGCCGAGGAGCGGGAACGGCGGGTCGTCCGGGTGGATGCAGAGGCGGACCCCTGCCTCCTCCGCCACCGGCACGACCTCGTGAAGAAACTCGGCCAGACTCTGGCGGAGTTCGTCCGCGCCCATCCCGCCATATTGCTTGAGCAGGTCGAGGAATGCCGCCCGGTCGTAGGAAAAGTCGGATCCCGGCAGGCCGGCGAGCACGATCCGCTCGATCTCCGCCCGCCGCGCCTCCGGCATCGCCTTGAAGCGCGTCTCGGCCGCAGCAAGCACGTCGGCGGCATAGTCGGACTCGGCGCCCGCCCGCTTCAGGATGAACAGGTCGAAGGCGGCGAAATCGACCATGTCGAAGCGAAGCGCCAGCCCCGACGGCAACGGGTAGGCGAGATCGGTCCGCGTCCAGTCGACGATCGGCATGTAGTTGTAGCAGACGGTCCGGATGCCGGCCCGGCCGAGCGCCGCCACGGTCTGCTTCCAGGCGTCGACGTCGCTCCGCCAGTCGGCGGTCTGCGCCTTGATCGCGTTGGTGACCGGGATGCTCTCGACCACCGACCAGACGAGGCCGGCCGCCTCGATCATCCTTTGCCGCTCGGCGATCGCGGCATCGCTCCATGCCGTTCCGCCCGGTATCTGGTGAAGCGCGGTGACGATGCCGCGGGCGCCCGCTTCGCGCACGTTCTGCAGGCTCACCGGGTCCTTCGGCCCGAACCAGCGCCAGGTGTGCAGCACGGCCCTGCCTCAGCCCAGTTCAGAGAGCCAGGGCGGATCGGCCCCCGGCCGCGAGACGGTGACCCCCGCCGCCTTGCCGGCAAAGGTCAGCAGATCGGCGATCTGGTCCTCGCCGAGCTTGGCGACGGCCGCCTTGGCAAGCAGCCCCTTCTGGTCGAGGCGCTTCAGCACCCCGGCAGTGAACGTGTCGCCGGCCCCGATCGTATCGGCCACCTTCACCGGCACCGCCGGCACCGAAACGCTGGCGCGCCGCGAGATCGCGCGCGCGCCGTCCGCGCCGCGCGTCAGGATGACGAGCTTGGCGCCCCGTTCGAGCCAGCGTCCGGCGAGCGCGGCGAAGTCCTCGCCGGGCGCGATCCAGGCAAGGTCGTCATCCGAGAACTTGACGATGTCGGCCATCGCCACCAGCCGGTCGAGCCGGGCGAGATAGCCGTCGCGATTGCGGATGAGCGAGGGGCGGATATTCGGGTCGAACGAGATGACGCAGGATTGGTGGTCGCGCCGCATCAGCGCTTCCAGCGCCGAGCCGCCCGGCTCCGCCATCAGGCTGATCGATCCGAAGTGGAGCGCGTTCACTTCGGCGGGAAAGGCGGGAAGGTCGGCCTCGGTCAGCATCCGGCCCGCCGAATGCTCGTCGAAGAAGGCGTATTCCGCCTTGCCCTCGATGAGGGTCACGAAGGCGAGCGTCGTCGGCCGGTCGCTGACATTGGCAAAGGACACGTCGACCCGGCTCTTCTCCAGCGCCTGGCGCAGCATCTTTCCGAAGAAATCCGTGGACAGGCCGCCGAACCAGGCCGAGCGCGTGCCGAGCCGGCCGATCGCCACCGCGACGTTGAACACCGACCCGCCGGCAAAGGGCTGGAACACGTCGGCGCCGTCCACGCCCTTGCGCGGCAGCATGTCGATCAACGCCTCGCCGCAACTGACGATCATCGGCGCTCTCCCTGCGCCCGGGGTCTGGCCAACTTCAAAGGCGGTCGCGGGTCACCTGTCCCAAAAGGAGAGGTGGAGGCCGCGCCACTCTGCGCATTCTCGGCAACCCGGGAATGCAACGCAATCCTTCTCCTCATGCCGGCGTCTCCCGCCAGCCCCAGCGCTCCGCCAGCGCCAGGCATTTCTTCCAGTTCTCGACCGAACCGTTGGTGGTGATCGAGCGGAGGCTCGCCGCGGCGGAGGCGTGGGCGAGCGCCAGCGAATCGGCCAGCGGCCATTTCTCGTGCATGCCGAAGAGGATGCCGGCGGCGAAGGCGTCCCCGGCGCCGTTGCTCCCGGCAATCTCCTCGCGCGGGACGCGCACCGCCGGCTGCACCTTGACCGTGCCGTCGCGCGCCGCGGCGACGCAGCCGTGCGGGAAGTGGATGACGACCAGTTCCGCTGCGCTCTGGCCGAGGATCGCGACCGCCGCGCTGCGGCAGCCTTCCCAGTCGGCGGTGCCGTCCTCGCGGAGCGCCGCGATGCCGCTGACCGCGCCCGCCTCGTGATCGTTGATGACGATATAGTCGAGATGCGGCAGGCACGGGCGCGCCAGTTCCGCGATCCGCGCCGGCGGCAGCGAGGCCATCTCGATGCTGGTCCGGAGACCCGCCGCGTGCGCCTTGCGGAGCACCGTCACCCAGCCGAGCGCGTCGCCCTGCCACGGCGAGTCGAGCACCTGCATCGTGCCGGGAATGCCGAGATGCGCGATCGCGGCGCCGGTGGCCGCGAAATCGAAATGGTCGGGCGTGATCCGCGCCAGCGACCCCGGCAGGTAGAAGAAGGTCCGCTTCCCCGTCGCCTTCACCG
>Ga0070741_10004454_pt1 | contig 32679 bp, 26 predicted proteins | sample Coa_R1_4_FD_66440 | JGI IMG/M metagenome (GOLD analysis project Ga0070741, IMG submission 66440) | Surface soil microbial communities from Centralia Pennsylvania, which are recovering from an underground coalmine fire - Coalmine... | ecosystem: Environmental > Terrestrial > Soil > Unclassified ... | reverse complement strand
TTCATGCGGCAAAACTCGACGCCGGCGCTCATCAGGCGCGTGCCGATGTGACGGTTGCGGAACTCGTGGCGAACAGCGAGCCGCTCGAGCTTGGCGAAACCGGCGAAGTAACGGATACGCAGACAGCCGACCGGCTCTCTTCCGACATAGGCGAGCAGATGGCTCGCGGAGAAATCGTTGCCGTCGAATTCCTCCTCATAGGGGCAATCCTGCTCGGCGACGAAAGTGGCGCTGCGCACCGACACCACCCGCATGAAATCCTCGATCGAGCGCACGACGGTGATCGAGACGTGCTGGTTGCCCTCGATGCCGAGATAGTCGTCGTAGATCGGGCGCGTCTCCTTGATCGATTCGCCGCGCGGGAAGATGCAGATGTTCGCCGCGGTCTTGCCCCGGAAGCTGGCGCCCTGACGGAAGCCCAGGCTTTCCGCTATGCGGAAGCCGCCGAGGGTGATGGTTCGCCCCAGGATCGGCGCGTCGCGGTAGAGCGGCGTCGAGACCTTCTCGACGGCGAGCGGCACGCCGGCGGCAATCGCGCCCGGCGCATAGACGCCCCAGCAATAGACCGCGGCCGGCTTCTCGTATTGCCGCGTCAGCAGATGCAAAGGCGGGTCGGTCGCGGGGAATTTGCCGTCCATCAACAGGTCGGCGCCTTGCCCGGTCAGCATCAGGAAGGCGAGATATCCCTCCGCCGCCATATCGCCTGCGGCATAGCGGTCGCGCCGGGCGAGGCCCCAGAAGCAGTCGGGATTATATTGCGCGACACGGTGAATCACCTCGTTGGTCGCGCCGCCGCCCATGGCCTGCCGGGCCCTCGGCAACAGCGTCTCGATGTCCTCGTAGGTGGCGTTAAATACAACCATCCGTTGGGAAATATCGGTGGCGCGAGGCGTTCCCAGCCGGAATTTGGCTTGTTTTGGCTCGCGAAACAGGACTCGCGCTCTACGCGTGGTATACCGGTCGTGGACGGTCATGGGGCGCTCCGGTTGCCAAGGACAGCGATCTGCGAATAGATTATTCAGATCGCAGGGGCACCGTATGCCGATAATTTTGAACCGGGGCGGTTCGGAAAACGAACACATTGATTTAAGTTCGTTGCCAGGCGGCCCGGACTGGGAATCGGTGCGTACGTTCCTCGAGCTGGCGCGTTGCGGCAGCATCCGCTCGGCTGCCGATCGCATGGGACTTTCGCCCAATGCGCTCCGCCGCAAGATCGACGATCTGGAGCGCACGCTCGGAACCGTGCTGGTCACCCGCCATGTCGATGGCATCCGCCCCACCCCCGAAGGCGCCGAAATCCTGCTCGCGGCCAAACGCATGGAAGAGGCCGCCTTCGGCCTGATGCGGGCGCGCAACAATGCGGTGCCTGCCGCCATGAGCGGCGAGGTGCGTATCGCCGTCACCGAGGCGTTCGGCACCTTCTGGCTGGGACCGCGGCTGGTCGAATTCCAGCGCGCCTACCCGCAACTCGCGGTGGACCTGATGTGCGCGATGCGCTCGGCGGACGTGCTGCGGCTCGAGGCGGAGGTCGCGGTCCAGATCGACCGGCCCACCAGCCCCGACGTCAAGGTGGTCCGGCTCGGGCGCATCCATTCGATGGCGGCGGCGGCACCGTCCTATCTTGCGCTCTACGGCACGCCGAAGACCATCGAAGACCTGCGCAAACATCGTCTTGCGATGCAATTCGCCGACCAGACCAAGACCCAGGAGCTGCTCACCGGGATGTTCCCCGAGGCCGAACTGCGCAAATGCGTCAAATTCTCGACCAACAATTCCAGCGCGCTGCTATGGGCGATCATCAAGGGCGCGGGCATCGGCTGGTCGCCGACCTACATGCATGCGATGGGCCCCAAGATGGTCGCGCTCGATCTCGACCTGATCTTCCCGTTCGATGTCTGGCTCACCTACCATCCCGATTCGGCGCGCGTGCCGCGGGTGCGGCGGATCATCGACTGGATCATCGAGCAGTTCGATCCCAAGGTCTTTCCCTGGTTCCGCGACGACTTCATCCATCCGCGCGATCTGCCCGCGCTCTATCACGGGCCGCCGCTGATCAACCTGTTCGAGGGCCTCGCCTGGGACGGCGGCAACCACGGCGACAACGTCGTCAAGCTCTGACGCCCGCCGCGACAACACCTCACCATTTCGTGTGAGGCTGCGCGCGTAACACCGCCGAGCGCAACTGCGAACCTCCGCGGGATAAACCCGGAGGATCCTCATGTCGCTTCGCCTGCTCGCCCCGCTCGCCCTCGCCGCCGCGCTGGCGCCCGTTGCCGCCCTCGCCGCGGACCGGCCGGTGGTGGTCGAACTCTTCACCTCGCAGGGCTGCTCGTCCTGCCCGCCAGCCAATGCCTACCTGAACGATCTGGTGCGCGATCGCAGGGACGTGCTGGCGCTGGCCTTCCACGTCACCTATTGGGACCGCCTCGGCTGGAAGGATCCGTTCTCGATGGAAGCCGCCACCGAACGGCAGGACCGTTATGGCCACCGCTTCGGCGACGGATCCTATACGCCGGAGATCGTGGTCGACGGCGCATCGAGCCATGTCGGCTCCCGCCGCGACGAGGTCGGCTCGGCGATCGACGCCGCGAAACGGCAGAGCCGGACCGCGACGAACATCAGCCTCACCAAGGACGGCGGTCAGCTCGCGATCGAGGTCGGCGCGGGCGGCGGCAACGGCAAGGTCCTGCTGGTCGGCTTCGACCGCGAACATGAGACCGCGATCCGCCGCGGCGAAAACGGCGGACGCACGCTGCGCGAGTCCAACGTGGTTCGCTCCGTCCGCGAGGTCGGCGACTGGCAGGGCAAGGCGCTTCACATCAGCGAGAAATTCCCCGATGGCGAGGAGGCGGCGGTCATCGTGCAGGCCCCGGATGGACGCATTGTCGGCGCCGCGCGTCTCTGAGCGCGCAGAGACAACCGAACATTACAAAAAATACATTCATCGAGATTGCGAAGATTTCACGCGGATTCCGCCTGTTTGCAAACAGCTGTGGCGCGGCGGAGACGGACCTGCCGCGCGCGCTCCCTATAATGCGCGCAGGGCGACAGTCGAAAGGGGACGACACAGACTAAGGAGCAGGAGAATGAAGAAGGCTCTGCTTGGCGCCGTAACATTGGCCGTGATGGGCGCGCCGGCTTTCGCCGCGGATCTTCCCGCACGAACATATGCGCCGCCGGCCAAGGCGCCGGCGATGGTCGCGCAGATCTACGATTGGAGCGGTTTCTATATCGGGCTGAACGCCGGCGGCGGCTGGAACCGCAGTTGCTGGACCAACACCGCGCTGTTCGGCGTGACCCTCCCGTCCACATCGGAGGGTTGCCTCACCGGCTCCGGCGGCACCGCGGGCGGCCAGGTCGGTTATCGCTGGCAGTCCGACAACTGGGTGTTCGGCATCGAGGCGCAGGGCAACTGGGCGGATTTCGACGGCACCGCCGCGAGCCTCGCCTTTCCGTTCGTCACCAACCAGATGAAGGTCGACGCATTCGGCCTGTTCACCGGCCAGGTCGGCTATGCCTGGAACAACGCCTTGTTCTACCTCAAGGGTGGCGCTGCGCTGACCGACAACAAATATGCGGGCATCGTCACGGCTACCGGGCTCCAGCTTGGCACTGCGAACGATACGCGCTGGGGCGGCACGGTCGGCGTCGGCATCGAATACGGCTTTGCGCCGAACTGGTCGGCCGCGGTCGAATACGATCACCTGTTCATGGCAACGCAGAATGTCGGCTTCACCGGCGTGGCGCCGGGCAATCTCGGCCTTGCCACGCGCAACGACAGCATCGACCAGAACATCGACATGGTCACCGCGCGCGTCAATTATCGCTTCGGCGGTCCGGTCGTCGCGCGATACTAACAGCGGTCCTCTCGTGAAAAAGCCCCGGCTCGTCCGGGGCTTTTTTCAGCAGTGCTATTCTCTGCGGTAATCATCCTCGAGGCGGATGATGTCGTCTTCGCCGAAATAGCTGCCGGTCTGCACCTCGATCAATTCGAGCAGGATCTTGCCGGGGTTCTCCAGCCGGTGCACCGCGCCCATCGGGATATAGACCGACTCGTTCTCATGCACGGTCTTCACGGTGTCGTTGATCGTCACCTTGGCCGCGCCGCGCACCACGATCCAGTGCTCGGAACGATGGTGATGCTTCTGCAGCGACAGCCGGCTGCCCGGCTTGACGATGATGCGCTTGACCTGGTGGCGGTCGCCATTGTCGACCGACTGATAGCTGCCCCAGGGACGATGCACCTTGAGATGATCCTCGGTGACATCGGGCGCCACGCTCTTGAGCTTGCCGACCAGCCGCTTCAGGCCGTTGGCATCCTTCTGCCGCGATACCAGCACGGCGTCCTCGGTCGCCACCACGACGAGATCGTCGACGCCTTCGAGCGCCACCAACGCCTTGTCGGTGGCGACGTTGCAGTTACGGGAATCCTCGAACACCGCCCTGCCCTGCGCCGCGTTGCCCTGCGCATCCTTGGTCGAGAGCTCCCACACTGCGTGCCAGGAGCCGACATCGGACCAGCCGCAGGCGACCTCCACGACCGCGGCGCGCGCGGTCTTCTCCATCACGGCATAATCGATCGAGATCGCTTTCGCAGCGCCGAATGCGTCGGGCTCGAGCATGATGAAGCCGAGATCGCGGCCGGCGCGCGCGACCGCATTGCCGACGGCCTCGACGCTTGCGGCGTCGAACTTGCGATATTCATCGAGCAGGACGGACGCGCGGAACATGAAGTTGCCGCTGTTCCAGAGATAGCCGTTCCTGGTGTAATCGGACGCAGTCGCCTGATCCGGCTTCTCGACGAATTTCGCAACACTGCGCACCTCGCCGGACACCTTCGCGCCCGGGCTGATATAGCCATATTCGGTCGCCGCGGCGCGGTCCGGCTTGATGCCGAAAGTCACGATGCTGCCGCCGCTTGCCGCCGCGAGCCCCTGGCGGCAGGCGGCGATGAAGGCCGCATTGTCGCGCACGACGTGGTCGGCGGCGAGCGCCAGCACGACGGCCTCCTGCTCGCGCGCCAACGCAAAGACGGCGCCGGCCGCGATCGCAGCTCCTGAATCGCGCCGCACCGGCTCGAGCAGCACGTCGGCCTCGATGCCGATCTCGGCGAGCTGCTCCAGCACCATGAAACGATAGGCGGCATTGGTGATGACGATCGGCCGTGCGAACAGCGCCGGATCGGAGACGCGCACGAGCGTGTCCTGGAAGGTCGAGCGCGCACCAAACAGCGGCAGGAACTGCTTCGGCCGCACCTCGCGCGAGGCAGGCCACAGCCGCGTGCCGGCACCGCCGCACATGATCAGGGGAATGATTCGCTCGGTCATCGACGCTCAAATCCTGTAGTGCTGGCGATACCACGCCACGAAGCCGCGTACACCCTCCTCGATCGGGGTTGAGGGCGCGAAGCCGGTATCGCGCATCAGATCGCCGATATCGGCGAAGGTCTCCAGCACATCGCCGGGCTGCATCGGCAGCATTTCCTTCTGTGCAGGTCGCCCGAGCTCCTTCTCCAGCAGAGCGACCACATGGGTCAATTCCTCGGGGCGGTGGTTGCCGACATTGTAGATCCGCGCCGGCACGTTCGCGGACGCCGCATTGCCTTGCGGAACGCGCTCGACAAGCTTCGATACTACACGGCTGACATCGTCGATATGGGTGAAGTCCCGCCGCATTTTGCCATGGTTAAAGAGCTTGATCGGCCGGCCCTCGGCGATCGCCCTGGTGAACAGGAAGATCGCCATGTCGGGACGGCCCCAGGGGCCGTAGATGGTAAAGAAGCGCAGGCCCGTGGTGGGAAGCCGGTGGAGATGGCCGTAGGCATGGGCCATCAGCTCGTTGGCTTTCTTGGTTGCAGCATAAAGGCTGACCGGATGATCGGTGCGGTCGGCGACCGAGAACGGCAGCTTGGCATTGGCGCCGTAGACCGATGACGACGAGGCGTAGATCAGATGACGGCATTGGTTGTGCCGGCAGCCTTCCAGAACGTTGAGGAAACCCTCCAGGTTGGAATCGGCATAGACATGCGGGTGATCGATCGAATGGCGGACGCTGGCCTGCCCTGCAAGGTGGATCACCCGGGCGAAGGCGTGCCTTGCGAACAGCGCCGCGATCTCCGCCCGGTTCGAAAGATCGGCGTGCACGAACTGGAATCCAGGTTGCTGCCGTAACAGGTCGAGCCGCGACTGCTTGAGCGCGGGATCGTAGAAATCATTGAGATTGTCGAGCCCGACGACATGGCGGCCTTCGGTCGCAAGCTGCCGCGCGACATGAAAGCCGATGAATCCCGCGGCACCCGTGACCAATATGGCCTGTTCCGACATCATATCCCCGATGCTAGTGTCCCGATTCCGAAGTTGGCATCATGTCGCGGCGTCTTTCTTGCGAACTTCGGAATCCAGGGACACTAGCAAATTATTGATTCTAGTGTGGCTTTGGCTCAGAAGTCCGCACGAAGGATTCGCGGCCGCAATGATGCGGACTTCTGAACCGACACACTAGCCGGATCGGCTCTCCCCGCGCCGGCCGGGGGCCTGTTTAGCCGCGCCGTCGAGGCCGTCGCAATAGAAGATCGCGGCCTATTGCCATATCCGCTGCAAAACCATACCAAGGCGCGCGAGCGCGCCGGGTGGCCGCTGTTCCTCAAACCCCAGGGCATTCCGGCGAGATGCGCCAGTTCCTGCTTTCGGCGGCAAAGATACTGGTCTCCGCGGCGCTGCTTTACTTCGCGCTGCGCAAGATCGACCTGCCTGCGCTGTTCTCGCGCATCAACAATCTCGGCAGCCTGCTGTGGATCGTGCTCGCGATCGGCGTGACATTCTTCCAGATCTTCATCGGCGTGCTGCGCTGGCGCGAGATCAGCGCCGAATGCGGCGCGCCGCTCGCGCTGCGGCAGGCGATGCGCTACAACGTGATCGGCACCTTCTTCAATCAGACGCTGCCATCGGCGATCGGCGGCGATGCGGTGCGGCTGTGGCTGGTGGCGCGCGCCGGCGCCGGCTGGCGCGCGGCGACCTATTCCATCTTCGTCGACCGCGCCATCGGTTTGATCGCGCTCGCCGTGATCATCGTCGCGAGCCTGCCGTGGAGCTACCGCCTGATCGGCGATCCGCAGGGCCGCATCGCGCTGCTGCTGGTCGATTTCGCGGCGCTCGCCGGCGGCCTCGGATTTCTCGCCTTCGGCTACCTGCAATGGGCCTGGCTGAAGAAATGGTGGGGCACGCTGCACATTCACGCCTGCGCCGTGATCGCCGACCGCGTGCTGTTCGGCGCGAAGCGCGGGCCAAAGGTCGCGGTGCTGTCGCTGCTGGTCCACGTGCTGACGGTCGTCATCGCCTGGTGCGTGGTGCAATCGATCGCGGCGCCCGCCGCCTTCGGCCAGATCTTCCAGCTATTGCCGCCGGTCATGCTGATCACCATGCTGCCGATCTCGATCGCGGGTTGGGGCGTGCGCGAGGCGACCATGGGGCTCGCGTTCGGCTATGCCGGGCTGCTGCCGAATGAAGGCGTCAACATCTCGCTGCTGTTCGGCGCGGTCTCCTTCATGGTCGGCGCGGTCGGCGGATTGGTCTGGATCCTCAGCGCGGAAAAGGCCGCGCAGGGTTCGGCGCCGATCGAGGTTCCCGATAGCGCCGTCTGAGGGCGACATGCGTGAACTCGGGAAAATCCTCGTGGTCAGTCAGCACTATCCGCCTGACGACACCACGACCGCGACCTATATCGGCGACATTGCCCGCGCGCTCGCCGCCGACCGCCGCGTCGTGGTGTTGTCGGGCTCGCCGCATTCCGCCACGAGAGGTACCGCGAACCCGCAAGTGATCGAGATCGCAGGCAGGGCCACGCCCAAGGATGCATTGATGCACCGGGCGATCGCGATCTCGTGGCTGGCAATCAGGATGTTTGTTGCGACGCTGCGGCGGGCGCAACGACAGGACGTGGTGTTTTGCGTCACCACGCCTTTCACCCTGCCCTATGGCGTGATGCTCGCGGCAGGGCTGCGTGGCGCTGCGACCGTGCTGCTGATCTACGATCTCTATCCGGAGGCGCTGGAGGCGGCCGGCCTTGCGAGACCCTCGTCATTGACGGCACGGCTGATCCGCCGCGCCAACGCGATACTGTTCCGCCGGCTCGATGCGATCGTCACCATCGGCCGCGACGTGGCGCCTCTACTGCTCGCCTATCCCGGCGTCGCACGCGAAAGAATCCATTTCATCCCGAACTGGACGCTGTTGCCGCCCGCCTATCGCCCCGTCGCAACCGACAACCGTTTCCGCGCCGGCCGGCAGGCACAACTCATCGTCGGCCTGTCCGGCAATCTCGGCTTCACCCATCATCCGCGTATCGTTTTCGAGGCAGCCCGCCTGCTGCGGGACAACAGCGATGTCCATTTCCTGCTGTCGGGCTGGGGCGTGGGCTGGGGCGAACTCAACGAGTTGCAGGCGAAAGAGCAACTCGGCAACGTCACGCTGCTGCCGCCCGCTCCGCCGCCCGATCTGATCGATTTCCTGTCGGCGGCCGACCTCTGGATCATCCCCTATCGCCGCAACATCGCGGGCGTGTCGATTCCGAGCCGCCTCTACAATGTGCTCGCTGTCGGGCGCGCGATCATCGTCGCCGCCGAAGAGAGCACCGAGGCGGCGCTCGTGATCGGCGAGGAGAAGATCGGCTGGGTGGTGCCGCCGGAGGAACCGGCCGCGCTGGCGGAGACGATTGCGCGCGCTGCGCGGGATCGCGCCGACGTCGCCGACAAGGGAAGACGCGCCGCGGCTGCGGCGGCAAAATACAGTCCGGAGGTCGCGCTGGCGCGCTATCGCGACGTGATCCTGCAGGTCGGGAGCCGCGGTTTGCGATCATGACCCTGCTCCTGACATCCTTGCTTGCCATCGCCGCCGCCGCGACGCTGTCGGCCGGACTCATTCCCGCCATCATGCCGCTCTTGCAGCGCTACGCGCTGGCGCGGCCGAATGCGCGGTCCTCGCATCGCATTCCGACCCCGCAGGGCGCGGGCATTGCGGTGATATCGGCATCCCTGGCCGTGAGCGGCACCTCGGCCGTCGTGCTGAATCTTTCCGCGCCCGTCGTGCTGTTCGGCGCTACCATCTTCATCGCGCTGGTCGGAATGGCCGACGACGTCAGATCGACTCCCGTGCTGCCGCGCCTGTTGTTGCAGGCGGCCGCGGTGGCCGCGATCCTCTTCATTGCGCCGGCCGATCTGCGCATCGTCCCGGCTTGCCCGCTCTGGATCGAGCGCACGGTTCTGCTGATCGCCGGCCTCTGGTTCGTCAACCTCGTCAACTTCATGGATGGGTTGGACCTGATGACGGTTGCGGAGGTCGTGCCCCTCACCGCCGCCATGGTGCTGCTCGGCTGCAGCGGAACATATCCACAGGTTCCAGCGCTGGTGGCGGCCGCGCTGTGCGGCGCGATGCTCGGATTTGCCCCATTCAATCGTCCGGTCGCAAAGGTTTTCCTCGGCGATGTCGGCAGCCTGCCGATCGGCCTGCTCGTCGGCTGGTGCCTGCTGCAACTCGCCTGGCATCAACAGCTGACCGCGGCCCTGCTGCTGCCGCTCTATTATCTGGCGGACGCCACCATCACATTGTTTCGGCGGATCGCGCGGCGCGAGCCGTTCTGGGCCGCGCACCGCGGCCATTACTATCAGCGCGCCACCGACAACGGCCTTACGGTGCCGCGCGTCGTCGGCGAGGTGTTTTCGCTCAATCTCGTTCTCGCCTTGCTGGCGCTGATCTCGACGCGGACCGACCCGATCGGCTACAGCGTTGTCTTGCTGGCCATCGGCGCGGCCGCGGTCGTGCTGCTGCTCTACAGGTTTTCCCGGCGAACATCCTGACCAAGCCTACATCTCGGGTTCGGCGAGCGCGCGCCGCAGCCCTTCGTCGAGCGTGATTGGCGGCCGCCAGCCTGTCGACGCGGCCTTGGACAGATCGAGCTTCAGCGATCCGATCAGGCTTTCATAGGCTTCCGGTTGCCCGGCTACGGTGAGCAAGACACTCAGCACAGGCATCGGCAGTGAAAACATGCGCGGCTTCATGTCCGCTGCCTTCGCCAGCCGCTCGACAAATTCCGGCGTTGACACCTGCTCCTGGTCCGCCACCAGGAAAGCCTCGAAGCCTTCGCCGCCTTGAGCCAGACGCTGCAGGATGAAGGATGCGAGATTCTCCACCGCAAGAAACGCGCGCTGATTTTGAATGGAGGCGAGCGGCAGCGGAATGCCCTGCCTCACCGCGCGCGCCAGGAACGCGAAATTTCCCTTTGCCCAGGCGCCATAGACCAGAGGCGGGCGGATCACCGTCACCTGCATGTCGGTCTCCAGCGACAATTCGCGAAGCCCGGCTTCGGCGGCCGCCTTCGACATTCCGTACGAGCCGCGGGGCGTCAGTACGTCCCGCTCGCTGAATGGCGCGCGGCCGTCATTGCTGCGGCCGTGCACCAGGATGGTGCTGACGAAAATGAATTTGCGGACACCGGCCTCGACCGCGCAGCGCGCCAGATGCAGCGTGCCGTTGACATTGACGTCCCGGTAGAGATCGAACTTCGGTCCCTCGTTGCGTTGATGCACCCGAGCGGCGAGGTGGACCACGGCGTCGACGCCCAGCAGCGCCGGCCGCCAATCGGTCGCGCCGTCGAGCGACTGGATCACCACTTCATCCTTGGTTCCCGTCGGCCGCCGCACGGCACGGCGGACGGCCCATCCGCCCTGCGCGAGCACCGGCGCGACGTGGCGGCCGATGAATCCGTTCGCCCCGGTCACAAGAACTTGGGGACGATCGCTTGTCATGACGACTGCCCCGCCTGCAGAAGCTCGTCGACGAGCGCGCAGTAACCCGCCATCGCGCGATCCAGGGTGAAAGCCTGGGCCGCGACGACGGCGCGCTCGTTCATGGACACATCCATCGATACTGACGCCCTGCGTATCGCGCCTGCCAGTTCATCGGCCATGCCCGGCCTCACCACCCAGCCAAGATTGTTTTCGCTCACCGTCATCGCGGCCTCCGCATCCGGCTCGGAGACGAGGATCACGGGCCGGCCGACCGCCAGCAGATTATAGAACCGGCTCGGCACCGATACACCTGCTACCTTCTCCCGATACGGGATGATCCAGGCATCGGCGGCGGTGAGGAACCGTTCGAGATCGCCGTCGGCGACGCGATCGACCAGCGTCACATTGGCCAGTCGTGCATCCGACTGAAGCTGCTTCAACCGCTCATACCCGACGCCCCAGCCTGACAGCAGGAAATGAATGTCGCGCTCGTTGGCAAGCAGGCGTGCGGCCTCGAACACCACCACGGGATCGTGGGTGAAGCCGAGATTGCCGGAAAGTCCCACGACAAACCGCGCCGGTGTGTCGCGGCGATACGGATTGCCGGCGGCCATCGGCCGCACCGCGGGCGCCAGCGTGGCCCAGTTGGGAATGAAGCGAACCTTGCCGGGCGTTACGCCCGCGTAGCGCAGCAGCAGCCGCTCGGTGTCGCGGCCGATCGTGATCACGGCATCGAGCATACGAAACATCACGGCGTTGGCGCCGCGGATGACGGCGCTCACCGGCGAGCGCGGTCCGATCAGGCCGGCCATGACCAGCACGTCGGGATAGAGGTCGTGCATGATCAAAGCCGATTTCGCGCCCTTCAATCGCGCGGCGAAGGCGATCGCATAGGGCAGCATGAACGGCGCAGTCACAGTCAACACGACGTCGCCGCGCTGTGCGTTCTGCAACACCTTGACGAAGGCGCGCGTGGTGAAGGCAAGCTCGGCCACCGCACGGCGCAGCAGCGCGCCCTTTTCCGGAATGCGATTTCTGATTTCGGCGACGACGGGCTTGTTCGGAACGGCTTCGCTCGTTGCCGAGGCCGGGGTCCCCGACAACGCCAGCACGGGATGCCGCGCCGCCAGATGCTCCGATATCTCCGCCATGATGGCGGCGGTCGTGCTCGGGTCCGGCGGATAATGCTGGCTGACGACGACGACCTTTGCGGACGCAGCCATCAGTGGTTCATCCCGCTTGTCACGCCGCGTTCGAGCCGAATTCGGGCACGGCATCCTTCAGCACGGCCTTGATGGTCGCGGGATCGTCGTGCTCGATCGCCTGCTCCAGCGCCGCGATCCACTTCCGCAACGATTGCATCGGCGGCTCGTTCGGCTTGGCGGCCATCACGCCGGCCACGCCGATCTCGACCGGCGGCTCCTCATTGGCAAACAGAATTTCGTGCAGCCGCTCGCCAGGCCGCATGCCCGTGAACACGATCTCGATGTCGTAGCCCGGCTCGAGGCCGGACAGGCGGATCATGCGCTCGGCGAGATCGACGATCTTCACCGGCTGGCCCATGTTCAGCACGTAGACCGAGACGCTGGCGCGCTCGGCGGCGAGCGCGTGGGTTGCCGCCGTGATCACGAGGTCGCAGGCCTCGCGAATGGTCATGAAATAGCGGACCATCTCGGGATGGGTGACCGTCACCGGGCCGCCGGCCTCGATCTGGGCCTTGAACTTCGGTACCACCGAGCCGTTGGAGGCGAGCACGTTGCCGAATCGCACCGAGATCAGCCGCATCCGTCGCCTCGCCGACTGCACCGCCGGATCGTGGTCGAGCGCTTGGCAATACATCTCGGCGAAGCGCTTGGTGAGACCCAGCATCGAGACCGGCTCAATCGCCTTGTCGGTCGAGATCATCACCATCGCGTCGGCGCCGGCGGCAAGCGCCGCGTCGGCGACGTTGATCGACCCGAAGATGTTGGTCTTGACGCCCTCGCTCCAATCGCGCTCGAGGATCGGCACGTGCTTCAGCGCGGCGGCATGAAACACCAGATCCGGCTTGAAGGCTCCCATCAGGCGGATGATCCGGTCGCGGTCGCGGATATCGGCGATGCGTCCCTCGATGACGGCATCGCCGCCATCGGCGGCGAGCGCCTCGGTCACGGCATAAAGCGCGGGCTCCGAGTTCTCGATCACAAGCAATCGTGCGGCACCGAAGGTCAGGACGCGATGGCAAATCTCCGAACCGATCGAGCCGCCGCCGCCGGTGACGATGACCGACTTGCCCTTTACCAGAGCTTCCAGCCGCGCATAGTCGATCGTCTCGCTCGGCCGCAGCAGGAGGTCCTCGACCGAGACATTGGTGAGACGCGGCGCATCGCCGCCCTCGAGCGACGGCAGGCGGCTGACGATCAGATGCAGCCGGCGCGCGCGCATCAGGATGGTTTCGGGATGGGAGTCCGGCTCGAAGGCCGACGGCATCATCACGACACGCGCGACCGGTTTGCCGCGCCGCGCGAAATCGCCGATCACCTCCTCGATGTCGTCGCTGTCGCCGAGCACCGCAATGTTGCGGATCAATTGTCCCCTGTCGGAACGCGACGGCGAGAGGATGCCGACAGGCCAGATTCCCTTCACCGCGCCGCTCTCGATGCCGCGCAACAGCACCTCGGCATCGGCGGCGCGGCCGATCAGGAGCCCCGGTGAAGTCGCCTCGGTGCGTGCGTGATGGCGCACGCGGGTGTAGCGGAAATAGCGATAGGCGAAGCGCAGCGCGCTCAGGAAGAAGATCTCGAGAAACCAGTAGAGGATGATGGTGACGCGACCGAAGAAAAACGTGCCGCCGACCGCGGGAGCGACGATGATCCAGTCCAGCACCACCAGCGCCAAAGTCAGGACCGTGGCCACACGAACGATGTTGATCGCATCGGGCAAGGAGATGAAGCGCCACTTGGTCGTGGTCAGCTTGAAGACGTAGGCCACGCCGACGCTGAAGACCAGGAACCACGGCAGGATTCGCGATAGCTCCGGCACACGGTCGTAGAAGCCATAGCCGCCGTCGAAGCGAATGTAGCAGGCGACGAGCAGCGCGCAGCCCGTCGCGATCACGTCGTGGAGCGCGATCAGGCCGTTGCGCAGCGTGAGATGCGAGAAACGCGTCATTGAACAACCGGTTGGCGGGACGGGTTTTGCGACACGTTCCCGCGCTGCTGATAGCCCATCTTCAATGCCCTTGCCAGTGCAGCCATTTTCAGGAACCCGCTGTTTTGGTCGCCGTTTGCACAGCCTTCGACTTCAACACCATTCCGCCCGCAATCCCCACGCCGAGCACGTACATCCAGCCCTCATGGAAATCGAAGATGTGCGAGTTGAAGACGGAGGTGAGGACGTTCTGCACCACCACCAGCAACCCGATCCAGCTTGCAAAACCGCCGCCGCGAAACATCAGGAGATGCACCAGCCACATCGCGTAGAGCACGATGATGCCGAGCGCGCCCCACTGGATCGCCACGTTCAGCGTCTGATTATGCGGATTGGGAAACACCCTGATGCCCTTCGCCCAATCCTGTTCGTGAGCTGCCTGCTCGAACAGCCTTTTGGATGATCCGGTGCCATGCCCGACCAGCGGCGCGTCAGCGATGAATTTCAGCGCATACTTCCAGTATGTGACACGTTCCCCAAAGGAGGTCGGGACATTCTCGTCTTCGTAAAGCTGATAGTCGCGCGAGAAGGTCCTGAAGGTCCACTTGAGCGACGACGAGTTGAGCATCTCGCGCCGAGCAGCACTCATGTCGAGCGACGAGGCGAGTCTCTCGCACGCATTGGGTGCGATGTCCGACCATATTGTTCCGAACGGAATGAACCAGACCATTAGTCCGAGAACGATTGCCGCGCCGAGCATTAACAGGTTCGTTCGCAGCCGCAAGTGAAGGAGACCAAACATCACCAGCAGGATCGGCACCGTCACAAGCGCGGTCCGCGACACGACGACGAACACCATGTTGGCGATCAGGCTCAGACTGATCGCGGAGATCCCTGCTGCTTGCCAGATTTTCTGCGCGCGCAGGAGCTGGACGATCGGGTAGGCTAGCCCGACCGCGCAGAGCACAAACTCCTGGCTCTGGTCGATGTAGTTCTTGACGAAGATGCCGCGTGAAGCGTCTTCGGCCGGCTTCAGCGTCAGGCCCGGCACGCAAGACACGGCCCATGACATCAGCATCAGAAGCGTGCACGACGCGAGAAAGGCGGTGAGCACCCAGACGCCGCGCTCGGAACGCTCGAAATGATAGAACAGCACCGGCAGCACCAGGAGCTTCGCCGTCGGAAACACCGCATAGAACCGCGCTCCCCATGCCGTGTCAGACCAGAGCGTGCCGATCAGTGCCAGGGCGAAGAACGCGATCGGCACCGCCGCGACCGGACGCCGCAACGACTGCAGGAAGGCGCGCAGGTCGAGAAACGGCACCCAGGCGATCAGCATCGCAACGACGAAGATCGCCGTCAGCGATGTCGAGAACGGCAGCGAGACCGCGGTCAGGATCGCGAACACGTCGACCGCCGCCATCCAGGCCGCTGGATCGCGCAGCAATCTCCAGAGCGCTGCGAAAGGCGAATGTCCGGCAATCGCCGTCACGCCACTTCTCCGCGCGCGCGATTCACCAGCGAGGTCGTGCTGTGGCCTTGCAGGATGTCGACCAGCATCACCGTGCCGCCATTGGCCTCGACGATCTCGTGGCCGACCACGGTCTCGCGGGTGTAGTCGCCGCCTTTTACCAGCACGCTCGGCTTGATCTCCGTGATCAGCCGGACCGGCGTGTCCTCCTCGAAGATGACGACGAGATCGACCGCCTCGAGTGCGGCGAGCACCTCCGCGCGAGCGGTTTCATTCTGGACAGGACGGCCCTCGCCTTTCAGCCGCCTGGTCGAGGCATCGCTGTTCAACCCGACAATGAGGCGATCGCAGGCGCCGCGCGCCGCGGTGAGCACCTTGACGTGACCGGGATGCAGGATGTCGAAGCAGCCATTGGTGAAGCCGATCCGCAAATCCTGCTTGCGCCAGTCGGCAAGATGCGCGGCGAGATCGCCTGATGCGGTGACGATCTTCTCCTCCGCGGCGAGATAGGCATGCGGCAGGATCTTCCGCCGCAGCTCCGAGGCGGTGACAATCGCCGTCCCCTTCTTGCCGATGGCCACCGCGGCCGCCGCGTTCGCGATCCGCAGCGCCGTCTCCCAATCCGCTCCTGCGGCGAGCGCGAGCGCCAAGGCTGCCGCGACCGTGTCGCCGGCGCCCGAGACGTCGCGCACCTTCACCGGGTGCGCCGGCACATGCACGGCATCGCCCTCGCGCGGCACCAGCGTCATGCCGTGCTCGCTCTGGGTCACCAGCATCGCTTCGCAGTCGGCGAGGATCATGGCGTCGCGCGCGGCTTCAGCGATGTCGGTGTCGCTGTCAGCGCGGCTGCGGGTCGCCTCGGCGAATTCCTTGCGGTTGGGCGTGAGCAGCGTGGCGCCGCGATAGATCGCGAAATTTGCGCTCTTGGGATCGACGATGACACGCTTGCCGGCCTTGCGCGCGGCGTCGATGACGTTTCGGATGACGCGTGCCGTGAGCACGCCCTTGGCATAATCGGACAACAGCACGATGTCGGCGCGTTTAAGCTGCGGCAGGATCGTGTCGATCAGCTTCTGCTCGATCTCGCCCGAGGCAGGCGCAGCCAGCTCCCAATCGGCACGCAGCATGTGGGTGGAGAAATGCTCGGAAACGAAGCGCACCTTGCGCGTGGTCGGCCGCGCGGAATCGTGGACCAGCAGGCTCTCGATCCCGGGCTCCTGCGCCAGCGTGACCGCAAGCTTCACGCCCACTTCGTCCTCGCCGATCAGGCCGACGAAAATACAGCGCGCGCCAAGCGAAGCGATATTGCGCGCGACATTGCCGGCGCCGCCGATATTGGTTTCGCTGCGCCGCGCCGCGATGACCGGCGCCGGCGCTTCGGGCGAAACCCGCGACACCTCGCCATAAACGAACTCGTCCAGCATGAGATCGCCGACGCAGAGCACGGTCTGGTGTGAGAAAGCGTCCGCAAGCGCGTCAAAATCGAACATTCGTTTCTCTCAGCGGAAGCGATCGGCCGTGTCGAGAAAGCCCTTCACGTAGAGCCCGACAGCATCTTCCAGCGCGGTGAAGCCGCCATTGTAGCCTGCGCCGTGCAGCCGATCGACCTTGGCTTCCGTGAAGTACTGGTAGCTGCCGCGGATCTGTTCGGGCATGTCGATATACTCGATGTTGGCCTTGCTGCCGAGCGCGGCGTAGGCTGCGAGCATCAAATCCCGAAAGCTGCGCGCCTTGCCGGTTCCGACATTGAACAGGCCGGAAACCTTTGGTGTCGCGAGCAGCCACATCACGACGCGCACGACGTCATCGACATAGATGAAGTCGCGCCGCTGGTCGCCGTCGGCAATCCCGTCGCGATGCGACTTGAACAGCTGCACCACGCGGCCACCCTTCAAATCGTCGAAGCGACGCGCCAGCACACTCGCCATCGAGCCCTTGTGATATTCGTTCGGGCCGAACACGTTGAAAAATTTCAAGCCCGCCCATTGTGGCGGCAGCTTCTCGCCGCGCGCCAGGCGATCGGCGACGGCCATGTCGAACAGATGCTTGCTCCAGCCGTAGAGATTCATCGGACGCAGCGTCTGCAGCGCCGGCAACGACGCATCGTCGGAGAAGCCCTGCGCGCCGTTGCCATAGGTCGCGGCCGACGAGGCATAGATCAAGGGCGTCATCGTCGCCGCGCACCAGTCGAGCAACCGAAGCGAGAAACGGAAATTGGTCTCGATGACGAGATCGCCGTCGGTCGCGGTCGTGTCCGAGATCGCGCCGAGATGGATCACGGCCTCGAGCTTGCGGCCCGCAAGCCAGGCAGCCAGTTCCTTCGGCGGCACGATGTCGGCGAGCCGGCGCTTGGCGAGATTGCGCCATTTGCCGCTGTCACCGAGCTCGTCGCTGACCACGACATCGGCGCGGCCGGCGTCGTTCAACGCGGCCACGACATTCGATCCGATAAAACCGGCGCCGCCGGTCACCAGCAACATCCCACATCCTGCCCTGGCAATGCGCCGTCAGCTTTGCCCCACTCCCGCCGATGAGGCAACTTGGGTTGCGCGCCGTGGTGAAGGTCTTTACCGACGGAGCAGCCGGCGAGCAGCTAAGTAATGAATATTAATTCACAGAATGCTGGACCGATCGAGGATGCGGACGACACAAGTCCGATCCTGATCGTCCCCTATATGTGGATCGGCGATTTCGTCCGCGGCCACACGGTCGTGCGCGTCCTCAGCGCGCGCTGGCCGAACCGGCCGGTCGACCTCCTGACGACGTCTCTGTGCGCCCCGCTGGTCGATTACATGCCCGGCGTGCGCTCAGGCATCGTCTGGGACCTGCCGCGCAGCCGGCTGGCGGTCGCCAAACAATGGGGCTTGGCGGCGCTCCTGAGGTCGCGGGGCTACCGGACAGCACTCATCCTGCCCCGGACCTGGAAATCGGCCATTGCGCCGGCCCTGGCCGGCATCCCCGAGCGGATCGGTTTTGTCGGCGAGGCCCGGTTCGGCCTCGTTAACCAATTGCGCTGGGGCGAGAGGGCACTCCCCCGCTTCATCGACAAGAACGCCGCCCTCGCCCTCCCCGATGGCGCGCCGCTGCCGAGCGAATGGCCCGTGCCGCAGCTCCGGGTTCCCGCCGATGAGGTCGGACGCTGGCGGCAGGCCAACGGGCTCGGCACGGCCAAGGCCATGGCGCTGGCGCCGGGTTCGGTCGGCGCCTCCAAGCGCTGGACCTATTATGGCGAGGCCGCGCGACTTTTGATCGAACAAGGCCTTGATGTCTGGGTGGTCGGCGGGCCCGGCGAGAAGGCGATGGCGCAAGAGATTTGCGCGACCGGCGGGTCGAGGGTGCGCGACCTCACCGGTAGCGACCTGCGCAACGGCATCCTGGCGATGGCTGCGGCGAGCGTCGCGATCTCGAACGATTCCGGCCTGATGCATATCGCGGCAGGGCTCGGCACGCCGACCATGGGCATTTTCGGTCCGACCAGCCCCTATCTCTGGGCGCCGCTGAACGGTCTTGCCGCCACCGTGGTGACGAAGACGCAGCTGTCCTGCCAGCCCTGCCAGCGCACGGTCTGCACCATGAACGACCATCGCTGCATGCGCGACATTTCCGCCACCGAGGTGGTCGGCATCGCGCAGCGCGTGCTGAACGAGGCCGTGCAAGCGTCGCCTTAACGAATTGCGGTGCTTGCGCGCCTGCAACGCCGTCGCTACCAAGGCCAACAACCGAGGCGGTACCGCTTGAGCCAAGATTTGAGCAAAGACCTGATCGCAGCCCATCTCAAAACCTCGCTCGCGGCGTTCGAACGCGCAGGCAAGGATGCCGCGATGCTGTCGGCTGCGCGAAAAATCGCGCAGGTGATCGTTCACGGGCTGCGCTCCGGCCACAAGCTCCTGCTCGTCGGCAATGGCGGGAGCGCGGGCGACGCGCAGCACATCGCTGCCGAGATCGTCGGGCGCTACAAGCGCGAGCGCCCGGCCTTTCCCGCGATCGCGCTGACCACCGACTCGTCGGCCCTGACCGCGATCTCCAACGACTACGGCTTCGAGCAGGTCTTTGCGCGACAGGTCGCCGGCCTCGGCCGCCGCGGCGACATATTGCTGGCGCTGTCGACCTCCGGCCGCTCGCCGAATATTTTGGCGGCGCTGCGGGTCGCCCATGAGCACGGCCTGATCACCATCGGCTTCACCGGCACCAAGGGCGCGGCAATGGGCGTGGCCTGCGATCATCTCTTGGTCGCGCCGAGCGACGACACGCCCGTGATCCAGCAGATCCATCTCGCCGTCGCTCATGGAATTTGCGACGAGGTCGAGCAGGCCTTGATGCACAAATGACCGCCGCGACCGTCGAGAGACCCGCGGCCTTCCTCGATCGCGACGGCGTCGTCAACCACGACGACGGCTATATGGGCACGCAAGACCGAATTCGCTGGATGCCGAATGCAGCGAAAGCGATCCGCCGGCTCAACGACGCCGGCTATCTCGTGTTCTTCTTCACCAATCAGTCCGGCGTGGCGCGCGGCTTCTTCACCGAGGCCGAGCTCAACGTGCTGCATGACTGGATGTGCGCCGAGCTCTTGGCGCAGGGCGCGCGCATCGACGACATCCGCTACTGCCCGCATCATCCCGACGGCACCGTCGCCGGCTATCGCGAAGACCATCACTGGCGCAAGCCGGCGCCGGGCATGATCCTCGACCTGATGCAGCACTGGGCGGTGCGCCGCGCCGGCAGTTTTGTGATCGGCGACCGGCCCAGCGACATCGAGGCGGCAACGGCCGCGGGCTTGCCCGGCTTCCTGTTTGAGGGCGGCGATCTCGACGCCTTCGTCGCCGATGTGATGGCTCAAACCAGCGTGCGATAAACCTTCGCGATCCCGTCCGCTTCGGCGTCGAGGCCGAATTTGTCCAGCGCACGTTGACGCGCGCGTGCGCCCATCGCCACCGCGGATGCGACATCGCGCATCAACGGCTCGAGTGCGGCCACCAGCGCGTCGGCATCGCCCGGCGGGATCAGCACGCCCGTGACACCATCCTCCACGACGAGCTCGGCCGCGCCGGCGCGCGCAGCGACCAGCGCGCTGCCCGCGGCCATCGCCTCGATCAGGGTCAGGCCAAAACCTTCGTTGCGCGAGGTGAAGGCGTAGATGGTGAGCCGCTTGTACCAGCGCTGTACCTCTTCGATCGGCAACTCGCCTGTCATGACGATGCGCGAGGCGAGCCCGGCGGCTTCGATCCGCTTCTTCAGGTCGTTTGCAAACATCATCTGGTCGGGCGTGATGGCGCCGACCATCACCGCAGAGAAATCCGGATAGCGCGGCAACAACCTCAGCATCGCCTCGACGAAGACGTCACTGCCCTTTTGCGCGCGAATGCGGCCGAAGCAACCGACGGCATAGCGTCCCGGCAGCCCGCTTTCAGCGAAAGCTTCGGCGCGATCGGCAGGCGGCGCATAGATCCCGGTATCGACGCCATGCATCGCCACGACGGACTCGCGCTTCAGATATGAAGCGGAAATCGACGAGGTCGCGATGATCGCGTCCATCCGGGCGATCAGCCGGCGCGTCAGCCAGGTGTGATGGCGTTGCGCGGCCGAGGTGAAGACCAGCTTCAGCGGCCAGCCGAACGCCCGCAGCAACAGGCCTGCGATCATCTCGTTGTTGCGCCGCGCGTGCCAGATCAACGGCGCCGGCCGCCGCCACAGCCGCAGCAGATCGCCGAAACCCATCCGCGCGATACCCGCGGGCGCATCGCTCCCAAGCCAGGCGGCGCGGAACAGCTTCGCCAGATGCGGCGAGACCATGCGGCTGGTCGCAGTGACGCCGGTATAGCGCCAGTGCAGGTTCGGCACGATCACCTGCAGATCCTCGGCGATATCAGCGTCGTTTGGCACGAAAACTCCGATTTTACCGAAGTCCTATACGCAACATTAAGCATAGTGACCAGTTCAACCCTCCCGAAACCAGCTCTTCACCGCACCGCCGATAGCATCGCGCGTTATCGAGGGACGGGTGAAGACATGACTGTGCTTGTCACCGGCGGGGCCGGTTATATTGGAAGCCACATGGTTCTGGCGCTGGCGGAAGCCGGCGAAAGCGTCGTCGTGGTCGACAATCTCTCGACCGGCTTTGCCAACATGCTACCCGACGGCCTGCCGCTTGTCGTCGGCGATGCCGGCGACGAGACCCTGATCGAGAACGTGATCGCGCAGCATCGCGTCGAAAGCATCATCCATTTCGCAGGCTCGGTTGTCGTGCCGGATTCGATGCGCGACCCGCTCGGCTATTACCGCAACAACACCATGACCACCCGCAGCCTGCTCAACGCCGCGGTCAAATGCGGCATCGGCCGCTTCATCTTCTCCTCGACCGCCGCCGTCTACGGCAATCCGGACCAGATGCCGGTGCCCGAGCATGCGCCGACCCGGCCGCTGTCGCCCTACGGCTCGTCGAAGCTGATGTCCGAGATCATGCTGCATGACGTCGCCTCCGCGCACGACATGAACTACGCCGTGCTGCGCTATTTCAACGTCGCCGGCGCGGATCCGGAAGGCCGCATCGGGCTTGCCACCATCGGCGCGACGCATCTGTTGAAGATTGCGATGGAGGCCGCGACCGGCCAACGCGCCAAGATCGACGTGTTCGGCACCGACTATCCGACGCCGGACGGCAGCTGCATTCGCGACTTCATCCATGTCACCGATCTCGCCCAGGCGCATCGCGCCGCGCTCGCCTATCTGCGCAATGGCGGACCGTCGGTGACGCTGAACTGCGGCTACGGCCGCGGCTATTCCGTGCTGGAAACCATCGAGGCCGTGCGCCGCGTCTCGGGCCGCAATTTCGCGGTCCAGTACGCGCCGCGGCGGCCGGGCGACATCATGACCATGGTTGCCGACACCAGCCGGCTGCGCGCCACGCTGAACTGGACGCCGCAATTCGACGATCTCGAAACGATCGCGCGGCATGCGCTGGCCTGGGAAGAAATCCTGTTCCGCGAGCGCCACACCGACATCAAGCACGCGGCCTCTGCCTAAATCCCATCCTCCGCAAGCCCTTAATTGGACTTGAAAACCTTGCCCATAGCGGGCAAGGAGCCTTGGGCGTACGGGTGAATCCCGCCCGGCGCCGAAGGATTTGGGATGGCCGAGTTTCCGCGCAAAATCACCGACGATCCCTATGGCGCGGCGATCCTGATTCGCCGCCTGGTGACGGAACAGGGCGCTGTTTATTGGCGGCGCTATCTGCTCGCCTTCGCGCTCATGGGTGTCGCAGCCGGTGCGACCTCGCTATCCGCCTACTTCCTCGGCGATGCGATCAACAAGGCCTATATCGAGAAGAATATCCCGGGCATCGCGGTCTATTCCACGGTCATCTTCCTCTTGTTCCTGATCCGCGGCATCGCGATCTATCAGCAGACGGTGACGCTGTCGAAGATCAGCAACGCGATCCTCGCCAACAACCAGCGCAAGCTGTTTGCCAAGCTGATGAGCGAGAGCATCGGCTTCTTCTCCGAGCGGCACTCGTCTGAATTCCTGGCGCGGCTTACGGCCGGCGCCAATTCCGTGACGCAGGTTCTCAATCTCCTGATCAACGCGCTCGGGCGCGACCTGTTGCTGCTGATCGGCCTCGTCGTGGTGATGCTGATCCAGGACGCCTACATGGCGATGCTCGGCTTCCTGATCGCGCCGCCGGCGATGGTGGTGCTGCGCAAGCTGGTGAAGCGCATCAAGGGCCTTGCCTACAATCAGTTCACGGGCACCGCGAGCATTCTGGAAACCATGCAGGAGTCGCTGCAGGGCATCCGCACCGTGAAGGCGTTCACGCTGGAAGAGACCATGCGCCGGCGCATCAACCACAATATCGAGGCGGTCGAGCGCAACGCCAACAAGATGGCGCGGGTGTCGAACCGCGCGAGCCCGCTGATGGAGACGCTCGGCGGCCTCGCGGTGGCAGGCGGCCTGATGTATGGCGGCTACGGCGTGGTGGCGCTGCATGCGACGCCCGGCCAGTTCTTCTCGTTTCTGACCGCGTTCCTGATGGCCTACGAGCCGGCCAAGCGGCTGGCGCGGCTCAACATCGACCTCAACAGCCAGCTGGTCGGCGCGCGCATGCTGCTCGAGGTCGTCGACAGCCCGGCCACGGAAATCTCCGACGACGACAAGCCGTCGTTGAAGCTGACGGACTCGCGGGTCGAGTTGCGCGACGTCAGCTTCGCCTATCGGCCCGGCGAACCGGTGCTGAACCGGATGAGCTTCGTCGCCGAGCCCGGCAAGGTGACCGCGCTGGTCGGTCCCTCCGGCGGCGGCAAGTCGACCGTGCTGGCGCTCTTGCTCCGCTTCTACGAGGTCAGGCAGGGCGACATCCTGATCGACGGGCAGTCGATTTCGCAGGTGTCGCGGCGTTCGCTGCGCGAACAATCCGCCTATGTCGGCCAGGACGTCTACCTGTTCCGCGACACCATTCGCGCCAACATCGCCTTCGGCAAGGCGGGCGCGACCGAGGCCGAGATCGTCGAGGCCGCGAAGGCGGCGTGCGCCCATGACTTCATCATGAGCTTCCCGCTCGGCTACGACACGCCGGTCGGCGAACTCGGCACGCAGTTGTCCGGCGGCCAGCGCCAGCGCATCGCGGTGGCGCGCGCGCTGATCAGGAACGTACCGCTCATCCTGCTCGATGAAGCGACCGCCGCGCTCGACTCCGAATCCGAAAAGCAGGTGCAGGAGGCGATCGAGCATCTCTGCCAGAACCGCACCACTATCGTGATCGCCCACCGCCTGCACACCATCATGCATGCCGACACCATCCTGGTGGTGGAGGCCGGCGAGATCGTCGAGCGCGGACGCCACGAGGAATTGCTGCGGCGCGGCGGCCGCTATGCCTCGTTCTTCCGTCTCCAACAGCGCGAAACATCCGCTCTGGCGTCGATTGGCGCAACAGCGTAAATACCAGCCCGATTTTCCCACCCAACCTCGCGCCCCGAGAGCTTTCATGAACGCTTTTGTCATTCCCGCTCCCCAGCAAGCCGCAATCCCCGTTGCCGGCGAGTCCAAATCCTTCCCCGTGCGCCGCATCTGGTGCGTCGGCCGCAACTATCTCGAGCACATCCGCGAGATGGGCAACGACGAGCGCGCGCCGCCGTTCTTCTTCGCCAAGCACGCCGACATGCTGGTGCCTGACGGCGCCACTATTCCCTATCCGCCGCTGACCAAGGACCTGCATCACGAAGTCGAACTGGTGGTGGCGATGAAGAGCGGCGGGCTGAACATCCCGACCGAAAAGGCGCTCGACCACGTTTACGGCTACGCCGTCGGCATCGACCTGACGCGGCGCGACCTGCAGATTGCCTCGCGCAAGAAGGAACGTCCCTGGGAGATCGGCAAGTCGTTCGACTATTCTGCGCCGTGCTCGGCGATGCAGCCGGCCTCCAGGATCGGTCATCCGACGAAGGGCAAGATCTGGCTGACGGTGAACGGCACCGAAACCCAGAAGGGCGACCTCACCGAATTGATCTGGAACGTGCCGGAGATCATCTGGCAGCTCTCGCAGCAGGTCGCGCTCGGCGCCGGCGACATCATCATGACGGGAACCCCGGCCGGGGTGTCGCAGCTCAAGCCGGGCGACAAGATCGAATGCGGCGTGGACGGCGTCGGCACGCTGAAGGTGACGATCGGCAAGGCCGCGGCGTAAACCGAATGGACCGGGCGAACGACGAGGCCTCGAAAGGGGCCTTTTCGTTTTTTGGAGGCGCGCCGATCTTTGCTATAGCTCGCCGAGGCCCGCGGGGATTTTTTCCGATGAATGCATTCCAGCCTTTCAGCGAGAGGCGCGACGCAACCCTGGCGCTGCTGGTCGGCGCCTTCCTGATCCTGACCTGCGTGTCGCTGACCGAGGTGCTGCACACCAGCATGCCCGGCAATCCCCTGTTCTGGCAGGCCGTTGCCAGCGTGGCCGCGCTCGGCCTCTTCATCCCGCTGTTCATGTGGGCGCGTTTCAGTTTCGGATACCTCGTCGGCTTCAATTTCTATTGCATGATCGCCGGCTACATCTGGCTCAGCTATTTCATCGTCGGCGACTATGACCACGCGCAGGCCAGATGGTCGCTTGCCGCTTCCTTGCTGTTGCTGCTCGTGCCGCTGCTGTTCCAGGCGAGACCGTTGCGGCCGCGTTTCAGCTTGTCGGCGCAAACGATGAACCGCCTGTTGCCGGGCTTGCTCGCCTCCGCTCTCCTCGTGCTGGCATGGAATGCCGTGTACGGATTCGCCTTCGTCTCGACGGCGGAGGCCGACCGGCTGCGCGGCACGCTGTCGCGGCCGACCGTGCTCAGCTACATCGACAGCTGGCTCGCCGGCGCGCTGCTGCCGTTCGCCTTCGCCTGGTTCGCGAGCAGGCGGCGATACGTGCTCGCCGCGCTGAGCATCATCCTGATCGCCGCGTTCTATCCGGTGTTGCTGAACAAGACCGTCGCCTTCGCCGGCGTCTGGCTGCCGTTTCTTTTCATCCTGTTCAGCCTGGTCGAGGCGCGGCGCGCCGCGGCCCTCTCGCTGCTGCTGCCGTTGTTCTTCGGGCTCGTCGTGGTCTGGCTGACGGAGATCGGCCTGCCGAAACAAATCTACGTGCTCGTCTATGGCGGTGTGAACTATCGCATGCTGGCATTCCCGGCGATGGCGCTGGATCGCTACTTCGATTTCTTCGCGCATCACGACCTGACGCATTTCTGCCAGATCGGCATCGTGCGTCACTTCACCGGCTGTCCCTACCAGTTCCAGCTCGGCGCCGAGATGGAGCAGCATTACCACATGGGCAATCTCAACGGCTCGCTGTTTGCGACCGAAGGCATCGCTTCGGTGGGCCCGATCCTTGCACCGCTCTCTGCCCTGGTCTGCGGGCTGATCCTGTCGATCGGCAACAGCGTCTCCGCGCATTTACCGACGCGATTCGTCGCCACCTCGGCGGGCGTGGCGATACAGGTGCTGGTGAACGTGCCGCTGTCGGCGAGCCTGTTGTCGAACGGGCTCTTGCTGCTGTTCCTGCTGTGGTACGTGACGCCCCCGCTTTCTTATCCCTCCCCCACGAGCTCGGCAGCGCTCTTGCGCGCCAGAGCGAGTGGCGGGGAGGGATAAGGACGACACTCACGAATACTGCATCACGCCGTCGTCGACCTTGCCCCAGCGCAGCGAGACGATGTCGAGCGCGTAGTTCTGGTAGAGCCGCCATGGCCGCCGCGAGCCCTGCTTGGGCATTTTCGCGATCGAGCGCTGCACATAACCCGACGAAAAATCGAGCGACGGCAGCGCCTCGATCGAGGGATCGTTGTTCTTCGGCACGGCCTGCCGGTAGTTGTGCCGGTCCATGTAATTGAGCAGCCGGCAGACATATTCGCAGGTGAGATCGCATTTCAGCGTCCACGACGCGTTGGTGTAACCGAAGGCCGAAGCGAGATTCGGCACGTCCGAATACATCATGCCCTTGTAGTTCAGCGTCTTGGCAAAATCGATCGCGCGGCCGTCGACGCTGACCTCGACGCCGCCCAACACCTGCAGCACGAGGCCAGTCGCGGTGACGATGATGTCGGCGGCAAGCTCGCTGCCGTCCTTCAGGCGGATGCCGTTCTCGGTAAACGCGTCGATCTCGCTGGTGACGACGGAGGCGCGCTTCTCCCGGATCGAGTTGAAGAGGTCGCCGTCCGGCACGAGGCAGAGCCGCTGATCCCAGGGGTTGTAGCGCGGCGTGAAATGCGTATCGACGTCGTAATCCGGGCCGAGCGCCATGCGCACGCCGCCGAGGATCAGCTTCTTGACCCGGTCCGGCTTGCGCCGCGAGAGCTGGAAGAAATACATCCCCAAGAGCACGTTGCGCCAGCGGATCATGTGATAGGCGGTCCTGGCCGAGAACTTTTGCCGAAGCTTGTTGGCGAGCGGATCCTGCGCCGGACGCGACACCACATAGGTCGGCGAGCGCTGCAGCATGGTGACGTGATCTGCAGTCTTCGCCATCTCCGGCACCAGCGTTACTGCCGTGGCGCCCGAGCCGATCACGACCACGCGCTTGCCGGCATAGTCGAGGTCTTCGGGCCATTTCTGCGGGTGCACGATTTTGCCGGCAAAATCGCCGACGCCCTTGAACTCTGGCGTGTAGCCTTCCTCGTAGCGATAGTAACCGGCGCAGGAGAACAGGAAATTGCAGGTGAAGGTGACGGTTTCGGTCGCGCCCTCGCCCGCGATGCGCTCGGCTTCCACCGTCCACCGCGCATCGCCCGTCGACCATGACGCGCGCTTGACGCGATGATGGTAGCGGATCTTCCTCTCGATGCCGTTCTCAACAGCGGTCTCGCGCACGTAGTTGAGGATGCGTGGGCCGTCGGCGATCGCCTTCGGCTCGGTCCACGGCTTGAAGGAATAGCCGAGCGTGAACATGTCCGAGTCGGAGCGGATGCCGGGATAGCGGAACAGGTCCCAGGTGCCGCCGATGGCGTCGCGGCCTTCGAGGATGACGAAATTCTTCGACGGACATTTGGTCTGCAGGTGATAGCCGGCGGCGATGCCGGACAGGCCGGCGCCGATGATCACCACGTCGAAATGTTCTACAGGCATTGCGCTCTCCGCAACTGGCACGCCGGCGGCCGGCGAGATCTATATACGTGGCCCGGCCCGTCGCATCCAGCCTCTTTTGGCACATATGGTGTCAATTTAAGCACCGCCAAACCCCGTATTAGACACGGCCTTGCGTTGCCGCGGCGCGGTTCGCGCCCGGATTTTTGCTTTCGGCTCCACCCTCGAAATGAAGAGGGCGCAGGGAATGCCGGGTGCACGCCGCACCCACTGCCTTACGCGCAAACAGAAAAAAACGCGCGCAGGCCAACACAGGTACGCCGAAATCACTCCGGCATTCCCTGCGCGATGGTTTGACGACTTACTCTGCGCTCTCCCCGGTGTATCGGGCTTTTTAGTCACCGTCGTCCGCGAAAAATCGTCCACGAACTTGACCCCAGCGTCGAGGGGACAGAACCACGCAGCTTGGTCGTACGCGCTGGCCTGCGATCGTCTCGCTGGCTTTCGCGTCCACCGCTCCCCGCCTCACGTATCGTGACGATTGGCCGAACGCCCCTCTTCACGAGGCGGGATGGGGGAAATGTAGCGCCATTTCCGATTTTCGAAAGAGAATTATTTTTGCGCAAAGGGCTTGAACAGGCGGAAGCGGTTGAGAAGATTTTAAAAATTCGAATTTCGGCGCAACCGATTAGAGGGTGAAGTCAACGTCTGCGTTAGGGATCGTCACCTCGATCCGCCTTGAATAGCGTGAAATCCCGCTATAACGCGTCCAGGATGCGTGAAGCCCGGACCGAATTGATTGTTTGCCACGATTGCAGGAGGCCGGTTTCGTTCTCCGCGACGACGTGTCCTAACTGCGGCTCGCTGGAGCCTGGCGGCCCCTACGTTCACAGCGGACGCGAGCTGCGCCGCCTCCGAGGCGAGGCACGCAACGACCACACGCTCCTTTTTGCAGTGCTCGGGTGTGGGCTTGGCGGCGCACTGTATGGCGCGGTGACGGCGTCGGGCACCTTCGCGGCCATTCTATTCGGCTGCCTTTACGGTTGCCTCGGCGCACTGATCGGCGCACCGGTCGCTTTTGTGATTAACATGACGCGACACCTTGGCCGCTAGCAGGGCTCTCTACCCACCCGCTCCACCAGATGCACCCTTGAAGGCCCCGGCTCGAAGGGTCCTGCGAAATATTGCGTTTCATGCGCCACCAGACCGTCGCGGAATTCCATGATGCTCACCGTGTAGGACGGCGTGCCGTCGTAGGTGAGAACGAATTCTGTGACCCAAAGGTCGCCGCTGCCGACGATGCGGCGGACCGTAAAGCGCTTCGTGTTCGGCTGGACGCGCCGGCTCTCCTGGATATTGCCGCGGCCGCGGATGCGCTCGCCGGATTGCGGATAGTCGAGCACGGCGTCCTCGCGGTAGATGTCGTGCTCGGCCTCGAAATCGCTGGCGTCCGAAGCCTTCCAATGGCGTTCCAACGCCTGCCGCAGGGTTCGATCATCCATGTCTATCTCCGGCGAACGTCCCTGAATGTGGGCGCACCCGGCCAATGCGCCAGAGGCCTAGGGCCCCGCGGTCCACGACAAAAACGGCGGGCTTTCGCCCGCCGCTCGTGGATGCGCGATGAAAATAGACGCGATCAATACCGGTAGTGATCGCTCTTGTACGGGCCTTGCTGCTTGACGCCGATATAGTCGGCCTGCTCCTTGCTCAGCGTCGTCAGCTTCGCGCCGATCTTGGCGAGATGCAGGCGGGCCACCTTCTCGTCCAGCGTCTTGGGCAGCACGTAGACCTTCTTCTCGTATTTGCCGCTCTTGTTGTTGGCGAACAGCTCGATCTGCGCCAGCGTCTGGTTGGTGAAGGAGGCCGACATCACGAAGGACGGATGGCCCATGGCATTGCCCAGGTTCACCAGCCGGCCTTCCGAAAGCAGGATCATACGCTTGCCGTCGGGGAAGGTGATCTCGTCGACCTGCGGCTTGATGTTGGTCCATTTCAGGTTACGCAGGGCGGCGACCTGGATCTCGTTGTCGAAATGGCCGATGTTGCAGACGATGGCGCGATCCTTCATCGCGCGCATGTGCTCGATGGTGAGGATGTCCTTGTTGCCGGTCGCGGTGACGAAGATGTCGGCGCGCGGAGCGGCGTCTTCCATGGTCGTGACCTCATAGCCTTCCATCGAGGCCTGCAGCGCGCAGATCGGATCGACTTCGGACACCATCACGCGGCAGCCGGCCTGGCGCAGCGAGGCCGCCGAGCCCTTGCCGACGTCGCCAAAACCCGCGACCATCGCGATCTTGCCCGACATCATCACGTCGGTGCCGCGGCGGATGCCGTCGACCAGCGACTCGCGGCAGCCATAGAGGTTGTCGAACTTCGACTTGGTGACGCTGTCGTTGACGTTGATCGCAGGGAACAGCAGCGTGCCCTTGTTGGCCATCTCGTAGAGACGGTGCACGCCGGTCGTGGTCTCTTCCGAGACGCCCTTGATGTTCCTTGCGATCTCGGCGAACCAGCCCTTCGGCTTTTCCTTCAGAAGCTTCTTGATCAGCACATAGAAGATTTCCTCTTCCTCGGAAGCAGGCTTGTCGAGGAAAGCGGTGTCGCCCTGCTCGGCGCGGTAGCCGGCATGCACCAGCATGGTGGCGTCGCCGCCGTCATCGAGGATCATGTTGGGCGTGCCGCCGCCGTGCCAGTCGAACAGCTTTGCGGTGTAGTCCCAGTATTCGGTGAGCGTCTCGCCCTTCACCGCGAACACCGGGATGCCGGCGGCGGCGATCGCAGCCGCGGCGTGATCCTGGGTCGAATAGATGTTGCAGGAGACCCAGCGGATGTCGGCGCCGAGTGCGGCCAGCGTTTCGATCAGTACCGCGGTCTGGATGGTCATGTGCAGGGAGCCTGCGATCCGCGCGCCCTTCAATGGTTGTTTGGGGCCATACTCCTCGCGCGTCGCCATCAGGCCGGGCATCTCGGATTCGGCGAGCGAGATCTCCTTGCGGCCGAATTCGGCAAGCGAGAGGTCCTTGACGATGTAGTCGGTGAAGGCGGGCTTCTTGGCGGCGGCGGTCATGAGAGCTTCCTGTCCTCTGGCTCGTCATTCCGGGGCGCCTCGACAGAGGCGAACCCGGAATCTCGAAATAATGGATAAGGATTCCGGGTTCAGCGCTGCGCGCTGCCCCAGAATGACGCTAGTCATCAAACAGCGCGCTTCAACTGATCGGCGAGATCGGTCTTCTCCCAGGAGAAGCCGCCATCCCTGTCAGGCGCGCGGCCGAAATGGCCGTAGGATGCGGTGCGGCGGTAGATCGGCCGGTTCAGCTGCAGCGCGCGGCGGATGTTGGTCGGCGTCAGGCGGAACAGCTGTGGCAACACCTTCTCGAGCTTCTTCTCGTCGACATGCGAGGTGCCGTGGGTATCGACCAGCAGCGACATCGGATCGGCGACGCCGATGGCGTAGGCGACCTGGATGGTGCAGCGCTCGGCCAGTCCCGCGGCGACGACGTTCTTGGCGAGATAGCGCGCCGCGTAGGCGGCGGAGCGGTCGACCTTGGTCGGGTCCTTGCCGGAGAAGGCGCCGCCACCATGCGGGGCGTAGCCGCCATAGGTGTCGACGATGATCTTGCGTCCGGTCAGGCCGCAGTCGCCGTCGGGACCGCCGACCACGAAATTGCCGGTCGGGTTGACCAGGAAGTCGGAGGACTTTTGCGGCATCCAGCCTTTTGGCAAGGCGGATTCCACCGCGGTCGAGATCATCTCCTTGATCAGGCCGGGCGTGTACTTCTTGTTGTTGCGGCTCTTCTCATTGTGCTGGGTCGAGACCACGACCTTGGTGCAGCCGGTCGGCTTGCCCTGCACATATTTCACCGTGACCTGGCTCTTGGCGTCGGGCTGCAGATCGGCGAGCTGGCCGTTGCGCCGCTTCTCGGAGAGCACCTTCAAAATCTTGTGCGCGAAATAGATCGGCGCCGGCATGTACGAACCCTTCTCGTACACCTCGCTCTCGGTGCAGGCGTAGCCGAACATCATGCCCTGGTCGCCCGCGCCCTCCTCCTCGCCGCTCTTCCTTTTCTTGGCGTCGACGCCCATCGCGATGTCGGGCGACTGGCCGTGCAACAGCACCTCGACGTCGGCGCCGTGATAGGAGAAGCCGTTCTGGTCGTAGCCGATGTCTTTCACCACATCGCGCGCGATCTGCGTGATCAGCTCGCGATCGACCACCGACTTGCCATGAATGGTGCGGAACAGCTGGCCGCGGCCCTCGCCGGCGATGACGATCTTGTTGGTGGTGCACAACGTCTCGCAGCCAAGGCGGGTGTTGACGAGGCTGTCGTCGGCAATGCCGAGCTTGACGTCCTTCTCGATGAAGGCGTCGAGGATCGCATCGGAAATTTGATCCGAGACCTTGTCCGGATGACCCTCGGACACCGACTCTGAGGTGAACAGATAAGACTCGCGCATTTAAGCAGACCCCTGTTTCCGCTCGCTGGAGCGGGTTCGTTCTTTCATGTCCTAGTGGAGCGGATTTGACGTTCGCATCCACTCGCCGCAACGTCCTTTTGCGAACGTCAAATCAAAGCTCCACTAGCATTATTATTTACTGGTGGTCCTTTGATTCCAACATTCGCAAACGTGGCTCCCGGAATGGGAGCGAATGTTAGAATCGGACCACCAGAGTGTCAGTCCCGCCGCCGCGAGATGACGTAGGATTCGTCGTAAAACCACAGCCCGTTATGCTTCCGCAGCACGTCCCTGGCGGCATCGAGAG
>Ga0070741_10004453_pt1 | contig 32685 bp, 4 predicted proteins | sample Coa_R1_4_FD_66440 | JGI IMG/M metagenome (GOLD analysis project Ga0070741, IMG submission 66440) | Surface soil microbial communities from Centralia Pennsylvania, which are recovering from an underground coalmine fire - Coalmine... | ecosystem: Environmental > Terrestrial > Soil > Unclassified ... | reverse complement strand
GATCGATGTGATCGAAGCGCACGGCACCGGCACACCGCTCGGCGATCCGATCGAGGTACAGGCGCTCGGCGCCGTGCTGCGCGAGGGACGCGCGGCCGATCGGCCGGTGGTGATTGGATCGGTCAAGACGAACATCGGCCACACGCAGGCGGCGGCGGGCGTCGCCGGCCTGATCAAGTTGGTGCTGGCGCTGCAGCACGGCGAAATTCCGCCGCACCTGCACTTCGCGACGCCGAACCCGTACATTCCGTGGAACGACCTGCCGGTGAAGGTTGCGACCGGCGTGACGCCGTGGCCGTCGGTGGCCGAGGGCCGGTTTGCCGGCGTCAGCGCGTTCGGGTTCAGCGGCACCAACGCGCACATCATCGTCGGCGACGCGCCGCGCGCCGAAACGAGCGCGGCCGCCGCCGAGCGTCCGTTGCACGTGCTGACGCTGTCGGCCCGCACGGAGACCGCGCTCGGCGAGGTCGCCCGACGCGTGGCGCAGCGAATCGCCGACGACTCCTCGCTGTCGATCGCCGACGTCTGTTTCACCGCGAACACGGGACGGGCGCGGCTGCCGTATCGGCTCGGGCTCGTCTGCGAGTCGGCGACGCAGACGGCGGAGGCGCTCGCCGCCGTGGCGAACGGTCGCGAGGCGCCCGGCGTGATCCGGGCAAAGGTGACGACCGCCGATCGGCCGAAGGTAGCGTTCCTGTTCACCGGCCAGGGATCGCAATACGTCGGGATGGGCCGTCAGCTCTACGACACGGAACCGACGTTCCGACGGGCCCTGGATCGCTGCGCATCGATTGCCGACGCGTTCCTCGATCGGCCGCTGCTGGGCGTGCTGTATCCGGCTTCCGGCGAGGCGTCGCCGCTCGACCAGACGGCCTACACGCAGCCGGCGCTGTTCGCGATCGAGTACGCGCTGGCCGAACTGTGGCGCTCCTGGGGCGTGGAGCCGGCGGCGGTGCTGGGCCACAGCGTCGGCGAGTACGCGGCCGCATGCGTGGCCGGCGTGCTCCCGCTCGAACACGCGATCGAACTGGTGGCGGCGCGCGGCCGGCTGATCCAGGCGCTCCCGTCGGGCGGCGCGATGGCCGCGATCTTCGCCGGCGAAGCGCAGGTGATCGAGGCGCTCGCCGGCGATCCGCGCGTCTCGATTGCCGCCGTCAATGCACCGGACAACGTCGTCATCTCCGGTGACGGCGAAGCGGTGCGCGACGCGTCGGCGCGCTTCGAAGCCGCCGGCGTGCGCACCGAAGCGCTCGTGGTCTCTCACGCGTTCCATTCGCCGCTGATGGATCCGATGCTCGACGAGTTCGAACGTACCGCCGCGCGCATCTCGACCGCGCCGCCGCGCCTCGCGTTCGTGTCGAACGTCACCGGCAAAGTCGAGCGCGGCAACTTTGCGACCGCGGCGTACTGGCGCAGGCACGTGCGCGGCACCGTGCGCTTCGCCGATTCGGTCGCGGCGCTGCACGAGCATGGCGCGACGATGTTCGTGGAGATCGGGCCGAAGCCGACGCTGTCCAGCCTGGGCAGCCGGTGCGTGCCCGCGGATCGCACCGTGTGGCTGCCGTCTCTGAGCCGCGGCCGCGACGACTGGCGCCAGATGCTGTCGACGCTGGCGGCGCTCGCGGTACACGGCATCGACGTCGACTGGAACGGCTTCGAGCGCAACGCCGGACGGCGTACGCGCGTGGCGCTGCCGACCTATCCGTTCCAGCGCGAGCGGTACTGGCTGCCGACGCCCGCCGCCGGCGCGCGCCCCGCAGCCGCGAAGGCCGACGCGCGCCATCCGCTGGTTCATCGGCGGCTGCGATCGGCGTCGCGCGATGTCCAGTTCGAATCGGAGTTGAGCGCCGAGTCGCCGTCCTTCGTCGGCGACCACAAGGTGTACGGCCTGGTCGTCTTTCCGGCGACGGCGTACCTGGAATCGGTCGTCGAGGCGGCGGGTGATGCGTTCCATGGACGGTCTGTCGCCGTGCGCGACATCGAGTTCGCCGAGGCGCTCGTATTGCCCGAGCAGGCAACCCGCGTCGCACAGCTCGTCTTCACACCCGACGGCGAGCACGCTGCGACGTTCACGTTCTGCAGCCTCGACGGGACGGAAGGCTCTGCCCACGACTCGTGGCGCGTTCACGTCACCGGCCGTATCGAGCTCGGCGACGAGGCGGTACCCGCGCCCCTGTCTCCATCGTCCATCCGCGAGCGCTGCGCGGAGGAGATCGACGGCGCGGCCTACTACGACGCGATGCTCGAGCGCGGGAACGACTACGGTCCGCGCTTTCGCGGCGTTCAGCGGATCTGGCGCGGCCGCGGCGAAGCGCTCGGCCGGATTCAATTTCCAGACGCCTACCGCACCGAGCTGGCCGCGTTTCGCGTCCACCCGGCACTGCTCGACGCGGCGCTGCAGGTGCTCGGCGCCGCCGTCGACCGCGACGGCGCGGATGCCAGCGACGACGAGACGTACCTGCCGGTGAACCTCGAACGGTATCGCGTGTTCGGAGCCGTGGACGGCGACGTGTGGACCCACGTTCGGCTCCGCGACGCCGAGCAGGTGAGCGGCGAATTGATCGTCTGCGACGTCGCGATGACCGCCGACGACGGCCGCGTCCTCGCGCTCGTCGAAGGCTTGTCGCTGAAGCGCGCGAGCCGCGACGCGGTCCGCCGCAGCCTGCACTCGACAGATGACGGCTGGACCTACGAGCTCGCGTGGCAGCACGCTGCCGCGCCGATCGCGCCGCCTGCCGACCACTCGGCAGCGGCGTGGCTGATCGCCGCCGATCGAGGCGGTGTCGGCGCACGGCTCGCGGCCACGCTGACGGCGCGCGGCGCGCGGGTGACGCTGGTGCAGCAACCCGGCGCCGACGCGGCTGCCGACGATCTGATTGTCGATCCGGTTCGCGCGACAGATTTCGAACCAGTGTGGCAGCGGATGTCAGCGGCGCCCGCCGCGTCGCCGTGGCACGTGGTCTGTCTCTGGCCGCTCGACGCCGGACAGCGCGAGCCCTCGTCCGAAGCGGAGCTCGACGCCGCGTGCGCGCGGGCGACAGCGGGCCTGCTGCATCTCGCACAAGCCGCGGCGCGGAGCGGCGGGCGCATCAGCCTGACGACGGTGACGCGCGGCGCGCAGCCGATCGCCGCCGATGACGACGTGGCAATCGCGCAGGCGCCGGCGTGGGGCCTGTCGCGGAGCATCGCGCTCGAATATCCCGACTGGCGCTGCAAGCGGATCGATTTGGACCCGGCGGGCGAGGATGATCTCGATGCGCTGTCCGATGAGCTGACGGTCGATCCACGCGAGGAGCAGGTCGCGTTCCGCGCGCGCACGCGTTACGTGTCGCGGCTGGTGAGAAGCGCCGGCGCGACGCGAGTCGCCGACGCCGCGCGGCGCGACCGCCGGCCGGTGCGGCTCGACATCGCCACGCGCGGCGTTCTCGACAACCTGAAGCTCGCCGAAGCGCCGCGCCGATCGCCCGGTCCGGGCGAAGTCGAAATCCGCGTCCATGCGAGCGGCCTCAACTTCCGCGACGTGTTGAACGCGCTCGGCGTCTACCAGGGCGACGCCGGGCCGCTCGGGACCGAGTGCGCCGGCACGATCGTGGCCGTCGGCGCCGGCGTGACGACGCTCGCCGTCGGCGACGAGGTGATGGCGATCGCCCCGGCGGCGTTCGCCACGTACGCGACCACGCGGGCGGCGCTCGCCGTGCGCAGGCCGGCGAACGTCAGCGCGATCACCGCCGCGGGCCTGCCGGTGGTGTTCATGACCGCGGACTACGCGCTGAACGACCTCGGCCGCCTCGCGCCCGGGGATCGCGTGCTGATTCATTCCGCGGCCGGCGGCGTGGGGCTCGCGGCGGTGCAGCTCGCGCAGCGCGCCGGCGCGGAGATCTTTGCGACGGCCGGCAGCGACGAGAAGCGCGCGTACCTGACGTCGCTCGGCGTGCCGCACGTCCTCAACTCGCGCACGCTCGAATTCGCCGACGAGATCATGGCGCGAACCGGCGGCCGCGGCGTCGACGTCGTGCTGAACGCGATGAACGGCGACTGGATTCCGAAGAGCCTCTCGGTGCTGGCGCCGCGCGGCCGGTTCCTCGAAATCGGCAAGGCCGGCATCTGGACGAACGAGCAGGTCGCGGCGGCGCGGCCGGATGTCGAGTACCACGTCATCTACATGGCCGACGTGGATCCGGCAATCGTCGGCGGCATTCTCGATCGGACGCGGCAGGCCATCGAGCGCGGGACGCTCGTCCCGCTGCCGACGCGCGAGTACCCGCTCGAGCGGGCGGCGGATGCGTTCCGCTTCATGGCCCAGGCGCGGCACATCGGCAAGATCGTCGTCGTGGACGAGTCGACCGCGGGCGGTCGACCGGAATCGCGCGGCACGTGGCCGACCGTCCAGCCCGACGCCACGTATCTGATCACCGGTGGTCTCGGGTCTCTCGGACTGCTCGTCGCGCGCCGCCTCGCGGCGATGGGCGCAACGCAGCTGGCAATGGTCGGCCGCAGCGCCCCGTCGCCGGCGGCCGCGGCAGCGATCCGCGAGCTCGAGGAGAGCGGCGTCGCCGTGACGATCGCGCGCGGCGACATCGGTTCGCGCGCGGATGTCGATCGGATACTGGCCGACATCGCCCCGTCCGCGGCGCCGCTGCGCGGGATCGTCCACGCCGCCGGCGTCCTCGACGATGGCATGCTGCCGCAGCAGGAGTGGGCGCGCTTCGAGCGAGTGTTCAGGCCGAAGGTGGCCGGCACGTGGCACCTGCATGACGCCACGCGGGCGCTGCCGCTCGACTTCTTCGTGATGTTCTCGTCGATCTCGTCGCTGTTCGGCGCGGCGGGACAGGCGAACTACGCGGCGGCCAACGCGTTCCTCGACGCAATGGCGCACCATCGGCGCGCCGGCGGCAGACGCGGCATCAGCATCAACTGGGGACCGTGGGGCGAGGCCGGGATGGCCGCCGACAGCGGCCGCCGCGATCGGCAGCGCTGGCGCGAGCGGGGCATCACGGCGTTCACCAACGAGCAGGCGCTCGGCGCGCTCGAGACGCTGATGCGCGGCGACGCCGTGCAGCCGTGCGTCCTCGACGTCGACTGGAGCGCGTTCCTGGCGCAGTATCCGCCCGGCCAGGAGCCGCCGGTCGTGCGGGAGCTGGTGCGCGGCCGCGCGGCCGCGCGGACCGCCGTCGTCGCGGACGCCCGCGAGACGTTGATGCGCGAGCTCGAGGGCGCGCCGCCGAACCGACGCGAACCGATCGTGATGACCCACGTGCGCAGCCTCGCGCTCAAGGTCCTCGGCCTCGGTGGGGCGGAGCCGATCGAACCGGCCGTCGCGCTCACCGAGCTCGGCCTCGATTCGCTGATGGCCGTCGAGCTGCGCAACGCGCTGAGCGCGTCGGTCGGAAAGCCGCTGGCGGCGACGCTGCTGTTCAAGTACCCGACGCTCGAGGCGCTGACCAGGTATCTCGTCGGCGAACTGTTTGCGGACGACGGCGCTGACGCCACACGCCAGCCGGCGCGGGAGCCGGCGCGCGACGCGGCGCTCGAGGCCGACGCCGCCGCGATTGCGCCGCTGTCGGACGAGGAAGTGCGTCGGCTGCTGGAAGAGGAGATCAAGTCGGTCGCCCAGAGCTGACCGGACCCGCCATGAGCGACGCGACCCCACGCCCCGGCGAGCTGACGCCCGACAAGCAGGCGCTGCTCGCGCTGCGCAAGATGCGCGCGAAGATCGAGGAGGTCGAGCGGGCCAGGACCGAGCCGCTCGCGATCGTCGGCATCGGCTGCCGCTTTCCCGGCGGCGCATCGGATCCCGATCGCTACTGGCAGCTGCTCCACGACGGCATCGACGCGGTGACGGACGTTCCGCGCGAGCGGTGGGACGTGGAGCGGTTCTACGATGCCGATCCGGGCGCCGAGGGCAAGAGCTACGTGCGCCGCGGCGCGTTCATCAGCGACATCGATCGGTTCGACGCCGCGCTGTTCGGCATCTCGCCGCGCGAAGCGGTCAGCCTCGATCCGCAGCAGCGTCTGCTGCTCGAGGTCACCTGGGAGGCGCTCGAGCACGCCGGGATCGCGCCCGCGTCGCTGTCGGGCAGCCGCACGGGCGTGTTCGTCGGCATCGGCGGCAACGATTACGCGCAGCGCCAGGTGCAGGCGGGCGCGCCGCTCGACATCTACTTCGGCACGGGCAACACGCTCAGCGCCGCCGCCGGCCGCCTGTCGTACGTGCTCGGCCTGACCGGGCCGAGCATGTCCATCGACACCGCGTGCTCGGCCTCGCTGGTGGCGGTCCACCTCGCGTGCCAGAGCCTGCGCGCCGGGGAATGCGCGATGGCGATCGCCGGCGGCGTCAGCCTGATGCTCGCGCCCGAGGTGTACGTGACGCTCTGCCGGGCGCGGATGCTGGCGCCGGACGGCCGGTGCAAGACGTTCGACGCGGCGGCGAACGGATACGTCCGCGGCGAGGGCTGCGGCGTCGTCGTGTTGAAGCGGCTGAGCGACGCGCTGGCCGACGGCGATCGCATTCTGGCGACCGTGCGCGGGAGCGCGGTCAATCAGGACGGCAAGAGCGGCGGCTTCACCGCGCCCAACGAGCTGTCGCAGCAGCAGGTGATCCGCGACGCGCTGGCGTCCGGCGGAGCGATGTCGCCGGCGTCGATCGACTACGTCGAGGCGCACGGCACCGGCACGTCGCTCGGCGATCCGATCGAGGTGCAGGCGCTCGCCGCCGTTCTCGGCGAAGGCCGCCCCGCGGATCGGCCGCTGGTGATCGGTTCGGTCAAGACGAACTTCGGCCATCTCGAATGGGCCGCGGGGATCGCGGGCCTCATCAAGGTGGTGCTCGCGCTGCAGCACCAGGAAATCCCGCGGCACCTGCATCTGCAGACGCTCAATCCGTACGTCGATTGGACGTCGCTGCCGGTGCGGGTGGCCGACGCGGCGCGGCCGTGGCCCGCCGGCGAACGGCCGCGGCTCGCGGGCGTCAGCTCGTTCGGGTTCACCGGCACCAACGCGCACATCGTCCTCGCGGAAGCGCCGGCCGCCGGGGCCGCGTCACCCGAAGCGGATCGGCCGCTGCACGTGCTGACGCTATCGGCACGGAGCGATGCGTCGCTGCGCGCGCTCGCGGTCCGAGCGGTCGACTGCCTGAACGGCGGCGGCGATCCGATCGCGGACGTCTGCTTCACCGCCAACGCCGGCCGGTCGCACTTCCAGCATCGCGTCGCGGCGATCGGCGCCTCGCATGCGGACTTCGCCGGCGCGCTGCAGGCGTGGATCGCGGGCGACGCGCCGGCGGCCGTGCGAAGCGGCCAGGCGGCGAGCGCGACGCGAGAGGATGTCGCGTTCCTGTTCACCGGCCAGGGATCGCAGTACGTCGGAATGGGGCGGCAGCTCTACGACACGCAGCCGGCGTTTCGCCGCGCCCTCGATCGCTGCGGCGAGCTGTTCGCGCCGCATCTGTCGGCGCCGCTGCTGCCGGTCATCTTCGGCACGGCCGACGCCGGCGCTCTCGATCAGACCGCGATGACGCAGCCGGCGCTGTTCGCGCTCGAATACGCGCTCGCCGAATTATGGCGGTCGTGGGGAGTCGAGGCGGCGGCGGTGATGGGGCACAGCCTCGGCGAGTACGTGGCGGCGTGCGTCGCCGGCCTGTTCTCGCTCGAAGACGCGGCGAAGCTCGTGGCGGGACGCGCGCGGCTGATGCAGTCGCTGCCCGCGGGCGGCGCGATGGCCGCCGTCGCCGTCGATGCCGACGCGGTGCGCTCCGTCATCGCCTCGTCGGGCCTCGCGTTATCGATCGCGGCGGTCAACGCGCCCGACAGCACGGTCATCTCGGGCGCGGCCGCGGCGGTGTCCGCCGCGATCGAACGCCTCGCCGCGGCGGGCGTCGAGACGCAGCGGCTGACGGTGTCGCACGCGTTCCACTCCGCGCTGATGGACCCGATTCTCGACGCCTTCGAGGCGATCGCGCGCACGGTCAGCTATCAGCGGCCGCGGATCGGCATCGTGTCGAACCTCACCGGCCGCGAGATCGATCCCGCCGAGATCGGCCGACCCGAGTACTGGCGACGGCACCTGCGGGAAACGGTCCAGTGCGCGTCGGGGCTGCGGGCGCTCCATGATCTCGGCGTCCGCACCTTCCTCGAGATCGGGCCGACCCCGACGCTCGCGTCGCTCGGACGCCGCACGATCGCCGACGATCGCATCGCGTGGCTGCCGTCGCTGCGGAAGGGACGCGGCGACTGGGACACGATCCTCGAGGCCGTGGCGGCGCTGTACGCGCGCGGCGTCGCGATCGACTGGAAGGGTTTCGATCGGGAATATCGCCGTCGCAGAGCCGAGTGGCCGACCTACGCATTCGATCGGCGCCGGTACTGGTTCGAGCCCGGCGCTGCGGCCCGTGTTGTCGAGCAACCCGATGCGCTGCCACGCCGGGACGACTGGCTCCACGAGGAAACGTGGGAGCCTGCGCCGCTCGGCGATACGGCGGCGGCGGTGCCCGCCAGTTGGTTGATCTTCGCCGACGAAGAGGGTGTGGCCGACGGTCTGGCCACGAGCCTTCCGGCGACCGACGTGTGCATGCGCGTCCGCCGCGGCAGGGCGTTCGTCCGGATCGACGCCACGCAGTACGAATCCACCGACGGGGCAGGCGACATCGACGACGTGGTGCGCACGTTCGTGTCGCAGACACGCGGCGTCCGTCGCATCGTGTACCTGTGGTCGCTCGGCACGGCGCCGGCAGACGGTGCGGTGGTCGACGCGGCGGAACGCGACGCGAACCGCGTGCTGCGGCTTGCGCGCGCGTTGGCCGGCTGCGCGGGCGACGACGCGCCGCGGCTCTGGATTGCGACGCGCGGCGCTCGCGTCGTGGCCGGATCGCCGACCGCGATCCGCGTCGATCAGGCGCCGCTCTGGGGTCTCGGTCGCACGCTGGCGGCAGAACAGCAGGCGAGCTGGGGCGGCCTCATCGATCTCGATCCGTCAGACGATGCCGCGACCTGCGCGCACGCGCTGCTCGCGGCCGTATCGGCGGGCGACGAGGATCAGATCTCGATTCGCGGCGGAGCGCGGCTCGCCGCGCGGCTCGCGCCGAAGGAGATGCCGGCGGTCGCGTCGCCGACGCCGTGGAGGCGCGACGCGGCATACATCGTCACCGGCGGCTTCGGCGGCATCGGCCTGGAGGTCGCCCGCTGGATGGCGCGGCAAGGCGCGCGCCGTCTCGTGCTGCTCGGCCGGCACGCGCTGCCGCCGCGCGCGGAGTGGGCCGGCCTCGATCCGCAATCGAGCGACGCCGCGCGCGTCGCCGCGGCGCTCGACCTCGAGGCGCTCGGCGCGACGGTGGAGGCGGCGGCCGTCGACGTCGGCGACGAGGCGCAAGTGTCGGCGTGGCTGGCGGCGTATCGTCACGAGCGTCGGCCGCCGATCCGCGGCATCGTCCACGCGGCCGGTGTGACGCAGTATCAAGCGATTGCCGACCACCGCGCGGGTGATCTCGAATCGGTCTGGCGCGGCAAGGTCGCCGGCGCGTGGCTGTTGAATCGCGCGCTCGCCGACACGCCGCTCGACTTCTTCGTGCTCTTCTCGTCGGCCTCCGCGCTCCTCAGCTCGCCGCTCGTCGGCAGCTATGCGGCGGCAAACGCGTTCCTCGACGCCGTGGCCGAGCATCGGCGCGCAAGCGGTCTCGCGGCGCTGAGCGTCAATTGGGGAGCGTGGGCACGCGTCGGCATGGCCGCCGGGGACGAGTCGCGATCGTCGACGAAGAACGCCATCCCGCCGGAGGTCGGCGTCGGCATGCTGGCCGCGCTGATCGAGCGGGACGTGCCGCGCGCGGCCGTCCTGCCGATCGACTGGCGCGAATGGCAGTCGTCGTATCCGGAGTTCGCCAAGTCGCCGTACTTGCGGCGTGTGATCGGCGCGAGCGGCGCGCCGGGCGCGGCGCGAGCGCGCAACGCGTCGATGCGCGCGGAGCTGCTTGCCGCGAGCGAGCCGGCGCGCGCGGCGATGGTGGCCGATCTGCTTGGCGACATCGTGTCGGCCGTGCTGCGGATTCCGCGCGCCGAGCTCGATCCGGCGGAGCCGCTCCGCCACGCCGGCATCGATTCGCTGATGGCGCTGGAGCTCCGGAACACGCTGCAGGACCGGACCGGCGTCAGCGTGCCGCTGGTGAAGCTCGTCGAAGGGCCGAGCGTCGCGGACCTCGCTTCGCTGGTGCTGACGGCGCTGGCCGAAGCGCCAGCCGAGCCGACGACGGCGGCCGCCCCATCGGACGCCGACAAGGACGGGGCGCTTGCGGGGGTGGCCGACCTGTCCGACGACGCCGTGGACGCGATGCTGCGGCGAATGTTGACGGAGCAGTAACCTCGACGAGCCGAAAAGCGCGGCGACAAAAGTCTCCGCGCAGGAAGACTGTAGTCGGCGCTTCAGCGGTTTCACTGTCAAAAACGCCTGAAAACACGCAACTTCTGTGGATCGGGTCTTGGACTCGGCATCGTGCGCCCGAGATCTGCGCGGCGGACCTGGTTGTAAACGGATGAGCCACATTCCCGACGATTTGTCGAACCTGTCGGCCGATGACAAGCGCCGCCTGCTCGCACGCCTCCTGAAGGAAAAGGGGGCGCGATCGGGCGCGCTGTCGTACGGGCAGCGCGGGCTGTGGCTGCTGCACCGGCTCGACCCGACCGGCTCGTCGTACAACGTGCCCTGGGCCTGGTCGATTGCGTCGGACGTGGACGTCGACGCCCTTCGGCGCGCGTTCCAGGCGCTCGTCGATCGCCACGACATCCTCCGCACGACCTACGCCGAGGTGGACGGCCGCCCGGAGGCGCGGGTCGCGCCCGCCGCCGCCGTCGACTTCGAGCAGGTGATCGCCGCGGACTGGACACCGGATCGCGTCGCCGCCGCCGTCTCCGACGAAGCGCACCGTCCGTTCGACCTCGAGCGCGGCCCCGTGCTCAGGGTCCGCCTGTTCACGCGATCGGCGCGCGAGCATGTGCTGCTCGTCACCTTCCACCACATCGCGTACGACCTGTGGTCGATGATGACGCTGCTGCACGAGCTCGGCGTCGCATACGCGGGGCGCGCGGCGTCGTTGCCCGCCGCGCGGCCGTACGACCATTTCGTCCGATGGCAATCGGCGATGCTCGCGGGCGCCGAAGGGGAGCGGCTCGGGGCCTACTGGCAGCGGATCTTCCAAAGCGAGTTCCCGGCGCTGAAGCTGCCGACCGATCGCGCCCGGTCGGCGACGCCGACGTCGCACGGCGCGACGCACGCCGTCGAGGTGCCGCCGCGGCTCGCGTCCGAGCTTCGCGCGCTGGCGCAGGCCACCGGCCAGACGCTGTTCACGATCCTGCTGTCGGCCTTCGAGGTGCTGCTGTTCCGCTACACCTCGGTGACCGACGTCGTCGTCGGATCGCCGATGACCGGGCGCACGCGGCCCGATCTCCAGGACGTCGTCGGCTACTGCCTCAACGTGATGCCGCTGCGCGGCGATCTGTCCGGCGATCCGACGTTCGCCGAAGTGCTGCGCCGCATGCGCGGCGTCGTGCTCGGCGCGCTCGAGCACCAGGACTATCCCTTCGCGCTTCTGGTCGAGCGGCTGCGTTCGAAGCGCGACGCGAGCCACGGAACGCTGTTCAACGTCCTGTTCGCGCTCAACAAGCAGCACCGGCGCGAGGAGCTCGCGCTGCCGTCGACGAGCGGCGATGGACGGCTGGATCTCGGCGGCCTCGTCCTCGAGCCCTGCGAGGTGTCGCAGGAAGCGGTCGTCGACGATCTCGTGCTGCTGGTGTCCGAGGGCGACGCGGGCCTCACGGCGCGGTGGCAATACAACACCGGCGTGTTCGACGCGCCGGCCATCCGTCGCATGGCCGCTCATTTCGAGCGGCTGCTCGAGAGCATCGTCGCGGCGCCGGACACGAGGATCTCCGAGCTCGACATGCTGTCGACGCGCGAACGGCAGCAGGTCGTCCATGGATGGAACGCCACGGCGCGCGAGTACCCGACCGCGCCGATCGGCGAGTTGTTCGAGGCGCGCGCGGCCGCGCAGCCCGACGACGTCGCCGTCGTCGCCGGCGATCGCTCGCTGACCTACGACGCGCTGAGCCGACGCGCGAACCGCCTCGCCCATTTCCTGATCGAGGCGGGCGTCGGCCCCGACGCGCTCGTCGGCGTCTTCGTCGAGCGGTCGCTCGACATGGTCGTTGCGCTGCTCGCGATTCTGAAAGCCGGCGGCGCGTACCTGCCGCTCGATCCCTCGTATCCGAAGGATCGCCTCGCCTTCATGGCGGACGACGCGCGTCCGCGGCTCGTGCTCACCGAACGGCGCCTGCGCGACGCGTTCCCGGGAACCCGCACACGGCTCGTCTGCCTGGACGACGATGCGGGACTCTTCGCCGGCGGATCCGAAGAGAACCCGCCGTCGCGCGCCACGGCCGACAACCTGGCGTACGTCACGTACACGTCGGGATCGACCGGGCGGCCCAAGGGGGTCGAGGTCCGTCACCGGGGCGTCACGCGGCTGGTGTTCGGGGTCGACTACGTGCGGCTCGACGCGCGCGAGCGGCTGCTGCAGCTCGCGCCGGTCGCGTTCGACGCGTCGACGCTCGAGCTCTGGGGCGCGCTGCTGCACGGCGGCCGCCTCGCGCTCTTCACCGAGCGGGCGCCGACGCCGCAGGCGCTCGCGCGCGTGCTCGAACGCGAGGGCACGACCGTCCTGTGGCTCACCGCGTCGCTGTTCAACTCGATCGTCGACGCGGATCCGCGCGTGCTCGCGCCGGTGCGGCAACTGCTCATCGGCGGGGAAGCGCTCTCCGTGCCGCACGTGCGGCGCGCGCAGGCGGCGCTGCCCGGCACGCAAATCATCAACGGCTACGGCCCCACCGAAAGCACCACGTTCACGTGCTGCTATCCGATCCCGCCGATCGGCGACGGCGAGCCGGCGTCGATTCCGATCGGACCGCCGATCGCGAACACGCGCGTCTACGTTCTCGACGGGCAGATGCGTCCGGTTGCCGCCGGCGTCCCCGGCGAGTTGTACATCGCGGGCGACGGGCTCGCGCGCGGCTACCTCCGGCGGCCCGATCTCACCGCCGACCGTTTCGTCCCCGATCCCTTCAGCGCCGTCCCCGGCGGACGCCTGTACCGCACCGGCGACCTCGCGCGCTGGCGCGACGACGGCACGATTGCGTTCGTCGGGCGGATCGACGGCCAGGTGAAGATTCGAGGCTTCCGCATCGAGCCGGGCGAGATCGAGACCGTGCTGCGGCAGCATCCGCAGGTGCGCGACGCCTTCGTCGACGTGCGCGATCTGCCGGTTGCGGGCCGCAGCCTCGTCGCCTACGTCGTCGCGGCCGGGAGCGAGGTCGACCTCCTGCGCGAATGGCTGCGCGATCGTCTGCCCGAGTACATGCTGCCGGCGGCCTGGGTGGCGCTGGGCGCGATGCCGCTGACCGCGCACGGCAAAGTCGATCGCGCGGCGCTGCCGGCGCCCGAGAGCGGCCGGCCGACCGACGCGGATTACGTGGCGCCGGCGGCCGGCCTCGAAGACGAAATCGCGGCGATCTGGCGCGACGTCCTTCAGCTCGAACGCATCGGCACGCGCGACAGCTTCTTCGACGTCGGCGGCCACTCGCTTCTGCTGATGCAGGTGCACGCGCGCCTCACGACGCAGTTGCAGCGCGAGATTCCGATCGTCGATCTCTTCAAGTACCCGACGATCGAGGCGCTGGCGCGGCATCTCGCGCCGGCACCGGTGGGTGCGGAAGCCGAGCCGGAGCCGCGGCGCGGCGCCGCTTCGGCGGACCGCGACGGCCGGGACGCGATCGCGGTCGTCGGGATGGCCGGCCGCTTTCCGGGAGCGGCGGACATCGCGGCGTTCTGGTCGAACCTGCGGGACGGGGTCGAGTCGATTCGCTTTTTCAGCGAAGACGAGCTGCGGCGCGCGGGTGTCTCCGAGACGCTGCTGCGCGATCCGAAGTACGTCCGCGCGCGCGCCATCGTCGAGGGCGCCGACTTGTTCGACGCCGCGTTCTTCGGCTACAGCCCGCGCGACGCCGCGCTGATCGATCCGCAGCAGCGGCTGTTCCTCGAGTGCGCGAGCGATGCGCTCGAGCGCGCCGGGTACGATCCCGATCGCTACCGCGGCGCCATCGGCGTGTACGCCGGGTCGACCGCGAGCGGCTACGTCCTGAACGTGCTCGCGCAGCCGGATTTTTCGCCGGCAACCGCGCTGCAGGCGCTGATCGGCGCCGGCCCCGATTTTCTGACGACGCGCGTCTCGTACAAGCTGAACCTGCGCGGGCCGAGCGTCACGGTCCAGACCGCGTGCTCGACGTCGCTGGTCGCCGTGCATCACGCGTGTCGGAGCCTGATCGAGCGCGAATGCGACATGGCGCTCGCCGGCGGCGTATCGGTCGGCGCGCCGCTCGTCGCCGGTCATCTCCACCAGGAAGGCGGCATCCTGTCGCCCGACGGCCACTGCCGCGCCTTCGACGCCGATGCGCGGGGCACCGTCACGGGCCACGGCGTCGGCGTCGTCGTGCTGAAGCGGCTGTCCGACGCGATCGCCGACGGCGACACGATCCACGCGGTCATTCGTGGGACCGCCATCAACAACGACGGCTCGGACAAGATCGGATACACCGCTCCGAGCGTGCACGGACAGGCGGAGGTCATCGCGCGCGCGCTCGGGGTCGCCGGCGTCGAGCCCGACAGCATCGGCTACCTCGAAGCGCACGGCACCGGCACCGCCCTCGGCGACCCGATCGAGATCTCGGCACTCACGCAGGTGTTCGGCGGTCGAGCGCCGGTCGCCAGCTGCGCGATCGGATCGCTGAAGACGAACCTCGGTCACCTCGATGCGGCGGCCGGCGTGGCCGGCCTGATCAAGGCGATCCTTGCCGTCGAGCACGCGGAGCTGCCGCCGAGCCTGCACTTCCGCACGCCGAACCCGAAGATCGACTTCGATTCGACCCCGTTCGTCGTCAACACCTCGTTGCGGCCGTGGAACGGTCGGCAGGACCTGCCGCGCCGCGCGGGCGTCAGCTCGTTCGGCATCGGCGGCACGAACGCGCACGCGGTGATCGAACAGGCGCCGCCGCGTCCGCACGTCGACGAAACGGCGTCGCCGCAACTGCTGGTGCTGTCGGCGAAGACGCCGGCGGCGCTGGAACGCGCTGTCGGCCAGCTCGGCGACTATCTGGCGACGCATCCCGACGCGCCACTCGCCGACGTCGCGTACACGATGCAGATCGGCCGCCGGCAGTTCGCCCATCGTCGCGCGGTGGTGTGCCGCGACGTGGACGATGCCGTGCGCGCGCTCTCGTCGCCGTCGGCGGCGATCGGCGGCGTGGCCGACGCGGACAACCGGTCGTGCGTGCTGCTGTTCAGCGGTCAGGGGTCGCAGTACGTCGGCATGGCGCGCGGGATCTACGAGGCCGAGCCGTCGTTCCGCGCGGACGTCGATCGCTGCTGCGAGGCGCTCGCGCCGCATCTCGGGTTCGATCTCCGAACGCTCCTCCTCGGCGAACGCAGCGTCGAGGCGGACGCGCGCCTGACGGCGACCGCCGCGGCGCAGCCGGCGCTGTTCGTGGTCGAGTACGCGGTTGCGCGGCTCTGGATGCGGTGGGGCGTGCGACCCGCCGCGCTGATCGGCCACAGCGTCGGCGAGATCGTCGCCGCCTGTCTGGCCGGCGTGTTCGCGCTCGACGATGCGTTGTCGCTCGTCGCGGCGCGCGGACGCCTGATGCAGGCGCTGCCGCCGGGCGCGATGCTCGCGGTTCCGCTCGGCGAGCACGAGCTGCGGTCGCTGCTGACCGACGGCGTGTCGCTGGCCGCCGCGAACGCCCCCACGCTGTCGGTGGTGTCGGGCGCCTTCGATGCGATCGCGGCGCTGGAGCAGACGCTGACGGCGCGCGGGTTGACGGCGCGTCGACTCGAAACGTCGCACGCGTTCCACTCCGACATGATGTCGCCCGCGGCCGACGCATTCCGGGGCGAAGTCGCGCGGATCACCCTGTCCGCGCCGCGCATCCCGATGATCTCGAACGTGACGGGATCGTGGCTGACCGCGTCGGACGCGACGTCGCCGGACTACTGGGCGCGGCACCTGCGCGAGCCGGTGGCGTTTTCGCGGGGCGTGTCCGAGCTGCTCGGCGATCCGGCTCGGGTGTTCGTCGAAGTCGGACCGGGTCGAACGCTCGCGACGCTCGTCCGTCAGCACGGCGCGGCCGCGCAGGGGCGCACGATTGCGACGAGCGTGCCGCATCCCGACGACGCGCGGCCGGCCACGATCGTCGTGCTCGAGGCGCTCGGCCGCTTGTGGACCGCCGGCGTGCCGATCGACTGGAGCGCCGTGCACGAGGGACGGCCGCGCCGCCGCATCCCGCTGCCGACCTATCCGTTCGAGCGCCAGCGCTACTGGATCGACGCGCCGCGTTCCGTGCAGCCGGCAGTGACGCTCGAGCGGGCCGATCTGGATCACTGGTTCTACGTGCCGCGCTGGCGTCCGTACGACCAGCCGCCGCCGGCGGCCATCGGCTCGCGCTGGGTCGTCTTCGCGGACCGCGATGGCTTCGGCGAGCGTATCGCTGATTTCCTGCGCCGCCGATCCGTCGACACCGTCGTCGTGCGCGCGGGCGCCGGCTTCCGGCGCGAAGCGGACGGGACCTTCGCCGTCGACCCGGCGAGCGCGGCCGACTACCGTGCGCTCGTGTCGGCCCTCGTGGAGCGCGGCACGCCGCCGGATGTCGTCGCGCATTTCTGGAGCGCGACCGCGTCGACTGTGGACGAATTGACCGCGGCCGACGAGCCGCAGCGGCTCGGATACGAGAGCCTGCTGGCGCTCGCGCAGGCCATCGGCGCGGTCGGCGTCCGCGGCGCGATGCGCGTGGCGGTCGTGACGAGCGGCGTGCAGGTGGTGCGCGAGGGCGATCGGGTGTTGCCGTCGCGCGCGACCATCGTCGGCGCGTGCCGTGCGATACCGGCGGAGTACGCGCAGCTGACGGTCCGCGCGATCGACGTCGACGGCGCCGAATGGAGCGAAGCGGACGACACCCGCATCGGCCAACTCGTCGACGCGCTTGCCGCTGATGCCGACACGCCGATCGTCGCGCACCGCGATGGCCGTTTCTGGGCGCCGGCGCTCGAATCGGCACCGCTCGTCGCCGTCGATCCGGAGACGCCGACGCGGCTGCGCGAACGCGGCGTGTACCTGATCACCGGCGGCCTCGGCGGCGTCGGACTGACGCTCGCCGAGTACCTGGCGCGCACCGTCCACGCACGGCTGATCCTCGTCGGCCGCTCCGGCCTGCCGGAGCGCGCAAGCTGGACGTCGTATGTGGCCGCGCATGGTGAAACCGATCCGGCGGCCCGCCGCGTCCGCGCGGTGCAGGCGATCGAAGCCGCCGGCGGGGAAGTGACGCTCGTGACCGCCGACGTGTCCGACGCGGCCGCGATGCGCGACGCGATCGCGCGCATCCGCGAGACGTACGGCCGCCTCGACGGCGTCGTCCACGCCGCGGGCGTCGGGGGCGGGGCGGTCATCCAGACGCGGACAGCCGAGCGCGCCGAACCGATGCTGCGGCCGAAGATCGCCGGCACGCGCGCCCTGGCGCGCGCGCTCGAGGGAATCGATCTCGATTTCTTCGTGCTGTGCTCGTCGATGACCGCGTTCTACGGCGGCGGCGGACAGGCCGACTACTGCGCCGCCAACGCGTACCTCGACGCGTTCGCCGCGTACGACCGCGCGCGGACGGGCCGCTTCACGGTGGCGATCGACTGGGACACCTGGCAGCAGGTCGGCATGGCGGTCGACGCCGTGATGCCGGCGGACATGGGACGCCGACGGGACGAACGGGTGCAGTTCGGCATCACGCCCGGGGAAGGCGCCGAGGCGTTCGCGCGCGTGCTCGCGCGCGCCACGTCGCCGCAGGTTGCGCTCTCGACGGTGCCGCTCGAGGCGGTGATCGAGAAGTGGCGCCGCGAGCGCCTGGAAGCCGTGCCGCCGGCGCCGACGGTCGCGGCGCCGCAGCAGGGCGGCTATGCGCGGCCCGACATTGCCGTCGCGTTTGCCGCGCCGGCAACCGACATCGAGCGCGCCATCGCCGACGTGTGGCAACCGCTGCTCGGCATCGATCGCATCGGCCGCGAGGACAACTTCTTCGATCTCGGCGGCCATTCGCTGCTGCTGGTCCAGGCGCACGCGACGCTCGCGGAGCGGATCGGACGGGCGATCCCGATCACGGATCTCTTCCAGTTCCCGACGATCCGCTCGCTCGCCGAGCATCTGCGCGGCGGCGAACCCGACGCGCCGGCGACGGTCGGCACGAGCCGGCGGTCGTCCGACGGGTCGAACGCGATCGCGATCATCGGCATGAGCGGCCGGTTTCCCAGCGCGCCCGACCTCGAGACGTTCTGGGCCAACCTGCGCGCCGGCGTCGAAGCCATCCGTCCGGTGCCGGACGAGTCGCTGCGCCGCGACGGCGTGCCCGACGCGCTGATCGCGAACCCGCGGTACGTGAAGGTCGCGAGCATGATCGATGACGTCGATCTGTTCGATGCGAGCTTCTTCGGCTACTCGCCGCGCGAGGCGGAGCTGATCGATCCGCAGCACCGGCTGTTCCTCGAGTGCGCGTGGGAGGCGCTGGAGCAGGCCGGCTACGACGCGCGGCGCTATCCGGGGCAGATCGGCGTGTACGCCGGCGCGAGCTGGAGCGCGTACGTTTCGCACGTCTTCGCGAACAGCGAGATCATCGAGTCGGCCGGCGCGCTGGCCGCCGGGATCGGCAACCGGGCGGACCACCTGCCCACGCGCGTGTCGTACAAGCTGAACCTGCGCGGACCGAGCCTGAACGTCCAGACCGCCTGCTCGACCTCGCTCGTCGCGGTGCACCAGGCCTGCCGCAGCCTCGTCGACGGCGACTGCGACATCGCGCTCGCCGGCGGGGCGTCGATTGCGCTGACCAACCGCGCCGGCTACCTCTACGTCGAGGAGGGAATCGCCTCTCCCGACGGCCACTGCCGCGCGTTCGATGCCGATGCGCGTGGCACCGTGTGGGGCGACGGCGTCGGTGTGGTGGCGCTGAAGCGGCTGGCCGATGCGATCGCCGACGGCGACACCATCCGCGCCGTGATCCGCGGCACCGCGATCAACAACGACGGCGCCGTGAAGGTCGGCTACACCGCGCCGAGCGTCGAAGGTCAGGCGGCGGCGGTGCGGCGAGCGCTCGACACCGCCGCGGTCGATCCCGCCACCATCGGATACATCGAGGCGCACGGCACGGGGACGACCCTCGGCGATCCGATCGAGATCGCGGCGCTCACGCGCGCGTTCGGGCCGGTGCCGTCGCAGCGCATCGCCATCGGCACGGTCAAGACGAACATCGGCCATCTCGACGCGGCCGCGGGTGTCGCCGGGTTGATCAAGACGGTGCTGTCGCTCGAGCACCGCGAACTGCCGCCCAGCCTCCACTTCTCGAAGCCGAATCCGAAAATCGACTTCGACGGCGGTCCGTTCTTCGTCAACGCCGCGCTGCGCCCGTGGCAGGCGGGCGACGCGCCCCGGCGCGCCGGCGTGAGCTCGTTCGGCATCGGCGGCACCAACGCGCACGTGATCGTCGAGGAGGCGCCGCCCGCCGAATCGTCGCCGGCCGCGCGCGAGTGGCAGGTGCTGCCGCTGTCGGCGCAGACGCCGGCGGCGCTGGACGCCGCGTGCGGCCGCCTTGCGCGCGCGCTCGAACACGACACGCCGCCGCTGGCCGACGCCGCGTACACGTTGCAGGTTGGCCGCCGGGCGTTCCCGCACCGGCGGGCGATCGTCTGTCGCGATCACGAAAGCGCGAGAGCAGCGCTCGCGCGTGCGCGCGAGGCGTCCGAGCAGACGGCTTCGGCGGCGAGCGACGATCGCGCCTGCGTGTTCCTCTTCAGCGGCCAGGGGTCGCAGTATCCCGGGATGGCGCGCGGCCTGTACGACAGCGAGCCGTCGTTTCGCGCGGACGTCGACGCCGCATGCGATCGGCTGAGAGCGCTGCTCGGGATCGATCTGCGCGAGGTGATGTACCCGGCGTCGGCCGATCGCGACGCCGCACTTCAACTGAACGAAACGCGGTTCGCGCAGCCGGCGCTGTTCGTCGTCGAATACGCGGCTGCGCAGCTGTGGATGCGGCGCGGGGTCCAGCCGGCAGCGCTGCTGGGACACAGCATCGGCGAACTCGTCGCCGCCTGCCTGGCCGGCGTGTTCTCGCTCGAAGACGCGCTCGCCATCGTCGCCGCGCGCGGGCGCCTGATGCAGGCGCAGCCTCACGGCGGGATGCTCGCCGTTCCGCTCGGCGCCGCCGAACTGGAGCCGCTCCTCGGCGCCGACCTCGCGCTGGCGGCGATCAACGGCCCGTCGTTCTCGGTCGCGTCCGGGCCGCTGCCGGCGATCGCTCGCCTCGAAACCGAGCTGGAGCAACGGGGCGTGACCGCCAGGCGTGTCGAGACGTCGCACGCGTTCCACTCGCCGATGATGCACCCGGCCGCGGAGGCGTTTCGCGGCGTCATGGCCGGCATGCGGCTGTCGGCGCCGCGGATTCCGTTCCTGTCGAACGTCACCGGCACCTGGATCACCGAGGAGCAGGCGACGTCGCCCGACTACTGGGCACGCCACCTGCGCGCGCCCGTGCAGTTCGCGGCGGGCGCCGAGACGGTGCTGCGCGATCCCGCGCACGTCTTCGTCGAAGTCGGACCGGGACGCACGCTCGCGAGCCTCCTGCGGATGCAGGGTGCGCTCGCGCGCGGACGCACGATCGTCACGACGCTGCGGCATCCGTCAGAGCCGGGACCCGACGAGCGCGTCCTGCTGGAGGCGCTCGCGGCGCTCTGGACGTCAGGCGTCGAGGTCCACTGGCCCGCGCTCCACGAGGGCGAAATGCGGCGTCGCGTGCCGCTGCCGACCTATCCGTTCCAGCGGCAGCGCTTCTGGATCGACGCTCCTCGCGAACAGCGCGCGGTGTCGACGTCGACGAGGTTCGTCAAGAACGTCGACCGCGACGCGTGGTTCTACACGCCGGCCTGGACGACCCAAGCGCCGCCCGCGCGCCCCGCCGTCGACGAGGGCGCGGACCTCGTTTTTGTCGACGAAGCGGGCGTCGGCGCCAGGCTCGTCGCGCGCCTGCGGCGCGAAGGCCGCACCGTCATCGTCGTGCGGGCCGCGTCGGCGTTCGCGGCGGGAGAGCGCGGCGAGTTCGACATCGATCCGAAAGCGCCGGAGCACTATGCCGCCTTGGTGCAGCGACTGCGAGACTCCGGACAGCGGCCGCGGCGCATCGCGCATCTCTGGAGCCTCGGCCCGTCGGGGTCCGACGAGGCGCGCGACCGCGGGTTCTACAGCGTCCTGTGGCTGGTGCAGGCGCTCGCGCGCCACGGTTCGCTCGACGATCCGATCGAGCTGACGATTGGCGGCGATCGCCTGCGCGGCGTCGCCGACACGGACCGTCCGGACGCGGAGAAGTCGCTGGTCCTCGGCGTGGCGCTCGTCGCGCCGCAGGAGTATCCGTCGCTTCGCTGTGCGGCCGTCGACGTCGACATGGCGGCGGATCCCGACACGGTTGCCGCGCAACTCCACGCCGAATTGCTCGCCGGGCCACGCGGCGACGCGGTGGCCTATCGGGCGGGAATGCGCCTGATCCAGACACATGCGCGCACGCCGGTCGGCGCGCGCGCCGACGGCGTGCTCCGCGATGGCGGCGTCTACCTGATCACCGGCGGCTTCGGCGACATCGGCCTCGCGCTGGCGGCACGCCTCGCGCGCGAGTGTCGAGCGCGTCTCGTGCTGATCGGCCGCTCGGTCCCGCCGCCGCGCGACGGGTGGACGGCGTGGCTCGACGCGCACGGGCCGGCGGATCGCACCTCGTCGCAAATTGCGGCCGTGCGCGCCCTGGAGGCGCTCGGCGCCGAGGTGCTCGTCGCGCGCGCCGACGTCGGCGACGTCGATCGCATGCGCGCGGTCGTCGGCGAGGTGCGCGCGCGCTTTGGCGCGCTGCACGGAGTCATCCACACCGCCGGCATCGTGGGCGACGCGGCGATGGCGCTCGCGTCGGCCGACCGTCCGACGTGCGACGCACAACTGCTGCCGAAGACGGTCGGGACGACCGCGTTGGAAGCGGCGCTCGCGGATGCCGACGTGGACTTCGTCCTGCTCACCTCGTCGCTGTCCGCGATCCTGGGCGGGCTCGGGTTCACCGCGTACGCGGCCGCGAATCACTTCCTGGATGCGTTCGCCGAGGCGCGGCGGACGGAGAGGACGCGCTGGATCAGCGTCAACCTGGACGGCTGGAAGTTCGGTTCGCACGCCTCCTCCGCGGTCGGCCAGCTCGAAATGCTGCCCGACGAAGGCGTCGACGCGCTCGTCCGGATTCTGCGCGAGCCGTCGCTCCGCCGCATCGTCGTCTCGACGGCGGACCTCGGCGCCCGGTTCGATCGGTACGTGCGACGACCGGCCACGGGCACACAGGCCGCGTCGAACGGAGTGGCCGCAGCTGGCCACGATCGGCCGACGCTGGCCGTCGAGTACGCCGCGCCCACGAACGATCTCGAGCAAACGATCGCGACGATGTGGCAGGAGCTGCTCGGGCTGGTCCGGGTCGGGATCCACGACGATTTCTTCGAGCTGGGAGGGCACTCGCTGCTCGCGACGCAATTGGCGTCGCGCCTCCGGCAGGAGCTCGCGGTCGAATTCGCGCTGGCCGACCTGTTCGAGGCGCCGACCGTGGCCGGCCTGTCCGAAGTCCTGATGGCTCGGTTGCTCGAAGACGAAGCCCGCGGCGTCGTGGAACAGGCCTGAGGCCGCCAGAAACCGGCGGCACGGCGGGAAGACAATAGTCTGCTTCCAAGGCGAGTTTGTTCGGCCTCCGCGTCGCTGCCACCGGCGTGTTCACCTTGTAAAGTGCTGTTGATCAGCAACTTGACCACATTCTGACCCACCGCTGACCGCGGACGGCTTCTTGCTGAATCGGGGCGCAGCGGCCCTGGCGCACGTCCGGGCGAGTGGCAGCCGCTGCGCTCACTGCCGATTCAAGCTGTCTGGGAGACTGACGTTTTTGTCGAGTAACGCGAAAGAGCGCCTGGCGGCGCTGTCCGACGAGCAGCGGCAGGCGCTGGCCAGGCGTCTGGTCAGCGGTCGTGCGTCCGCCGGTCGTCAGATCTCGCGCCGGAGCCGCCCGGACGCCATGGCGCCGCTCTCGTTTGCGCAGCAGCGGATCTGGTTTCTGCACCAGCTGCAGCCGCTGAACACCGCGCTGACGGTCGGCCGACCGATCCGGCTGCGTGGACCGCTGGACCTTGCGGCCTTGACGCGCAGCCTCAACGAGCTCGTTCGCCGCCACGAGAGCCTGCGCACGATCTTTCCGGTGACCGACGGCGTGCCGGCGCAGCAGGTGCTCCCGCATGTCGATCGCGAGATCGCCAGCGTCGACCTGCGCGGCCTGCCCGAATCGACGCGCGCCTCCGAGCTCGTGCGGCAGATTTCCGCTGTCCATCACGAGCCGTGGGCGCTCGACACCGGTCCGCTCGTTCGGAGCACGCTGTGGCGCCTGGCCGACGAGGACCATTTGCTGCTGCTCCTCGTGCATCACATCCTCGCCGATGGCTGGGCGTGGGGCATCGCCGAGCGCGAGCTCACCGCGCTCTACCAGGCCTTCAGCGCGGGGCAGCCGTCGCCGCTGTCCGACCTGCCGATCCAGTACGCCGACTTCGCCGCATGGCAGCGCGACTGGATCGAGACCGCCGACTACACGCGCCAGCTCGACTACTGGAAGACGCAGTTCTCGCACCCGCCGAAGACGCAGCTCGTTGCCGACGCGGGCGTGAACGGGCCGTCGGTGTCGCGGATGCTGCAGCTGTCCGAGGAGCTGACCGGCGGGTTGCGCGCGCTGTGCCGCCGCGAGGGCGCCACCCTGTTCATGGGTCTGGTGGCGGCGTTCGGTGCCCTGCTCGCGCGGTACACCGGCGAGGACGACCTCGCGATCGGATCGCCGATCGCCAACCGCAACCGCGTGGAGCTCGAACCGCTGATCGGCTGCTTCATGAACCCGCTGCCGCTGCGGATCGACGCGTCGGGCGACCCGTCGTTCGCCGCGCTGCTCCGGCGCGTCCGCGACGTCTCGCTCGGCGTCTACGCGAACCAGGACGTTCCGTTCGATCTCCTCGTCCGCGCGGTTCAGCCCGATCGCGATCCGTCGGTCCCGCCGCTGTTCCAGGCGATGCTGCTGCTGCAGAACTTTCGGTGGGAGCCGGTTTCCATCTCGAGCGGTGATCCCGTCGAGGCCGCCGACTCCGACATCGACGCCGAAACGCTCAACGTCGACAACTCGCACGCCGATCCCCTCTATCCGTTCGCGCTCGAGGCATACGAGTACGGCGCGTCGCTGCGCTGCATGTTCCAGTTCGAGCGCACCTTCGCGACGATGCTGGGCCGCGCGCCGGAACATTTCGAGCGTCTGCTCGAGGGCGCGCTGGCGAACCCGGATCGGCCGGTCGCGGCGCTGCCGCTGCTCACCGAGGCCGAACGCCAGCGGCTCGTCCCGGCGAAGGCCACGGGAGCATGGCATCCGCCGCTCGCGCACCGGTTGTTCGAGCAGCAGGCCGCGCGCCGGCCAGAGGCGATCGCCGTCGTCAGCGAAGGGGAGTCGCTCGGCTACGGCGCGCTGAACGCGCGCGCCGCGACGCTCGCGCATCACCTGCGCGCGCGTGGCGTCGGCGCCGATTCGAGCGTCGCCGTCCTGTTGCCGCGATCGATCGATCTGATCGTGTCGCTTCTCGGCGTGTTGAAAGCCGGCGCGGCCTACGTGCCGCTCGATCCGACGTACCCGACCGATCGCCTGCGCTTCATGCTGGCCGATTCCGGCGCGCAGGTGCTCATCACCACACAGGCGATGCTCGACACGTTGACCGGCCTGGACGCCGATGTCAGCGGCCGGGCGGTGGTCCGCCTCGATGCCGATGCGCCGGCGCTGGCCGCGGGCGCCGACACGACGTGGTCGGCCGAGCCCTCGCCGGCCCAGGTCGCCTACATCATCTACACCTCCGGTTCGACCGGCACGCCCAAAGGCGTCCAGGTGACGCACGCCGCGCTCGGCAACTACACCCAGGCGGCCGCGGCCGCCTTCGATCTCACGCCCGCCGATCGGGTGCTGCAGTTCGCGTCGATCAGCTTCGACACGGCGGCGGAGGAGATCTATCCGTGTCTGGCCAGCGGCGCCACGCTCGTGCTCCGCACGGCGGCGATGATCCAGTCGGCCCCCGCGTTCTTGGCCCGTTGCGACGAGTGGGGCATCACGGTGCTCGATCTGCCGACGGCGTACTGGCACGAGCTCGCCGGCGCGATCGACGCCGCCGGCCACCTCACGCTGCCGCCGAGCGTGCGCCTGGTGATCCTCGGCGGCGAACGCGCCCGCCCCGATTGCGCGCGCACCTGGCAGGCGCGCTTCGGCGCCCGCGCGCGTCTGCTCAATACGTACGGTCCGACCGAAGCGACCATCGTCACGACGATGTTCGACGTGCCCGCTGATCCGGCCGATCCGGCGCTCGTCGAGGTGCCGATCGGCCGCGCGATCCCGCACGCCCGCACCTACGTCCTGAATCGCCGGCTCGAGCTGCAGACGATTGGCGCGCCGGGCGAGCTGTGCATCGGCGGCGCCGGACTCTCGCGCGGCTATCTGAATCGGCCCGACCTGACGGCCGACCGCTTCATCCCCGATCCGTTCAGCGGCGAACCGGGCGCGCGGCTCTATCGCACGGGCGATCGCGTCCGCACGCTCGAGGACGGCACGATCGAGTTCCTCGGCCGCCTGGATCATCAGGTGAAGCTGCACGGCTACCGCATCGAGCTCGCGGAAATCGAAGCGGCGCTCATGAAGCTGCCCGCCGTGCGCGACGCGGTGGTGATTCGCGAGGACGCCGGCGGGAGCGCGCGGCTCGTGGCGTACGTCGTCGCGCGCAGCGGCGCGCTGAGCGCGCTCGAGCTGCGCCGGGCGCTGCGCGAAGCCCTGCCGGTGTACATGATTCCGTCGGCGTTCGTCACGCTCGAGGCGCTGCCGCTCACCCCGGCCGGCAAGATCGATCGCGACGCCCTGCCGCGCGCCGATCGCGAGCGCGAGTCGGGCGAGCCGTACGCGGCGCCCGAGACCGCCGTGCAGGCGGCGCTCGCGGCGATCTGGCGCGATCTGCTCCACGTGGATCGGGTCGGCCTCGACGACAACTTCTTCGATCTGGGCGGCCATTCGCTGCTCGTGCTGCAGCTGCACAGCCGCCTGGGGCAGGTCACGGCGCAGCCGCCGTCGGTCGTCGATCTCTTCCGGTATCCGACCGTCCGCGCGCTTGCCGAGCAGCTGGCCGGGCGGGGCGACGAGGCCGCTGAATCCGACGCGGCGGATGCCGCGCGCGACCGCGCCGATCGCCAGCGTCAGGCATTTCTTCGCCGCCGCCAGGCGGTCCAGACCGGGGCGGCCGAATGACGATGGCGGCCCCCGGTTCGGCGGCGTCGATCGACGCGATCGCGATCGTCGGCATTGCCGGCCGGTTTCCCGGCGCGGCGTCAGTCGACGCGTTCTGGACGAACATCGCCGCCGGGACCGAATCGATCACCTTCTTCACCGACGAGCAATTGCTCGCGGCGGGCGTTCCCGCCGATCTCGTGCGGCATCCGTCGTACGTGAAAGCGAAGGGGGTGCTCGACGGCGTCGAGTTGTTCGACGCGCAGTTCTTCGGCTACACGCCGAAGGAAGCGCAGCTGATGGATCCGCAGCAGCGGATCTTTCTCGAGTGCGGCTGGCACGCGCTCGAGGACGCCGGCTACGACGCCGAACAGTACGGCGGTGCGATCGGCGTATTCGCGGGCGCCGGCTTCAACCAGTACCTGTTCGCCAACCTGCTGCGGCATCCCGACGGCGCGCAGGCGATTGCCTACGACAAGGACTTCCTCGCGACGCGCCTGTCGTATCGCCTGAACCTCACCGGCCCGAGCATGGGCGTGCAGACCGCGTGTTCGACATCGCTGGTCGCCGTCTGCCAGGCCTGCCAGAGCCTGCTCAGTTTCCAGTGCGACATGGCAGTCGCCGGCGGCGTCGCCGTCAACCTGCCGATGACGTCGGGCTATCTCTATCACGAGGGGAGCATCCTGTCGCCCGATGGCCACTGCCGGCCCTTCGACGCCGACGCGCGCGGCACGGTGATGGGCAGCGGCGTCGGACTGGTCGTGCTCAAGCGGCTCGAAGACGCGATGGCCGACGGCGACCGCATCCGCGCCGTGATCAAAGGGTTCGCCGTCAACAACGACGGCGCCGGCAAGATGGGCTACATGGCGCCGAGCATCGACGGCCAGGCCCAGGTGATTCGACTCGCGCACGCGCTCGCCGGTGTCGCGCCCGACTCGATCGGCTACGTCGAAGCGCACGGCACGGGTACGACGATCGGCGATCCGATCGAGGTCGCCGCGCTGACGCAGGCGTTCCGAGCCGGCACGTCGCGCACGCGGTTTTGCGGCATCGGCTCGGTGAAGAGCAACATCGGACACCTCGACAGTGCGGCGGGCATCGCCAGCCTGATCAAGGGGGTGCTTGCGCTCGAGCATCGCCAGTTGCCGCCGACGCTGCACTTCGAATCGCCGAATCCGAAAATCGATTTCGAGGCGAGCCCCTTCTACGTCAACACGCGGCTGACCGATTGGGCGGCCGGCCCGACGCCGAGGCGCGCCGGCGTCAGCTCGTTCGGCATCGGCGGCACCAACGCGCACGTCGTCCTGGAAGAAGCGCCGGTCGGCGAACCGACGAGCGACTCGCGGCGATGGCAGGTGCTGACGCTGTCGACCCGCACCGAGACGGCGCTCGATGCGGCGGCGGCGGATCTCGCGAGCCACCTGCGCCGTGAATCGCGCACGCCGCTCGCCGACGTGGCGTACACCACGCATGTCGGCCGCAACCGCATGCCACACGGGCGCGCCGTCGTCTGCCGGACGGCCGAGGAAGGGGCCGCGGCGCTCGAGGCGCGCGATGCGCGCCGCGTGTTGTCGGCCGTGCGCGACGATGCCGGCGATCGGCCCGTCGTGTTCATGTTTCCAGGTCAGGGCGCGCAGCACGCCGGGATGGCGGCCGGTCTGTATGGCTCCGAGGATGGCTTCCGCGCGCAGGTGGATCGCTGCAGCGAGGCGCTGCGCCCGCACCTCGGAATGGACATTCGCGAGGTGATTCTCGCCGCGGGCGATCCGGACGGCGCGCCCGAGCGGCTGCGCGACACGCTCCTCACGCAGGCGGCGCTGTTCGTCGTCGAGTATGCGCTCGCGCAGTGGTGGATCGGCTGCGGCGTCCGGCCCGCCGCGATGATCGGGCACAGCATCGGCGAGTACGTCGCCGCGTGCCTGTCGGGCGTGCTGACGCTCGACGATGCGCTGCGGCTCGTCGTCGCGCGCGGGCGGCTGATGCGGAACGCGCCGGCGGGCGCGATGATCGCGGTCTCGCTGAGCGAAGCGCGCGCGCTGGAACTGGTGCAGGACGGCGTCTCGCTCGCGGCGGTCAACGCGCCGGCGCAGTGCGTGCTCGCCGGCCGCGTCGACGCGATCGATTCGATCGAGGCGCGTCTGCACGGCGAGGCGACGCCGCCGCAGCGACTCCGGACGGCGGGGGCGTTTCACTCGGCGCTCATGGCCGACGTCGCCATCGAGCTGACGTCGCTGGCCGGGCGCGTCGCCATCTCGCCGCCGCGCATCCCGTACGTGTCGAACGTCACCGGCACGTGGATCACCGAGGCCGATCTCGCCGACGCGTCGTATTGGGGGCGCCATGTCCGGGGCACGGTTCGCTTCGGCGCCGGCATCGAGACGCTGCTCTCGTGGGGCGGCCGTCTGTTCCTCGAAGTCGGCCCGGGCCACGCGCTGAGCGGGCTCGTGCGCCAGCATGCGGCGGGCCGCCCGGCTCCCGCGCCGGAAACGATCGCGTCGCTCCCAGCGGCAGACGATCCGACGCCGGACGGCGAGATCGCGGCGCGCGCGCTCGCGCGCCTCTGGCTCGCCGGCGCGGTCCGCAGCTGGAAGGCGTACCACGCCGGCGAACGGCGCCGGCGCGCGGCGCTGCCGCTGTATCCGTTCGATCGAAAGCGTTACTGGGCGGAACCCGTCGCGACGGCCGCGCCGACGGCCGCGCCGCGCGTCGCCCGCCAGGCGTTCGACGACTGGTTTGCGATTCCGTCCTGGACGCGGTCGCACGTCGCTGCGAGCGACACGCCGGCTGACGCCACATGGCTCGTGCTCGGCGATCCCGGCACGCCAGGCGATCGCATCGCCGACGAGCTCGAGCGCCGCGGCCACACGCTCGTCCGGGTGCGCGCGAGCGACGCGTTCGCCCGGATTGGCGACGCCTACGCGATCGATCCCGCATCGCGCGCCGATTTCGCGTCGCTGCTCTCGGACCTGTCCGCCGCCGGCCGTCTCCCGCAGCGTGTCCTCCACACGTGGCTGTTGGGCGCGCCGGAGCCGGGCAACGACGATCGATTCGCCGATGCGTGCCGGGCGCGCGCGTTCGACGCACTGCTGCACCTCGCGCAGGCCTGGGGCGACCAGGCGGCATCGGCCTCGCTCGACGTCACGATCGTCGCCGACGGCGTGCACGACGTCAGCGGGCGCGACGCGGTGAATCCCGACAAGGCCACCGTGCTCGGGCCGGTGCGCGTGATCCCGCAGGAGTACGCCGGCGCTGTGTGCCGGCTCATCGACGTGCACGCCGGCGACGTGCGCCCGGACACGGCGGCGTGCACGCGGCTGCTTCGCGAGATCGAGTCGACGCCGGCCGAGCCCGTCGTGGCGCTGCGCGGCATCGATCGCTGGGTGCAGACGATCGAACCGGTCCGCCTCGCCGATGGCGAACGGTCCGCGCCGATTCGCGACGGCGGCGTGTATCTGATTACGGGCGGCTACGGCGCGATCGGCCTGGCCGTCGCGCGGACGCTGGCGGCGTCGCGCGCAAAGCTCGTGCTGGTGGGCCGGTCCGGCGTGCCTGCGCGCGAGATGTGGAACAAGAACGTGGCGCTGCACGGACGCGACGATGCGATGCGACGGATCATCCTGTCGCTCCAGGAGATCGAAGCGCTCGGCGCGGAAGTGCTCCCGCTGCGCGCCGACGTCGCCGACCCCGTCCAGGTGAACGACGTCGTCACGCGCGCGAAGGCACGCTTCGGCAGCATCCACGGCGTGGTGCATGCGGCCGGTGTGCCGGGCGGCGGCGTCATCCAGATGCGCGGCGCGGACGCGGTCGAGGCCGTGATGCGCGCCAAGGTGCGCGGCACGCGCCTGCTCGCCGAGGCGCTCGCCGGCGAGCCGCTCGACTTCATGGTGCTCTGCTCCTCGCTCGCCGCGGTGCTGGGCGGCGCCGGTCAGGTCGACTACTGTGCCGCCAACGCCTATCTCGACGCGTTCGCCCGCAAGCGCACGCTCGATGGCGCGTTCACGATCGCGATCGACTGGGACCGCTGGCGGGACGGCGGCATGGCGGCCGCGGCAACGCTGCCGTCGGATCTGGCGCGCGCGCACGCGCGGGCGCTCGAGGGCGGCATCACCGCAAGCGAAGGCGCTGCGGCGCTGCGGCGGTGCCTCGCATCGGGCCAGCCGCAGGTGCTGGTGTCGACGGCCGGCTGGCGGCGCGCGCCAGGGTCCCCGTCGCCGCAGGACGACGCGACCGCCGGCGCGACGGGTGTCGAGCCCGAAGTGCCGCTGAACGCGCGGCCGAGCCTCGCGACGCAATATCTCGCGCCCGAGGACGATGTCGATCGCCGCATCTGCGAGGTGTGGCGCGACGCGCTCGGCGTCGATCGCGTCGGCGTCGCGGACAGCTTCTTCGATCTCGGGGGGCATTCGCTGCTCGCGATCCAGGTCGTGGCGCGGTTGAACGCGGAGTTCGGCACGAGCATACCCGTCGCGAAGCTCTACGAAGGATTGACGCCGGCGTTCTTCGGCGATCTCGTTCGCGGCGGGCGGCACGCCGAGCCCGCCCTCCAGGACGAAGCGGCCGATCGGAGTGCGCGGCTCACGCGGCAGAAGCAGCACCAGGAGAAGCGCCGCGTGGTGAGGACAGGACAGAGGAGACTCGTTCAATGAGCACGGAACGTACGACGAACCCCGCCGATCGGTCCGCGATTGCGATCGTCGGCATGAGCGGGCGCTTTCCCGGCGCGAACAACATCGAGGCGTTCTGGAACAACCTGAAGGACGGCGTCGAGTCGCGCACCGTCTTCAGCGACGACGACTTGCGCGCGCAGGGCGTGCCCGCGTCGATGCTGAGCCTGCCGGGCTGGGTCAAGTCGGGGTTCGCGCTCGACGGCGTGGACCAGTTCGACGCCGGATTCTTCGGCTTCAACCCGCGTGAGGCGGAAGTGATCGATCCGCAGCACCGCCTGTTCCTCGAGTGCGCATGGGAAGCCCTCGAATACGCCGGCTACGACTCCGAACGGTTCGACGGCGCGATCGGCATCTTCGGGGGGGCGACGTTTCCCAATTACCTCTATCACAACGTGATGCGCAGCCGCCGCGCGCTGAAGGCGGTCGGCGGACGCCAGGCGACCTACGGCAGCGTGCCCGACTACATGGTGACGCGCGTGGCGTACAAGATGAACCTGCGTGGGCCGTGCATGTTCGTCCAGAGCGCGTGCTCGACGTCGCTCGTCGCGGTCCATCTCGGGTGTCAGAGCCTGAACAACCACGAGTCGGATCTCGTGCTGGCCGGCGGCGTGTCGGTGCTGGTGCCGCACCGGCTCGGATACGTGTACGAAGAGGGCGGCATGATGTCGCCAGACGGCATCTGCCGGACCTTCGACGTCCGCGCGAAGGGGACGGTGTTCGGCAGCGGCGTCGGCATCGTCGTGCTCAAGCGGTTGAGCGACGCGATCGCGGACGGCGATCACATCCACGCGATCATCCGCGGCGGCGCGACGAACAACGACGGCGCGTTCAAGGTCGGCTTCACCGCGCCGAGCGTCGTCGGCCAGGCGCAGGTGATCGCGGAGGCGATGGCGAACGCCGGCGTCCACCCGGAGACGATCAACTACATCGAAGCGCACGGGACCGGCACCGAACTCGGCGATCCGATCGAGGTGGCGGCGCTGACGCGCGCGCACCGCGCGAGCACGAGCAAAACGGGATACTGCGCGATCGGGTCGGTGAAGCCGAACGTCGGCCACCTCGATGCCGCGGCCGGCGTCAGCAGCCTGATCAAGACCGTGCTCGCGCTCGAGCATCGCCAGATTCCGCCGACGATCAACTACGAGCGGCCGAATCCGAAGATCGACTTCGAGAACAGCCCGTTCTTCGTCAACACGACGCTGCGTCCGTGGCCGATCGACGGCGCCCCGCGCCGCGCCGGCGTCAGCAGCTTCGGCTTCGGCGGCACGAACGCGCACCTGATCGTCGAGGAAGCGCCCGTCACCGAGCCGTCGGGCCCCTCGCGGTCGCACCAGGTGCTGGTGCTGTCGGCGAAGACCGCGTCCGCGCTCGAGGCCGCGACGTCGCGCCTCGCCGAACATCTCGTCGAGCACCCGCAGACGAATCTCGCCGACGCCGCGTTCACGTTGCAGATGGGGCGGCGCACCTTCAAACACCGCCGCGCCATCGCCTGCTCCGGCGCGGCCGATGCGATCGAGCTGCTGCAGGCGGGCGACGCGCGCCGCGTGGTCACGGGCGAGGCGGCG
>Ga0070741_10004451_pt1 | contig 32692 bp, 32 predicted proteins | sample Coa_R1_4_FD_66440 | JGI IMG/M metagenome (GOLD analysis project Ga0070741, IMG submission 66440) | Surface soil microbial communities from Centralia Pennsylvania, which are recovering from an underground coalmine fire - Coalmine... | ecosystem: Environmental > Terrestrial > Soil > Unclassified ... | reverse complement strand
GTGCGGGTGGGTGAGCCGCTGCGCCTCGCCGTGCGCGACGGGCAGTTTCATCTGTTCGACCCGCAGACCGAGCGCGCTCTCACTGTACCGGTTTGACGGGCGCGGGTTCAGCCCTTGCCGTCCGTGTTGCCGAGACCGGGCCGGACGGAGCAGCGGCGCCGTGGAGCACGCGGCGCCGCTGCTCCTGGGTAAGTCGAGGGCGTGCATCGCCTGGCCGCAGGCGCCGAGGGCCGCGCCGCGCCTACATCGCCTCGCCAACCGGCGGCCGGTAGGGCACCCGGAGCGCCCGAACGGCCGCGCGCAGCATCTGCTCGCTCAGGAGGTCACCCTGGTCGGCCGGCTCTGGAGCGGCCGCGGTCAGGGCGCGGACGGTGTGCAGCGAGATGCCCGCCGTCAGGAGGTCCGCGACGAACGTCGCTTGTAGGTCGCGCGGATGCAAGCGGCCGATCGCCGCCTGGTCGGCGCGCGCTTGCAGTATGGCGCGCACGTCGGGCGCGCGCAGGCGGCGCGGGCACGGCTCGCCGGCCGGGGTCAGCGGGCAGAACAGCGGCCCCGGCTGGTCGTGGCGCACTGCCAGCCACGCTTCGAGGGCCGGGCGAACGCCCGGCGCCAGGTACGCGCGGCGCGGCGCGCCTGGCGCGCCGCCGATGCTGAGGGTGTCGGCGAGCCCGTCGTAGTCGTCGATTTCCAGCGCAACCACTTCGCCGGCGTCGAGGCCGGCGCCGTAGAGCAGCGCGAGGATCGCGGCGTCGCGCCGGCCGGCGTCTGTCGGGTCGGCGGCGCAGGCCCAGAACAGCGACCGTAAGATGAACAGCGGCAGCGGTTTTCCGGCGACGGCGGGGCTGGCTGGGCGCTCGTCAAACGCAAGCATCAAATACCCGACCAAGCAGCGTCACGCTATAGCGTGCGCGGTAACGGCCTCTACCGATTGCTCGCCAGGGTTGCATCCAGCCCGCCGCGCGTGTCGAATGCCGCGCGCGGCGTCCGCACCACCGTCATCCAGAAGTCCTGGAACGCGTGCACGAGAGCGATGAGCTGGGGCAGGTCAATGGGCTTCGTCATATACCCGTCGGCCTGCAGGGCGTAGCTGCGGAGCAGGTCGCGATCGGCGCGCGAAGCGGTCAGGATGATTACCGGAATGTCGCGCAAGGCGGCGTCCTGGCGGATCTCAGCTAATACGTCCCGGCCATCTTTGCCGGGCAGGTTGAGGTCGAGCAAGATCAAGTCGGGCCGCGGCGCCGCGGTGTACGCTCCTTCGCGCCGCAGGAAGGCGAGCGCCTCCAGCCCATCCTTGACGAAGTGTAGGGAGTTGCAGATCTTGCCGTCCGCGAGTGCCTCGACGGTGAGGCGAACATCGCCCGGGTTGTCCTCGACGAGGAGGATTTCGATTGCTCGGCCGCCATCATCCAGCGTCATCGCGTCCTGCGCCTCCTGGCGGGATCAACGATGCGGGCCAGCCTGTTAAGACTACATTAAGAACGGACGACGGGCCGTTAAGAAGTCGTTAGGACGGCGCAGAGTCGGCCCGGAAGCGGTAGCCGACGCCCGGCTCGGTGAGGATGTACGTGGGGGACGATGGGTCCGGCTCGAGCTTACGTCGGAGCTGGAGGATGTAGACGCGCAGGATCCGGTTGTCGTCCTCGTAGCCGGGGCCCCAGACTGCCCGCAGCAGGGCGCCGTGCGTGACGATCTTGCCCGCGTGGAGCATCAGGTGGCGCAGCAACTCGTACTCGGTGGGGGTGAGACGCACCACCTCGCCGTCGAGCGTAACGCGATGCGCGGCCTGGTCCAGGCGCAGGGCGCCGCTTTGTAACACGGGCGAGTCCGGGGTGTTGTGGCTACGGCGTAGCACCGCCCGCATGCGCGCCAGCAGCTCTTTGAGCCCGAACGGCTTGGTGAGATAATCGTCGGCGCCGCAGTCGAGCGCGACGACCTTGTCATGCTCCTGGCCGCGCGCCGACAGGACGATGATGGGCACCTGCGTCCACTCGCGCAGGTCCTTGCACACGTCCAGGCCACTCATGCCCGGGAGCATGAGATCGAGCAGTATGACGTCGAGCGAGGCGCTCGCGGCCAGGTCGAGCGCCTCCTTGCCGGAGCCCGCGAGCCGCACCTCGCAGCCATGCTTCTCCAGCCCGACCCGCAGCGCCCGCCGCATCTGCGGATCGTCGTCCACGACGAGCACGCGTAGCGCTTGCATCACTGCTCCCCGGGCGCGGGCGGCGCGTCGTCGATCGGCAGCGTGAGCGCAAAGAGGCTGCCGCCCCCCGGGCGTGGCGCGTAGGCGATCTCCCCGCCGAGGGCGCGCGCGAAGCCCCGCGCGATCGCGAGTCCCAGCCCGGTGCCCGGCAGGTCGGCGTCCGCGCTTTCGCCGCGGTAGAACTTCTCGAAGATCAGCTCGGTCTCGCCGCGCGGTATCCCCGGGCCGCGATCGGCCACCTCGACCACCAGGGCGTTCTCCTGCTGCCGGAGCGACACTGCCACGGGCGCCGTCACGGGCGAGTACTTCAGCGCGTTTTCGAGCAGGTTGCCGACGATCTGCTCGACGGCGAAATAGTCCACGTAGACTAGCGGCAGGTCTTCTGCGACTTGCAGGCGCACGCGGGCCGCCGTGGGATCGAGCCGGCGGGCCACGCCGCCGACGATCTCGCCGAGATCGTGCCACTCGCGGCGCAGGTGCAACTGGTGGCTTTCCAGACGCGACAGGCTCAGCAACTGCGAGACGTGATGCGTGAGCCGATCCGCGGCCTCGTCGATGGTCTGGAGCAGCTCGCGCCGCTCGGCGTGCTGCCAGGGGACGGTCTCGTCGAGCAGGGTGGTCGTCGCGGTCTTGATGGAGGCCAGGGGTGTGCGCAGGTCGTGCGACACCGCTGAGATGACCGCGGACAGGAACGCCTCGACCCGCTTGCGCTCGCTGATGTCCCGGTGGCAGCTCGCGACGAGCAGCTCGCTGCTGGGGACCACCGGGCTCAGGCCGACTTCGCCCGGAAACTCGCTGCCATCCTTGCGACGGCAGTAGATCTCGAACCCGTTGCCCATCTGCCGCAAGCGCGGCGCCGCCTGGTACTCCGCGCGGTGCTGGCGATGCGCCGCCCGATAGCGCGCCGGCAGCAACATCTCGACGGGCTGGCCGATCATCTCGTCCCGAGTGTAGCCAAACAGGTTCTCCGCCCCGCGATTCACGAGCACGATCCGCCCGTCACCGCCCGAGAGCACGATCGAGTCCGGGATGGATTCCAGCACCGCCCGCAGCTTCGCCTCGCCGGCCTGCGCCTGCTGGCGCAGCCGCACTTGCTCGTCGGCGAGCTGCTCGCGCTCGGTCACGTCGCGCAGCAGCCAGTAGAGCACCGGCAGGCCGTCTCGCTCGCGCCCTCGCGCCACCCGCACGCTCACGCGGCGCGCGCCTTGCCGCCGCGGCCGCAGCCGCATCGTCCACTCGACGACGCCCGCGCCGCGCCGCGCCGATTGCAGGTATGAGACGAATGCACGCTGGTCGGCCTGGGCGACGAAGAGCACCAGGCCCTTGCGGGCGAGCAGGGCGTAGGAAGTGTTGAGTAGCGCGCACGCCGCCTGGTTGGCCTCCTGAATGACGCCGCGGGCATCCGTCACGAGGTAGCTGTCGGGCGCGAACTGGAACAGCTCGTGATACCGTTGGCGTTCGGCCTGGAGCGCCTCGTCGGCGGCGGTCAGCTCGTCGGCCTGCTGGCGGATCTCCTCCTGCGCCGCTTCGAGCTGGTCGAGCGCGGTGTCGAGGTCAGCAAACGCTTCGGCCGGCAACGGCTGCTGGCCCGGGACGTACCGGGCTGCCCGCTGGCGCAGCGCGGTGATGCCCGCCCGCAGCATCTCGGTCTGCCGCGTTAGCTTGTCGACCTTCACGTTGCCTCCGTCCCGCGCGGGGGCTACCGGCGGCTGGATCATACAAGGCCGGCCGAGCGAGCACCAACGGACACGACCAGAGTAGACCATTCCGGTCGGGCAACCGGCGAGGCGCAGCGGGTCAACCAGGACCGCGCCCCATTTACTCGTGATTATCCCGCGGCGCGGTTGCTGGCGGGGTTACTGACGGTCAACGCCCTGTTACGTGGCTCGCGGCGCGCGCTGAACTTGCTGGCCGAGCTGGAAGACGCGGGCGGGCCGGCGCGGAGAAACCGCGGCAGCGGCCCTCGCGGCCAGCCGCTCAGGGCGAAGTCATCTGGCCGCGGAGGTGCTCGGCGAGGCTGAGGCGGCGCGCGAGGGGGCGGGCCTCGAAGACGCGGAGGTAGTCCTCGCGTCCTTCCACGCGCACGGTGCTGGCGTCGAGCATCACCAGATAGGGCGCCTGGCCGTCCATGTCGAGCGCCGCGCCAACGACCCGCAAGCGCTGGGCTACCCGTCCGGCGCCGCGCAGGCGGCGGGGGCGGGGCTTGTAGCGCCAGGCGCGCTGCGCCTCCGCCTGGGCCGCGATCGCCTCGCGGTCCCAAACGCGCGGCCAGGGCCAGTCAGAGGCCACGACCTCCGCGCCCTCGGGGCCAAGCTTGATCGTCGCCGTCTTGATGCCCGCCTGGTCGAGCAGCGTGCCGAGCGTCCGCAGCGTCTCCTGGTAGCTCAACCCATCGGGCATCACACCACCCCGGGGCGCGCGGCGGAGCGCCACCGCCCGTGAGTTCTCTGCCGAGGTGTCGGCGTCGCACCAAATTGGGCCTGTGACTGGCGCAGCGAACGTCAGGCTGGACCGACAGAGGGCGCGCGTTTCCTGCATTATGGCGCGCCCCGGGTGGCAAAGGGAAGAGGCTGGCCGCGGCCGTCGGGGTGACTGGGGCGCCGCGCGCTATACTGTGCCTCGGAAGCGGCGTGTCGCGCGGGCCAGCGACGCTGGCCCCCGTTCGTGGAGGGAGGATCCCCGTGGCTGCCACCGAGACGCGGACCTACGCCCCCGAGGCCCTGGGCCACGTGGTGCTGCGCGTGCGCAACATCGAGCGCTCGGCCCCGTTCTACCGCGACGTGTTGGGCTTGCAGGTGCGGGAGCACCACCCCGGCCGCGCGATCTTCTTCACCTGCGGCCAGCAGCACCACGACCTGGCCATTTTCCAGATCGGCGACGACGCGCCGCCGCCCGAGGACAAGCGCGTGGGGATGTACCACGTCGCACTGAAGCTGGCCGACTTCGAGCAGCTCAAGGCGCTGTACCAGCACGCCCAGGCCAGCGGCGCGAACATCGTCGGCATGAACTGGCACCAGGGCTCGAAGAGCGTGTACCTGAAGGACCCCGACGGCCTGGAGATCGAGGTCTACTGCGAGTCGGCGCAGCAGGGCACCGAGGCCGACCTGCGGCGGGAGCTGGAAGGGTAGGGAGGAGGCGGGGATGGCGGCGGATGGGCGCGATTATTACGCGCGGTACTACGGGGACCTGCTGGTGCTGGCGGACCTACTGCGGGACTCGCCGGAGCGCGCCTGGCTGACGAACCTGCCCACCGACGCCGCACCCGCCGAGTACGTGCTGTACCTCGGCTGCAACGTGCTCCGCACGATGCACCTCGCCGAGACGGTGATAGACATCATGGCGTATCTCGGCGAGGACTTCACGACGCTCGGCGGGCCGGCGAACTGCTGCGGCATCGGCCACTCGCGGCGCGGCGAGACGGCCGCGGGCGAGAAGCTGACCGGCTCCACGCTGCGGAAGCTCAACGCGTTCGCGCCGAGCAAGATCGTCACCTGGTGCCCTTCCTGCACCTTCTACCTGGACAAGATGATCCCGACGCAGCGGGCCGACTCGGCGCCGCTGCAGCACTTCAGCGAGTTCCTGGTGGAGCGACTGGACCGCCTGCGCTTCGTGCGGCCGGTGCGGCGGCGCGTGGCGCTGCACGGCCACACCGGCTCGGCGCAGCAGGACCAGGACGCGGCGATGGTCGCGCGCATCCTGGAGGCCATCCCGGGGATCGAGCGGGTCGAGCTGCCGGCGCTCGACGCGCTGGGGCGCCACTGCGCGGCCAGCACGATTGCGGACGTGGGCGGCCGCGAGCCGTACCTGGAGCTGGTGCGGCAGCTCATGGACCAGGCGGCGGCGCTGGAGGTGGACACGGTGGTGACGGTCTACCACTCGTGCCAGCGGGAGATCTGCCAGGAGGAAGGGACGTACCCCTTCACGGTTGACAACTGGGTGTCGCTGCTGGCCGAGGCGCTGGGGCTGCCCGCGCACGAGGACCGCTTCAAGCGGTACAAGCTGCTGGCCGACAAGGAGCGCATCCTGGCCGACCTCGGGCCGCGCCTGGCCGAGCGCGGCATCGCGCGCGAGAAGGCCGAGCGCGCGGTGGTCACGCACTTCGTGGAGCAGTCCGTCGAGTAGCAGGCGCTAGCGCAGGCCGAAGTAGGTGTCCAGCAGGCCGCGTACCAGGGGGGCGGCGGTCTCGCCGCCGCCGCCGCCGTGCTCGACGAAGGCGACGACGACGATCTCGGGCGCGTCGGCGGGCGCGTAGGCGGCGAACCAGGCGTGCAGCGGCGGGGGGCCGTCCTCGGCCGAGCCGGTCTTGCCGGCCACGGGGACGGGGAAGCCGCGGAACGCCGCGGCCGCCGTGCCGCGGGGGTCGGCCACGACGCCGCGCATCGCCGCCTGCACCGCCGCGCGGTGCTCGCCGCTGAGCGGCAGCGCGCCCTGTGCCTCGCTCGCCTGCGCGCGCAGCACGCGGCCATCGGGCGCCACGACCTGCCGCACCAGCACGGGGGTGCGCAGCGTGCCGTCGGTGGCGAGCGCCGCGAATAGGTGCGCGATCTGCAGCGGCGTGACCTCTAGGCCGCCGTGGCCGATGGCTAGCTCGACCGCATCGCGCGGCGTGCGCGGGTCGGGCACCGTGCCGGCGGCCTCGTCCAGCCCCACCAGCCCCGTCGGCGCGCCGAAGCCGTAGGCGCGGGCGACGCGCGGCAGGAGGAGCGGGTCCACGGCGTTCAGGCGCTTGCCCAGCTCGTAGAACACGGTGTTGCAGGAGCGCACGAAGCCATCGGTCAGGGTGAGGATGCCGTGGCCGCCGGCCACCGAGTCCTCCAGGGCGCTGCCGTCGCCCAGGCCGGTCCACAGCCCCGTGCAGCGGAACGGCGCGGCGGGGTCGGACTCGCCGCTCTCGAGCGCGCTGCCCATGACGACCACCTTGAAGACGGAGGCGGCCGGGTAGAGGCCGCGCGTGGCGCGGTCGCGCAGGACGCTGGCGGGAGCCGAGTCGCCGGCGCTCAGGGCGGCGGGGGCGAAGGTCGGGCGGCTGGCGAGCGCGAGCACGCTGCCGTCGCGGGCGTCGAGCGCCACGAGCGCGCCGACGTGGCCGTCGAGCAGCGCCTCGGCGCGGCGCTGGAGCGTGGCGTCCAGCGTCAGCTCCAGCGTGGCGCCGGGGGTAGGCGGGCGCTCGGCCACCCGCGCGCGCTCGGCGCCGTCCGGCCCGGCGATGACCAGGCGGCCGCCCGGCTTGCCGGTCAGGTAGGCGTCGCCCCAGCGCTCCAGGCCGGCCGCGCCGTGTTCGGCGGGCGGCGCGTCTGCTGCACCAGGGGACCCGGGGGCCGCGTCGGGCGGGGCGGGCGGCGATGTAGACGGGTCGGGCGGAGTAGGTGACGGCTCGGGCGGGGCGCCGGCGGGGTCCGAGGGGACCGGCGGCTCGCCGCGCTCGACGTAACCGAGCGCGTGGGCGGCGAGCGTGCCCGCGGGGTAGTCGCGCTCGACGCCCGGCGCGGCGAGCACCTGGCCCGCGCGGTCGACGATCGCGCCGCGCGGCGCCGCCTCGGCCAGGTAGCGCACGCGGTCGGCGTCGCCGAGGCCGGCGAGGAGGAGGGATGGCTGCCACTCGACGGCCCAGCGCTCGCCCTCCCAGACGAGCGGCAGCGTGAGCTGCTGGGCGAAGGGGCCAACGCGCGCGGTGTCCCAGCGGACGGTCATGTCGAAGCGGGCGTGCTGGTCGTCGGGGTCGGGCGCGCGCGGGCCGAGGGCGGCCGCCAGGTGGCGCAGCGCAGCGGCGTCGGCCGCCTCCTGGTAGCGCGCGGCGAAGCGGTCGGCGGTGATGCTGGCCTGGGCGGCGGCGCTCAGGTAGCTGTACATCGCGGCGTAGTCGGCGCGCTCCCAGCCGGCCAGGTAGGCGCGGGCGGTGACCTCAGGGGCGGGGCGCTGCTGGCAGGCGGCGCACAGGGCGAGGGCGAGGACGGCGAGCAGCGCGACAAGCTGCCGTGGGGGAGTGCGCTGGACGGCCATGCCCTTATCGTAGGCTGGCGCCCGGCGAGCGGCAAGGGGATAGCGCGGCGTGGGCGGGACTCACGTGGCGGCTGTGCCAGGCGGGCTACTTCTGGGTCCAGTAGACGTTGTCGTCGTACTCGGGGCGCAGGCGCAACGCGTACAGCGCCAGCATGCCGTGGACGCCGAGTGGGCGGAGCTGGCGGGGATCGCGCGTCTCCAGGGCGGCGCGCTCCTCGGGCGTGAGGTCGTAGCGCGCCAGCACGCGCTCGGGATTGGCGCGCATCTCGGCCACCAGCGCGTCCTGCGTCTTGAGGTCGAACAGCAGGCGGTTTAGCTCGTAGCGGCTCATCGCGTCCTCTTCCACGTCAGCTACAGCGGGTTGCCCTCGCGGTTGAACGGTCAGTAAGCGCCGGTTTGGCGGCCTGGCGGCCGCGGGCGGGCACGAGACCCGCCCCTACGATGCCCGGGCGCCCAGTGTGGCCCGCGAGCGTCGGCGCGGCGGCTGCACAGCTCTGCTATAGGGCGGTCAGGCGGGCAGCAGGCCGTAGAGGTTCGACGGGCGCTCGGCGGCCAGGCGCCCCGCGCCGACGTGCCAGACGGCAAAGCCAATGCCCGTCGCCACGCGGTCTGGCTCGTAGTAGACCGTCGCCGTGGCGTCGCCGGCGGCGCCCAGCGCCACCATCCAGTTCAGGAACTCCTCGTTGCCCACGTCGGCGAGCCGCGCGACGGTGTACTCGGTCAGCGCGCGGCCCTCGCCGCGCGCGATGGTGTCGAGCAGCGGGCGGTCGAAGTCCACGTCTACCTGGCCGATCTTCGGGCGGCCGGGGAAGTGCGACAGGCCGCCGGTCGCCAGGAGCGCCACGCGCGCGTCGCTGGCGGCGATGGCGCGGGCGAGGGCGGCGCCGAGGGCGTGGCAGCGGCGCGGCGCGGGCTGGGGCGCCACCCAGGTGTTGACGAACAGCGGGATGAGCGGCGTCGGCCCGCCGGGCGGCAGCACGTAGTAGAGCGGCACGGTCTGCGTGTGCTCCAGCTCCAGCTTCTCTGAGAACGCGAGGTCGAAGCCCTCCCCGATCAGCGCCGCGAGGAGGTAGCGCGCCAGCGGCTCGTGGCAGGGATAGGCGAAAGCGTGCTTGGCGAACTGGCCGCGCGTCTCCGTGCCGACGCCGAGGCAGAACGTCGGGATGTTGTTGTAGAAGAAGTTGACGAACTGGTCGTTCGCGACCAGGAGGAGCGCGTCGGGCTGCGCCGCCTCCAGCACCTCGCGCAGCAGGCCGAAGGTGCGCTGCACATCGGCGGCGAAGCGCTGGCCGAACTCGGCGGTGGGCCGCTGGGCCTCGCCACCCGGCATCATGGAGTAGTGCAGGTCCATGAAGTCGGTCCACTCTTTGCCGAGCTCGAGCAGCAGGTTCGGCGCATGACTCGCCGCCATGACCGCGACTAGCTCACCCATCGCCGTTCTCCCCCGTCGCCTGCCGGCCCGCCGCCTGGCCGGCGCTGCCTGCATGTCCCGTACCTCATGCTAGGCCGCGTGGCCGCCGCGCGTCAACGGGACGGACCTACCCCCCCTCCCGGTGCGGGAAGGGGGGAGGACGGCCGGCGCAGCCAGCCACCGGCTCCCCCCTTCCTTCACAGGGAAGGGGGGCCGGGGGGGTTAGGTGGGCCGGGGGGCTAGGTCAGCTCGGCGTAGGCGCGCTCGACGGCCTGCGCCAGGCGCTCGGGGTGGGGCCAGGCGCTGTAGCCGTCGAGGCGGACCTCCGCCAGCGCGCGGTCGAGCGGCAGGCCCTCGCGCGCGTAGGGGGCGACGGCGTCGCGCACGGCCGCGAGGTAGTCGCGCATGGCCCGTAGCTCCTGGCGCGTGCTGATCGGGCCGTGGCCGGGCACGACGGTGTCCAGGTCCATCCCCCGGAGCGCTTCGAGCGCCGCGATCCAGCCGCCCAGGTGGGCGCTGCGGGCGACCGGGAAGACGCCGCTGAACAGCAGGTCGGCCACCACGGCGAGGCGCTCGGCCGGCAGGAAGAGGACGGTGTCGCCGGTCGTGTGCGCGGGGCCGGGGTGCCAGAGGCGCAGCTCGCGGCCGCCGAGGTAGAGCGTTAGCTCGTCGGAGTAGGTGAGGCTGGGCAGGACGATGGGGACGGCGGCGTACTCGGCCGCCAGCTCCGGGCGGTGGCGGCTGAAGTGGGCGCGCTCGCTCTCGCCGAACGCGGCGATGTTCGCGCGGTTGCGCGCGTGGCCGAGCACGACGGCCGGCGGCGCGAAGGCGCCGAGGTGCAGGATGTGATCGCCGTGGTAGTGGCTGCTCACCACCCAGCGGATCGGCGCGGGCGTGAGGCGGCGGGCGTAGGCCTGCACGGCCTCGGCGAGCGCGCGTGTGTACGGCGCGTCCACCACCAGCACGCCCTCGGCCGAGGCGACGAGCGTGCAGTTCGACATCAGCTCGGGGCTGAGCATGGTGTGGACGCCGTCGGCCAGCTCCACGAAGCGCGGCTCGTCCATCTCTCCTCCCTGGCGCGGCGCCGCTCATGGCGTGGGGGCGGCGCGCCCGGTGTACCATGCCGGGCCGTCGCCGGTCGAATGCGCCGGGGGGCGGCGCCGAGCGCGGCCTTGTCTGGCCCGCCGGCCTGCGCCATACTGACCACGCCGCCCGTCCGCGCTCGGGGACGCACTATGGGGCCGCGCGCCAGCAGGTATCTCGCGGACCGCGCGGCCAGGAGAAGGAGTCGCATGTCCGAAGCCGACGTCCAGCGCCTACGCCAGCAGCTTGCCGACTGCACGCGCATCATGGTGATGCAGGAGATCATGGACTTCAGCGGCCACATCAGCGCGCGCATCCCCGGCACCGCCCGCATCCTGATCCAGCCGCGCGACACCAGCCGCGCCGGCCTGACCGCCGACGACATCCTGGTGGTGGACCTGGACAACAACGTGCTGGAGGGCCAGGGGCCGGCGCCGTCGGAGACGGCGCTGCACACGGCCGTCTATAAGGTGCGGCCGGATGCCGCGGCGGTCTGCCATGGGCACCCTACGATGTCCACGCTGTTCACGATCGTGGACCGGCCGTTCCTGGCGGTGCGGAACTTCGCCTACCGCTTCGCCGGCGGCGTGCCGGTACACCCCGACACGACGCACATCCGCACGGTGGAGCAGGGGCGGGCGGTGGCAGAGACGCTGGGGCAGAACCGCGTCTGTCTGCTGCGTGGCCACGGCACCTGCGTCGCGTCGCGCAGCGTGGAAGAGCTGCTGATGGACTGCCTGGACATCGAGGAGAACGCGCGCAGCCTGCTGTACGCGAGCAGCCTTGGGCCGCTGCTGCCGCTGACGCAGGACGAGGTGGCGCAGCTCAAGGACAGCTACGGGCGCTCGGACTACCGCGCGGCGAAGATCTGGGAGCACTACCAGCACAAGGGGCGGCTGGCAGGAATTCTATAAGGGGCCTGGTGGGTTGGACGAAGTCCAACCCACCAGGCCCCTTATTCGATGCCCTAGAGGTCGGCGGCGGCCTTCTTGCGGCGGGGGTCGAGGACGTCGCGGAGGCCGTCGCCGAGCAGGTTGATGCCCAGCACGACGGTGAAGATCGCCAGGCCGGGGAAGATGGTGAGCCAGGGCGCGGTGCTGATGTAGTTGCGGCCGTCGCCGAGCATCGTCCCCCAGGTCGGCACGTCGGGCGGCACGCCGAGGCCCAGGAAGCTCAGGCTGGCCTCGGCGATGATCGCCGTGGCCATGGCGAACGTGCCGATGACCAGGCTGGACGGGATGATGTTCGGCACGATGTGGTGCGCGATGATGCGGGCATGGCCGGCACCCACCACCTGCGCCGCCGTCACGAACTCGCGGTGGCGGAGCCCCAGCGTCTCGCCGCGCACGACGCGGCAGTAGCTGATCCAGCGCTGCGCCACGAGCGCGAGGATGAGGTTCTGCAGGCCCTGGCCGAGGTAGGCGAGGATGGCGATGGCGAGCAGCAGCGACGGGAACGCCCAGACCACCTCGACGAACTTCTGGATGAGGAAGTCCACGCGCCCGCCGAAGTAGCCCGAGATCGCGCCCAGCGTCACGCCGACGGCGCCCGAGATGATGACGACCGTGAAGGCGATGATGAGGGAGACGCGGGCGCCGTAGAGCAGGCGGCTGAGGATATCGCGACCGAGGTTGTCGGTGCCGAGCCAGTGCGCGCCGCCGAACCACTGGGGCGCCTGCAGCGACTCGCGGAGCTGCTGCGCGTTCGGGTCGAAGGGGGCGATGAGCGGGCCGAACAGCCCGAGCAGGACCAGGCCGAGCACGATCGTGCCGCCCACGTACACTTTGGTGCGCATCCAGGGGCGCACCCAGGTGGGCAGCGTCCGCTGCACGGGCAGGGGGCGCGCGACGGCAACCATCGGCCTGCTTCCTCACAAAGTGCGCGCGACGGGGCCCGCGGCCGGCCAGGATGCTCCTGTTATCCCACGCGGGCCGGCGGCCGTCAAGAGTCTGCGCAGCGCTGCGGGCGCTCACGCGCCTTGCAGCCAAGCAGCCGCGCCCCAGGCAGGGGGCCGATAGTGGCCGGCTACGGCGGAGTGGCAGAGTTGCGGCCGTGGGGCGGCTGAGCACGGGGGGGCAAGGGTGAGGCGGGCGGTGTTTCTGGATCGCGACGGCGTGCTGGTGGCGACCGATGTGCGCGACGGGGCGGCGTACGCCGTGACTACGCTGGCCGACTTCCGCGTGCTGCCCGACGTGGCGGCGCAGGTGGCCCGCCTGCGCGCGGCGGGGCTGGTCTGCATCGTGTTCACGAACCAGCCCGAGGTGGCCCGCGGCACGATCGCGCCGGAGGTTATCGCCGCCATGCACGACCACCTGCGCGCGGCCGTGCCCGTGGACGACGTCTACGTCTGCCCGCACGACGACGCGGATCAGTGCGCCTGCCGCAAGCCGCGGCCGGGCATGCTGGAGCAGGCGGCGGCGCGCTGGGGCGTGCGCCTGGCCGACTCGTTTGTGATCGGCGACCGCTGGCGCGACATCGGCGCGGGGCGCGCGGCCGGCTGCTACACGGTGCTGCTGGAGCGCGAGTACAGCGGCGCCGCGGCCGCCGATGCCCGCGTGGCGACGTTGGCCGAGGCCGTGGATGCGGTGCTCGCCCGCCTCAAGATTCTGGGGGGAGCTAGCCGCGCCAGTGGCCCTCGGGGTCGTAGGCGCGGATGACGGCCAGCTCGTCGGCGGTGGGGGGCGGCGTTGCGGCGACGCCGGGCGCCGCCCGCAGCGCCCAGCCGGTGTTCGCCTGCACGTCCTCCACGTTCGTCCCCGGATGGTAGGAGCGCAGCACGGCCTCGCGCGTGGCGGGGTCGAAGCCGAGCACGCCCATGCTGGTGACGATGGCGGCCGGACCGCCGCGCGGCAGCCCCACGCGCTCGCGCCAGCCGGGGCCGTCGCCGTAGCCGGGTGAGGTGATGTAGCTGACGCGGGCGGGCAGGCGGCGGCGGTCGTGGTCCACGATCACGGTCGTGCGCTGGGCGAGCGAGGCGAGGTCGGCGGCGCCGCCGCTGCCCGGCAGCTTGACTTGCGGGTGGCGCCAGTCGCCGATGTAGGACGTGTTCACGTTGCCGTGGCGGTCGACCTCGGCGGCGCCGATGAACGCCATATCGGCGTAGCCGCGCGCGAGCAGCGCCATCACGTCGAGCATGCCCGTGCACCACATGGCGTCGCGGTTGTTCGGCGGGTCGGACATCGTGTAGAGCAGCTCGGGCGGCGGCGTGTCGCGCACGATGCCGACCTCGAACAGGCCGATGGCCCGCGGCGCGTGCAGGTTCTTCGCCACACAGAAGGCCAGCAGCGGCAGGCGCATGCCGGTGAAGACCACTTCGCCGTCGTGGATCTCGCGCGCCGCGGCCACGATCATCAGCTCGCGCAGCGTGTACTCGGCAGCCATCCGCTTCGCCTCGTCGCGCGTAATACAGGGTGCCACGCGCCGGTTGTGGGGCCTGCCAGCGCGTGGGCCTACAGAATGATAGCAGCGGGAGGAGCGCGGCGGGCGGGCCGCGGCCGGGTCCGCTCCGGCGCGCGGGCGGCAGGGGCGGCGTGTAACGAACAGCGCACAAATGCGCGCCGGCGGGCCGCGCCGGCGGGGTGCGCGGCCCGCCGGCGCTGGACGCGCGCCGCGCGGCATGCGCCCCGTGGCAAATAGACAGCGTACCAGCCCCGTGCTATGATCCTCTTGGGTTCGCGGGGCCGCGCTATGCGGTTAGCCGCGTCGGACGATGATCGTTGGTGTGCTGCACGTGGTGCTGAGCCTGCCGGCGAGCGAGTCGCTGAAGGACAAGCGCCAGGTGGTAAAATCCGTGCTCGCGCGGGTGCGCAACCAGTTCAACGTCGCGGCTGCCGAGGTGGACACGCTTGACCACCGGCAGTTGGCGACGTTGGGCTTTAGTTGCGTCAGCAATGACAGGCGGCACGCGGAGCAGATCCTAGGCAAAGTCCTGGCGTACATCGAAGGCGCGCGCTGGGAGGCGGAAGTCACCGATTACAGTGTCGAGATCATCCCGGTCGGGTAGCCGTGGGACGGGCGCGGCATCGCCAACACGGTGCGCCGCGCGGCCCACACTCCCCTCGCGGACGTTGGCACGGGGCCTGCCAGAGCGGTAGCGCGTAGCCGCACGCGGCGCGCTGCCGCAAGGGACACACGATGGCTACACCGGAGCACCCGCCGCTCGATCGCACCGAGTTCGAGCAAGTAGTGGTGGAATACGCGGACCGCCTGTACAGCATTGCCCTGCGGATCACGGGGGCGCCCGCGGACGCCGAGGACGCCGTGCAGGAAGCCTTCGTGAACGCCTACCGGCACCTCGGCCAGTACCGCGGCGAGGCGAAGCCGGCCACCTGGCTGTATCGGATCACCGTGAACGCGGCGCTCCGCCGCGTGCGTGACCGGCCGCCCCACGAGTACCTCGACGAGCTGCCCGAGACGGCGGAGCCGCGGGAGGACTGGGCCGCGCGGGTGCGCGACCCGGCCGTGGCGGCCGAGCTGCGCGACCAGCTCGAGCGCGCGCTGCAGGAGCTGGCCCCCGACCTGCGCGCCGCCGTGATCTTGCGCGACGTGGAGAACCTGTCGGCCCGCGAGGCGGCCGCGGCGCTCGACATCGGCGAGGCCGCGCTCAAGTCGCGGCTCCACCGCGCGCGCGTGCTGCTGCGCCAGGCGCTAGCCGACTACTTGAGCGGCTAATCCCCTATGGTTACCCGCGAGGGTACGGCGCCGCCCTTCCCCGACTGCTGGGTGGCCTATGGCGCCACCAACCCCGAGCTCGACGCCTATGGCGTGGCGCCCCGCCTGGCGGCCGGCCTGGCTGGCGGGGTCGTGCTCGCGCAGCTCGTGGCGCTCGTCGTGCTGGGCCTGGTCGCCGCGGGCGGTGGGCCGCTCTGGCTGCGGGGCGGCGCGGCCGTCGCGGCGGCCGCGGTGCTCGGCTCGGCGGTGGTGGGCGGGCTACGGCTGCTCGCCACTGCGCGGGCGCTCACGCCCTGCCGCGAGCATCTGTGGCTCGGCCGCGCGCTTGGCCCGGTCGAATGCGTGCCGTGGGAGCAGATCGGGGAGATCGCGCTGGTGCAGCTCCCGACGCGGCAGGCGGTCGGCTTGCGGCTGCGGCCCGGGACCGCCGCGCGCCTGCCGGCGGCCGCGCGGGCGCTCCAGCAGCGCGTCTGCTCGGGCTTCGATTTCCTGCTCGTGCCGGCGGACGGCGACTGCGAGCTGCTGGGGCGGGTACTGCTCCGCTACTGCATCGATCGCAAAGCGCGCCGCCGCCTGCCGGCCGGGTCGCCTTGATTCATGTCGCCCCGACCCGGATGCCGTGCTGGCCGAGGTAGGGCGGGGGCCTGGTCCCCCGCCGCCCGGCTTCTGGCGTACCACGAGGCGGCGGGGGACGAGACCCCGCCCTACCCTTACCCACGTGCGCCGCTACCGGGGGATCAGCCGGGCTAGAACGGCTGGGGCAGCAGCAACGGGAGCTGGTCCAGCCAAGGCGTCACCAGCATCGCCCACAATAGCCCATACTCGGCCGCCAGCAGGGCAATCACACCCACCGTCAGGAGCGCGGTCGCCGCGGCGGCTGCCAGCCAGCCTACGACGTCGGGCGCGCGGTCGGCCGCGCGCTTCTGGTGGCTCGCCTTGTCCCACGCCGGGGTCGCCACCGTGAGTCGGCCCGTGATCGGCGCCGCCACTACCTGGCTCATGTCTCCTCCATCCGCGCCTGCTCTACCCCTAGCCTAGTGGCCGCGCCGCCGGCGCGCGGCGGGGCAGCGCCCTATTTCGTGGTAGGGCGGATGCCCTATTCCCCGGCCCCCGGCCCGCCGCCGGCGCGCTCCGCTCGAGGCTGTCGTCCTGACATTCGGGGTGGAGCGTGACGCGGATCAATTAGGCGGCAGGCGCGGCGCGACGCGCGCGCAGGCCTAGACGGCAGGAGCCAACGGGCGCGGCCACCCGCGGCGAGCCGGCTTGGCCGGCGGGGATGCGTTCAGGTCTCCTATTCGTTGCGGCCACGATGGTGGCAGGCTATACCCCGGTTCGTGGGGCTCGTCGAGCGGGGTCTGCCGCCGCTGGGCGCTGGGGGACATAGGGGCCGCCGGGCGAACCGGCGGGCGGCGCTGCTAGAGAGGAGGAGCGACGATGGAGCGACAGAGCATCAATCCCTGGACCTGGCAGGACCAGTTCGGCTTCGTGCAGGCGACCGAGCTGCGTGACCCGCGGCGCTGGCTCGTGTGCGCCGGGCAGGCGGCCGTGGACGAGACGGGTCGCCCGCTCCATCCGGGCGACGTCCGCGCGCAGCTCCGGCAGGCGCTCGACAACCTGGAGACCGTGTTGCGCCAGGGCGGCTTCACGCTGGCCGACGTGGTCCGGCTGACGCTGTACACGGCGGACGTGGAGGGGTGCCTGGCGGCCTGGGACGAGCTGAGCGGCCGGCTCGGCCAGGCAAACTGTCGGAGCGCGATGACGCTACTGGGTGTGGCGCGCCTGGCGTTCCCCGAGCTGCTCGTGGAGATCGAGGCCACGGCGGCCGCGTGAGGCCCGAGGGACCGGCCCGCCCCGGCTGTCTGGACGGGGAGCTGAAGGCCGGCGTGTTCGGGCGTTGTCCGCTGGAGGCCACGCGTTCCGGGCGGGGCGGTCAGGACGCGGGCGGCTCCTGGGGCAGGAGCACCTGCAGCAGCGGCTGGCCGTCGGCCCCGCGCCGGTAGCCGGCGGTGCCGCCGTGAGCCTCGACCACGCCGCGGAGCAGGTAGCAGGAGGCCTCGGCGCCGCTGTGCCATTCGTCGGGGGAGGGCCAGTCCTCGCCGGGCGGGGGCGTGCCCACTCGTAGCCGCGCCTGGCCGTCCGCCGCGGTCAGGGCGATGGTAAGCGGCGCGGCCTCGGCTGGCACGGCGCGGCGCAGGCCATCGAGGGCGGCCTCGAGCGCGCGGTCGAGCCTCGCGGCGTCCCAGGCGCCCACGACCGCGCTGTCCGGCAGCTCCAGGCGCAGGGGCTGCACGTCGTCGGCGGCCGGCAGCCGCGTGGCCACGGCTTCGAGGGCCAGGCGCAGGTCGACCGGCTGGCGGTCCAGCGCGGCCCGGCCGCTGTGTAGCCGGCCGACGTCCACGAGCGCGCTCAGGGTGCCCGCCAGCACGCCTACCTGTCGCTCGACGATGTCCGTCCAGCGCCCGGCGCGCGGCGCGATCTCCGCGGGCAGGTGCCGGCGGAGGAGCTGCGTGTAGCCCTTGATCGAGGTCGCCACGTTCTTGAGATCGTGGGCTACGACGGCCAGGAACTCGGCGTACTGCCGCCGCGCGGCCAGGGGGGCGTCCAGCGCGCGCGCCGCGAGCGCGGCCTGCGCGCCGAGGATCGTGAGGACACGAGCCACGTGCTCGTCGTGGCTGGCCGCAGAACGCGCGACCACGTAGGCCAGCCCGAGCCGCCGCGTCCCGGCGACGAGCGGCACCACCCAGCCCGGCGCCTCGTGGCCGTTGCGGCCCAGTGTCGCAAGCTCCCCGGGGAGGGGCCGTCGCAGCGCGGCGCGGCGCTCGAACGCCTCCTCGGCCCACGGCGCCCGCGCCAGCGTCAAGCGGCGCGCGGCGGCCGTCCCGTTCGTCGGCCAGACCGCGGCGAGCGCGAGGCTGTCGCCCTCGGGGTCGTGGAGCCACACGGTCGTGCAGTCGGCGGACGCCGCGCGCGCCAGGCGGCGCGCCAGCGCCCGCCCGAGCGCAGACGCATCGGGGGCCGCGGCGAACGCCGCGACCCCATCCGCCAGCAAGTCGAGGGTAGGCGCGGTTGCCGCGTGCGTGCTGGACACGCCGCGCATCGCCTCCGGATGCGCGCCACTCGTCTGGCGCCGTTGGGTGAACCGACTGGTGGTCAATACGCTCTCAAGCATAACGCTGCCTGCTGGGCGAAGCAATCAGGGCCAGTGTTTGCACGAATCGTGCCAGGGATAGTACCCGGGTATGTGGTACGATTTTTGCGAGTGGCGTCGGCGGGCCAGCGTGCAGCGTCGGACGGCCCCGGTTTTTTGGCGCCCGCGCGGCCGTGAGGAACATATGGTGACCAACGAGCCTGCACTCCTTACCGAAAGAGCCACGGCTGGCGAGCGACTTCTTCTCGTCACAAACCGTGGTCCCGTGACCTACGACGTGACCCGCGACGGCCGTCTGCGCCCGACGCGCGGCAGCGGCGGTGTGGTCACGGCGCTGGAGGCCGTCCGCGGCCAGCGCCCAGTGCGCTGGATTGCCTGCGCAATGACGGATGGCGACCGCCGCGCCGCCGCCGAGGGGCTGACCGAATCCGACGGGGCCTTCTCGCAAGGGTTCGTCGTCCTGCCCCGTGACGTCTACCGCAAGTACTATGAGGTTTTCGCCAATCGCGTGATCTGGTTCCTGCAGCACTATCTCTGGAACGCGCCCTACGAGCCGAAGATTGATACCCGCATGTGGGACGCCTGGGAAAGCGGGTACGTGCCCGCCAACGCGGCCTTCGCCGACGCCGTGGTGGCCGAGCTGGAGCGCGGCGGCGACGCGGCCGTGATGCTGCAAGACTACCATCTGTACCTGACGGCGGCTCGCATCCGCCAGCGCGTCCCCGACGTGGTGTTGCAGCACTTCACGCACATCCCGTGGCCCGAGCCGCGCTACTGGCAGCTCCTGCCGCAGCGGATGCGTCGCGCCATCTGCGAGAGCATGGTGGCAAACGATATCGTGGGCCTGCAGACCGAGCGCGACGTGACGAACTTCCTCGCCACGGTCTACGACAACCTGCCCGACGTCGAGGTGGACGCGGCAGCCAGCGCGCTGCGCTACCGCGGCCGCGAGATCGCCGTGCGCGCCTATCCGATCTCGGTCGACCCCGCCCGCCTGCGGCGCGTGGTGCGCTCAGCCGAGGCGCGGCGCCACGTCGCCCGCCTCGCCGCGCGGGCGGGCGAGCGCACGATCGTCCGCGTCGACCGCATGGACCCTAGCAAGAACATCGTGCGCGGCTTCGAGGCGTTCGACCGGCTGCTGCGCCGCCGCCCCGAGTTCCGCGGGCGCGTGCGCTTCCTCGCGTTCCTCGTGCCGACGCGCGAGAAGGTGCCCGCCTACCGCCGCTACCGCGAGCAGGTGATGGGGCTCATCGAGCGGATCAATACGCGCCACGGGCGGCCGGGCTGGCAGCCGATCGAGGTGTTCTACGAGAACCACTACCTCCAGGCGCTGGCCGGCATGACGCTGTACGACGTGCTGCTGGTAAACCCGGTGCTCGACGGCATGAACCTGGTCGCGAAAGAAGGCCCGATCGTGAACGAGCGGGCGGGCGTGCTGATCCTCTCGGAGGGCGCAGGCGCCCACAACCAGCTCGCCGGCTGGGCGCTGTCAGTGGCGCCCGCGGATGTCGAGGGCACCGCCGAGACGCTGGAGCGCGCGTTGCTGATGCCCCGGCCCGAGCGGGAGGCGCGAGCGGCGGCCCTGCGGCTGGCGATCGAGCGCGAGGACGTGCAGGCCTGGATGCGTGCCCAGGTGGAGGACGTGGCGCGGCTCGCGCGCCCCGGCCGCTCGCGCGAGGCGCCGGCGGCCGCGCCCGCGGCGCCCACCCCGGCCGCGGCCCCGGCCGCTCACTCGTCGGTGTAGCCGCGTCACCCCGCACGTGCCTGGCGTAAGAGGCGCGGGTGGCCGCCAAGGACCCACTTACGCGCGGACGACAAGAATGCCCCCGAGCCATGGCTCGGGGGCTTTGTGCGCGGTGTGCCGCGCTAGCGCTGGTCGATCGGCACGTACTGGCGGTCAGTGGGGCCGACGTACTCTGCGCGCGGGCGGATCAGCCGGTTGTTCGCGTACTGCTCGAGCACGTGGGCCGTCCAGCCGGAGATGCGGCTGCAGGCGAAGACCGGCGTGAACAGGTCGATCGGGATATCCATAAGGTAATACGTGGACGCCGAGTAGAAGTCGACGTTCGTGTAGAGGCCCTTCGACTTGAGCAGGCTCTCCTCGATCTGGCGCGACATCTGCCACCACTGGGGCTGGCCCGCCAGCTCACCCTGCTGCTTCGAGAGCTGGCGCAGGTGGGTGGCCCGCGGGTCCTCGGTGCGGTAGACGCGGTGGCCGAAGCCCATGATCTTCTCTTTGCGCGCCAGCGCTTCCTGCAGGTAGCTCTCCACGCGGTCGGGCGTCTGGATGCGCAGCAGCATGCGCATGACCTGCTCGTTGGCGCCGCCGTGCAGCGGCCCGGAGAGCGCGCCGATCGCCGAGGTGATGGCGTCGTAGATGCGGGCCAGGGTCGCGGCGGTCACGCGCGCGGCGAACGTCGAGGCGTTCAGCTCGTGGTCGGCGTGCAGGATGAGCGCCACATCCATTGTGTGCTCGTTCAGCTCGGACGCCCGCTTGCCGTGCAGCATGTAGAGCAGGTTCTGCGCGGTGTTCAACTTGGGATCGGGCGCGACGAGCGGCTGCCCCGCGCGCAAGCGGTGCGTGGCGGCCACGATGGTCGGGATGCGCGCGGTGAGGCGCACGGCCTTGCGCAGGTTGGCCTCGCGCGAGTCGTCGAGCAGCTCGGGGTCCCACATCGCCAGCGCGGACACGATGGTGCGCAGCACGTCCATCGGCGTGGCGTCGCGCGGCAAGGCGCGCATCACGTCGACGACCCCCGCGGGCAAGGGACGCTCGGCCGCGAGCTGCTCGTTCAGGGCGGAAAGCTGCGCGCGGGTCGGGAGGTCGCCGTGCCAGAGGAGATAGGCGACCTCTTCGAACGTGGAATGCGCCACGAGATCATGGACGTCGTAGCCCCGGTAGAGCAAGCGGCCCTGGATGCCGTCGAGAAAACAAATCTCGGAGACGCCGGCGACGACGTCCTCAAGCCCTGCCGCAGCCTGAGTCATGGCTCACCCTCCCGCGTCGAGTTGGCCGGGCGCACCGCCGCGCACGGGCCTGCGCATTCAGTATACTCATAGTTCGGGCAGCCGTGCCGCACCCCGCGGCGGGCGAGCGAGGCACGGCGTACTCGGCCCCACGGTGACGTAAGTATGGCCGTCGATCCCAGCGCCATCCAACCTGGCTACTCCGTGTACGCGCACCACGTCGACCCCGCGCACCACGCGGACCTGGGGCAGTTCGTGGGCGAGGTGGAGGCCGTCCTGGAGCGGGGCGGGCTCCACTACGTCCAGGTCGGGGGCGGCTTGCAGGACGCGAACCAGCTCTACCTGCCGATCGACGCCGTGCGGGCCGTGGTCGGCCGCCAGGTCCACCTGAACCTCTCCCTGGAGCAGTTGGCCGGCCGGGCCTGGCACGAGCCGCCGCGCTGACGCGCCGCCGGCGGGGCCGCTCCGACGTCGGCGAGCGCGCCGGGCCGGTTGAGCGCGCCGCCACCCGTCAGGTATACTTTCGAGCGATGTGGCCCCCGTGGGCATGGAGGGGTGGCAGAGCGGTTTAATGCGGCGGTCTTGAAAACCGCAGGGCGCAAGCCCCGGGGGTTCGAATCCCTCCCCCTCCGCCGCATCCGCTCAGGCGCATCGTCGACCCAGGAGGGGTCGCATAGTGGTCTAGTGCACCCGCCTGCTAAGCGGGAGCCTGGGGTAACCTGGGCCGAGGGTTCGAATCCCTCCCCCTCCGCCGTAGCCCTTCGGCACGCCGAGGGGCTTTCTGCTGCCCGCGAACCGACCTCCGTTTGTACCGGACCCCGCTGTGTGAGCCAGTTGACACCCCGGCTGTGAATTCGCTCACAGCCCTCGGGCCGCCCGGCGCTTATGCTGATCCCGGGCTGAGCAACCGAGACACACGGCAAGGAGGAAGCTGGAATGTCGGAGACCCTACGGCAGGTTATCGAGCGGGCGAGCACCGATGCGGCGTTCCGGGCGCGGCTCCAGAGCGACCCGGCGAGCGCGCTGGCGGGCTACGACCTCACCCCCGAGGAGACGGCCGCGCTCCTAAGCCGCGATGCGGCGGACGTTCCCTCGTTGGGCGTGGACGCCCGCGCGACGAAGCAGTACGCCAGGCCCCCGCTGGACAACCCCGCTGGCCCAGGTGAGGTGTTCAGTCAGGGACCGTTTGGCTTCTAAGCCTGCGGCGCTCCCGCCGGGGCCCGCCCGGGGGCGCTTCCCAGGACATCCGGGTCGGCGGATAGCCCAGAAAGGGGGCTGGACGTGCTGTCCAGCCCCCTTTCTGGTCTTAACGGTAACCTTCAGTTCTGGAGACTACTCTTCCTGCTCCCGATCTACCACCTCCACTACTGGCCCATCCCGCGTAAGGAGGCCGTACCGCGCTGCCATGCGCCCGGGCAGCGCCGGACGGGTAGGCGCGAGCAACAAGCCAGCAAAGCGCCTCCGGTCGCTTCCAACTGGCCGGTAGCCGGTGCGGCGGCGGCAGGACAGGGCCGCACACCCGCGCCCATAGGATTAAACGCACGACGGGCCGCGCCGTTACCCAAGATTTGCCTTAGAAGCGGGCGGCGCTCCTCACGAGGACCGGCTCTAGATCACCGAGCGCGTCAGCGCCTCGCCATACCAGGCCGCCCTCTTCCGAGCCGCGGCGCGCCCGATAGGTGCGGCTGGCGCGCGGGTCGAGACAGCCGCCTTCGACGAGTGCGCCCCGCGAGAGGCTGTAACGTTTCGCCGCCGTAATCGTTTGATTAAAAGTAGGTGCGGGGCCGGGGCGCTCGCTGTACCGCGAAGCGGTGCTGGCTAAACGCAGGGAGGAGATCTTAGCCCGGTGCGATCAGCGTTGGACCGCGAACCCGTCCCGAAGGAGAGGAGGGCGACTTGATGACTCGAAGAATCCCGCCGCATTCGGTCTTCGCCGCCGTGTTAGCGCTCGCGCTCCTGGTCGGCCTTGCACTGCCTGCGAGCGCGGCTCCGAGTACGGTCGCCGGGGCCGGGGACTCGGTGGCTGTGACCAGCTCGGTGATAGCCCCCGACGCGGTTGCGTCGCTCGACGGGCCGAGCCACCACTTTGGCTTCAGCCAGGCGAGTGTGCTGGCGCAAGTAACGCCTGCACAGGCGCAGCAAGTCCTGGCGGGGCTCGGCTACACAGGCGTCGCGACCAACGGGTGCGCGCTCACCATCGGGCAAACCTGCCAGGTGACGGGCGGCATCACGGGCAGCGCGTCGATCACGGGCAGCGCGACCTGGAACATCACCGTGGCCGCGGCTCCGGCCGGAGCGCTCGTCGGTGGGATCCCTCAGGCCTTCGCGCTGACCACGGTGAACGCGGTGGGGCTCGGCGAAGGGCCGTTCCCGTGCACCGCGCTCGCGGCCGCGGGTGGCGCTACCACCTGTACCTTCGTGACTACCGGCAACCCGCTACTCGGTACGACGGTCGCCGTCTGCTTCCCGCCAGCCGCCGCTGGGGCGTTGCCGCTCTGCGTGGTGGGCACCGTGACGGGGCCTGGAGTGGTACCGCCGGTCGTGCCGCCGGTTGTGCCGCCGATCGCGCCGCCGATCGTGCCCAACGTGCCCATCCTGCCCCCGCCGCCGCAGCAGTTCATCCCGCCGCCGCCGCCGCCGCTGCTGCCTCCGCCGCCGCCGGCTCCGACGGGCGCGGTGGCCCCGCGCGCGGCTTTCCCCGGGGTCCCGGTGATCCCTGAGGCCGACAGCCTCTTCCTCGTGGTCGGTGGCCTGGTTGCTCTCGGTGGGCTCGTGGGCTATCGCCGCTTGCGGCGGCGTGCCTAACGGCACTGCCTAGTCCCCCTTTTGGCGAGAGGCCCTGGGAGCAGCTCCCAGGGCCTCTCGCCGTCGAGCGGCAGCCTCTCCTGTCCTCAGCGCGGCGCTCGTGATCCTACCGGGTACTGCTCCCGGCGCGGGTCACCCGCTCAGCGTGTGCCCCGGGCCGTTGAGGCTTCGAGCAGCCAGGCGACGAGCGCGCCGGCAGTCCAGTAAGCGAGCGCGCCGCGGCCCTGTACCGCTCGAGCGCTCGCCCCGCCACCAGCACGGCCGGTAGCATCGCCACAAACGGCTCGACCAGCGGCGCCGTGAGCGCCGCGACTGTGCGCCCAGAAGGCCACGCCGCCCGTTACCTGGCTCGCCTGGGTAATCGCCGCGGCGCCGCTCACCAGTTGTTCGACGAACCAGAAGCCGAGCACGAGGAGGGCGGGCACGTCGAACACCCAGAAGAAGAAGAACACGGGCACGAGCAGCGAGACCCAGGGAAAGTGCCGCTTGGGGGCGGGGCTGCCTCGCCGGGCTGCCCGCGGGTTGTTCGCCGCGGCATGGGCCTGGTATACTCCTGCTTGTCCGAGCGCGAGTAGCTCAGCGGATAGAGCGCTACCCTGCGGAGGTAGAGGCCGAGGGTTCGAGTCCCTCCTCGCGTACCAATTCCGTTGTGAGATCCCAGCGCCCCCGCATCTGTCGGGGGCGTCTTCGTCTCCACCGTCTCACCGTGCTCGGCGGGCGCCGCGGCCCGGCGCCGCCCGGTAAGGCTCGCGATGCGTAGAGCCGCTCCGCGCAAGCGCCTGGTCGCAGACCGCTTTCGCCGCGTCTGGGCGATCGTCGAGTACATCGCCAGCCACCCGGGCTGCACGCGCCGCGCGCTGGCCGATCACTTCGCCGTCGCCGAGCGCACGCTGCAGGCGGACCTGAACACGATCCGCTCCGAGATGGGGCTGCCCCTGGCGCGGCGCGGCGGCTACCGCTTCCTCGACGACGACGCGCCCCGCGTGCGGGCGTTTGGGCTGCCGGAGGCCTACCTGCTGGCCCGCGCCCTGGAGCAGGCCGCCGCCCATGGCCCCGCCGAGCCCGCCGCCATCCGCGCGCTGGCCGCCCGGCTCCCCGCCATGTTCCCCGCTCACCTACGGCCGCTGCTGCACCTGACGCTCGCCGGCGCGCGGGGCGCGGACGCCCAGTCGGTGGCGGACGGGGTGCTGCAAGTGCTCGCGCAGGCGATGCAGCGCGGCGCGGGCGTCCGCCTGCACTACGGCGCCAACGCGCCTCTCGCGCTCGCCGCCGACCCGGTGCTCGATCCCGAGCTGGTGTTGCCCTACCAGGGCGGCTGGTACGTCATCGGCCAGGGCCGCCAGACGCGCGCGGTGCGGATGTATGCGCTCGATAACGTGCTCCACGCCAGCCTGGTGCCGCCCCAGCGGCGCTAGCACTCCGGGCCAGACCTACCCCCCCGGCCCCCCTCCCTATCAGGGAAGGGGGAGAGGACGGGCCCTCACCCCGACCCTCTCCCAGGGGGAGCGGGGGAGGGACGCCCTCACCCCGACCCTCTCCCAGGGGGAGAGGGGGAGGGACGCCCTCACCCCGGCCCTCTCCCAGGGGGAGGGAGGTGCCTGGCGCTACATGAAGACGACGGCGACGACGAAGCCGAGCACGGCGCCGGCGAACACCTCGACCGGCGTGTGGCCAATCAGCTCGCGCAGCCGCTTCTCGTTGAAGGCGCGCTCGGTGAACAGCTCGTCCAGCATTCGGTTGAGGATACGCGCCTGGATGCTCACCGACTGCCGCACGCCCGCGGCGTCGTACATCACGACGGCGGCGAACAGCGCGGCCACGGCGAACAGCGGCGTGCGGGCGCCCTCGGTGATGGCGACGCCCGTGGCGAGCGCGGTCACCAGCGACGAGTGCGAGCTGGGCATGCCACCGGAGCTGGCCAGGTAGCGCAGGTTCAGGCGGCGCTCGTGTGTCACGTAGATGAGCACCTTTAGCGTCTGCGCCAGCGCCCAGGCCAGCAGCGACACCATGAGCACCCGGTTGGCCAGGAGATCGCCCACGTTGCTGCTCGCTCCGCGCGGTCAGCCAACGGCCTGCACCGTCTTGCAAGAGCTGTCCGCCACCGCTGTCCTGCCAGCCGAGAATCACGAGGCTGGTCCCCTGCGGCCGCGAGACGGGAGCCTCGGCTCGGCTTTCAGGCCGGCGCCCTGGACAGGCCCGCCCGCCGCAGCCCAGCGCTGCTGGCCGCCCGCGCGGCTAGAACGCGGGCTCGTCGTCGTCCTCTTCGGCGTCGGCGTCAACCTGCAAGCGCGTGATCCGCAGCTCGGCCTCGTCGAGGATGGCCGCGCAGCGGCTGCTCAGGCGCATGCCCTGCTCGAAGCGCGCGAGCGCGGCCTCGAGCGTGAGGCCCCCTTCCTCCAGCACCGCCACGCACTCTTCCAGCTCCTGGAACGCCGCTTCGAACTCGGTCGCCTCGCTGGCCATGGCTCACTTCCCCCAGGGCGGCACTTGCGTTCTTGCGCTTGCCTGCCGCCCGCGAAGACTTGCCGCCGCCCGAGGCGGCTAGCCGCGCTGTCCGTCGCCCGCCGGAGCGAGCCGCGCCTCGCCGTTCGGCAGCGCCAGCTCGGCCGTCGCCTGCACCTGACTACGCAGCACGCCGCGGTGCAGCCGCACGTCCACGAGCGCGCCCGGTGCCACCTGATCGGCCGCCGTCACCACCGTCCCGCTCGCCGTGTCGTAGCATAGCGCGTACCCGCGCGCGAGCGTCATGCTCGGGCTGAGCGCCTGGAGCTGCAGCGTGCGCGCCTCCAGGCGGTGCCGGCGCGCGGCCACCGCCTGCGCCACCGCCGCGCGCAGCCGCTGCGTCAGGTCGTCCGCCTCCTGGCGGCGCCGCGCGATGGTCCCGCGGGGCGAGTGCCACGCCAGCCGCTGCTGCGCCACGGCGAGCCGCTGCCGCTGCTCCTGCACGAGGTCCACCATGCTGACGACCAGGCGGCGCCGCGCCGCCAGCACGGCGTCTTGCAGCACCGCGAGGTCGGGCGCCACCAGCTCGGCCGCCACCGACGGCGTGGCGGCGCGCACGTCGGCCACGAAGTCGGCAATCGTGTAGTCGGTCTCATGGCCGATGGCGCTGATCACCGGGACCGCCGAGGCGAAGATCGCGCGCGCCACCGCCTCGTCGTTGAACACCGCCAGCTCTTCCGGCGCCCCGCCGCCGCGCGCCAGGATGATCACGTCGATGGCGCTCGCCTGCTCGCCGTCCGGCAGCCGCGCCGCCGCGTACTCGTTCAGCCGCGCGAGCGCCGCGACGATCTCGCGCGGCGCGCCGTCGCCCTGCACCGCGCAGTGGGCGACGACCACCTCGGCCAGCGGGTAGCGCCGCCCCAGCACGCGCACGATGTCGTGGATCACGGCGCCAGTCGCGGACGTGGCCACGCCGATGCGGCGGGGGAAGGCTGGCAGCGGCCGCTTGCGCTCGGGCGCGAACAGGCCCTCGTCCTCGAGGCGCTGGCGCAGCAGCTCGAACTGGAGCTGCGCCAGGCCCACGCCCTCCGGCTCGACCAGGTCGGCGATAAGCTGGAAGGTGCTGCGCGGCTCGTAGAGCGTGCCGCAGCCGTGGGCGATCACCGACTGGCCGTGCTCCAGTGGGATCCGCAGCCGCCGCGCGTCCTTGCGGAACAGCACGCAGTTGAGCTGGCTACTCGCCTCGCGCAGGCAGAAGTAGACGTGGCCGTTGGCCGACGGCGGCGACAGGCTGGAGATCTCGCCGTGCACCCACACGTCGGCCAGCAGCGGGTCGTTCTCCAGCAGGCCGCGCGCGTGGCGCATGACCTCGCCGACTTCGAAGATGCGCACGACGCTACGCCGCCTCGGCGGCGTCCAGCGCCCGCCGCGTCTCGTCGAGCGCGCAGAGCTTGGGCGAGCGGCAGAGCACCTGGCAGCCGTCCTCGCGCAGCAGCACCAGGTCCTCGATGCGCACGCCGCCCCAGCCCGGGAGATAAATGCCCGGCTCGACGCTGAACACCATGCCGGGCCGCAGCACGATCTCCCCCTTGCCGCGCGACACCCACGGCGGCTCGTGGACCTCCAGGCCGATACCGTGGCCCAGGCCGTGGCCGAACTGCTCGCCGTAGCCGGCCTGCGCGATCAGGTCGCGGGCGATGGCGTCAGCCTCCTTACCCGTCATGCCCGGGCGGATCGCCCGCTCGGCGGCGAGCTGCGCCTCCAGCACGATGCCGTAGACCTCTTGCAGCTTCTCGGGCACCGGGCCGATGCAAACGGTGCGCGTCATGTCGGAGCAGTAGTGGTCCTGCAAGGCGCCGATGTCGATGACGATGGACTCGCCCTCCTGCAACGGCCGCGACGACGGCACGGCGTGCGGGATCGCCGCCTGCGGCCCGCCCACGGTGATCGGGTCGAACGACACGCCCTGCGCGCCGTGCGTGCGCAGGTAGGCCTCGAGCTCCCAGGCCAGGCGCTCCTCCGTGATCCCCGGCTCGATGAAGCGCGCCAGGTGGGCGAAGGCGTCGTCGAGCACGTCGATGGCGCCTTGCAGCGCCCGCAGCTCCGTTGGGTCCTTGATGATCCGCAGCTCGTCCACCAGGTCCGAGCGCGGCACCAGCTCGATCGCCGGATCGAGCGCCCCCCGCAGGTCGGTGAAGAACTGGTACGGCAGGTGGATCGCCTCGAAGGCCAGCCGCTTCAGGCCGTGCTGCTGCGCCAGCTTCGCCACCTGCTCCATCGGCCGCGTGCCGGTCGGGTATTGGACGACCTCGTAGCTGGGCGCCTCCTGCTCGGCCTGCTGCGTGGTCCGCATGTCGGTCAGGAGCTGCTGCTTGTCGCGCGTGACGAGGAGGTAGCCGGCCGAGTCGCGCGGCGGCAGGTCGGTGCCGGCGTAGCCGCTCAGGTAGTAGCGCGACTCCGGCTGCGAGACGAGCAGTGCGTCCAGCTCGTGCTGGGCCAGCAGCGCCCGTAGCGCGTCCACCCGCCGCCGAATGTCGGCCTGGTCAATGTGCAGGCTCATCGCTTCCCTCCGCGCGCGGCCGCGGTCCGCGTGGTGGCGCGGCCGCGGGGCTTTGCCTTCGTGGCGGCGGTCGCGCGCCCACGCGTCGTGCGGGACGCGCCAGTCTTGGCCCGTGCGCCGCTCGTCGTGCCGCTCGCGTGGCCGTTGCGACTCGGGGCTTTGGCGGTCGTCCGCCGCGCCCCGGTCGCGCGCGCCGCGCCCGCCTTCGCCGCCGTGCCGTTGCGGCTGGCGGCCGCGGCGCCGTTCTGCCGCCCGCGCGCCGCGCTCGCCGGCCGCTCGGGCAGAGGGTTGCAGGTCAGGCAGCGTAGGCGGTCGCGCGCGGCCTCGACCTGGATGCCGCCGCAGGTCGGGCAGCGCTCGGCCACCGGCTTCTGCCAGGAGGTCCACTCGCAGGCCGGGTAGGTGGCGCAGCCGTAGAAGGTGCGCTTCGACTTCGTGCGCTTCTCCACGAGGTCGGCGCCGCAGGCCGGACAGGCCACGCCGATCTTCACCTGCAGCGACTTCGCGTTGCGGCACTCGGGGAAGCCGGGGCAGGCCAGGAAGCGGCCGAAGCGCCCCAGCTTGATGACCATGTTGCGGCCGCACTTCTCGCAGATCTCCTCGGTCGGCTCGTCGGGCGGCTTCACGCGGCCGACCGTCTGCTCGGCGACCTCCAGTTTGCGGTGGAACGGCTCGTAGAACTCGCGGACGATCGGCACCCACGGCCGGCGGCCCTGGGCGACCTCGTCTAGCTCCTCCTCCATGTTCGCGGTGAAGTCCACGTCCACCACGTCGCCGAAGTGTTCGACCAGCAGGTCGTTTACGAGCATACCGAGCTCGGTCGGGCGCAGGCGCTTCTCCACGCGCTCGACGTAACCGCGCTCCTGGATCGTCGCCAGCGTGGGTGCGTAAGTGGACGGGCGACCGATGCCGCGCTCCTCCAACGCCTTCACCAGCGTGGCCTCCGAGTAGCGCGGCGGCGGCTCGGTGAAGTGCTGCTCGGGCAGCAGCGCCAGCAGGTCCAGCTCCTCGCCCTGGGCGAGCGGCGGCAGCGGCTTGCGCTCCTCGTCCGTGATCGTCGCGTCGTCGCGGCCCTCGGCGTAGACCGCCAGGAAGCCGGCGAATTTGAGCCGCGAGCCGGTCGCGCGGAAGAGGAACTTGTCGGCGGGGTTCCGCGGCGGCGTCGCCTCGACCTCGACGGTCGTCACGTCGAAGCGCGCCGACGCCATCTGGCTCGCCACGAAGCGCTTCCAGATCAGCTCGTACAGGCGGAACTGCTCGGGCGTGAGCCGCGCCTTGATGGCCGCCGGCTCGCGGTAGACCGAGGTGGGGCGGATCGCCTCGTGCGCCTCCTGCGCTAGCCGGCTGCGCGTGCGGTACACGCGCGTCTGCGGCGGCACCGACGCCTCGCCATAGCGGTCGCGGATGAAGTCGCGCGCCTCGGCCTGCGCCGACTCGGCTACCTGGGTGGAGTCGGTGCGCATGTAGGTAATGAGGCCGACCGCCTCGCCGCCGAGGTCAATGCCCTCGTAGAGCTGCTGCGCCACCATCATCGTGCGCTTGGCGGTGAAGCTCAGCTTGCGGCTGGCCTCCTGCTGCAGCGTGCTGGTGGTGAACGGGGCCGCCGGGTTGCGCTGCTGCTCGCGCTCGCGGATGCTCGCCACGCGGTAGGCGGCGCCCTCCAGCGCCGCGACCACGGCGTCGGCCTCGGCCTGGTTGTGCAGCTCGACCTTCTCGCCGCGCCGCGCCACCAGCCCCGCGAGGAAGTGCTCGGGCTTCGCGCGCTTGCCCTGCTTCGCCAGGTCGGCGTCAATCGTCCAGTACTCGACCGCCTGGAACGCCTCGATCTCGCGTTCGCGCTCCACCACCAGGCGCACCGCTACCGACTGCACCCGTCCCGCCGACAGGCCGCGCCGCACCTTCTTCCACAGCAGCGGGCTCAGCTCGTAGCCGACGAGCCGGTCGAGCACGCGCCGCGCCTGCTGCGCGTCCACCCGCTGGCGGTCGATCTGGCGGGGGTTCTGCACGGCCGCCAGCACCGCCGCGGAAGTGACCTCGTGGAACTCGACGCGCCGCACCTGGCGGTCGCTGAGGTCCATCGCCTCCGCCAGGTGCCAGGCGATCGCCTCGCCCTCGCGGTCGGGGTCGGTGGCGAGGTAGACCGTGCCCGCGGCGCGCGCCTGGTCCTTCAGGCCCTTCAGGATCTCGCGCTTCTCCTTGGGCACGACGTACTGCGGCCGGAAGTCGTGCTCGACGTCCAGCCCGAGCTTGCTCTTCGGCAGGTCGCGCACGTGCCCCAGGCAGGCGCGCACGGCGTAGTTGCGCCCGAGAAAGCGCTCGATGGTGCGCGCCTTCGTCGGCGACTCGACAATCACCAGGTTTTTTGCCACGAGGTAGTTCCTCCGCGCGAGATCCGTGCTCGCCGCACGAGCACGCTTCAGTCGGTTATTTCGGGGGGGACGCCTCCCCCCGGAAGAGAGGGAGGAGCTTGGGGGACACCCCCAATGCCCCCGGCAGGGGAGCGCCCCTGCACCCCCGGGATCAATAGCTCTTCACGTAGCTGAGCGGGCCGGTCTGGCGCACGAGGCCTTTCAGCTCCATCAGCACCAGCGTGCTGCTTACCGTCGCCGCGGGCAGGCCGGTCGCCCGGCTCACCTCGTCCACGTGCAGCGGCTCGCCGCTCAGGCGCTCCAGCAGCGCCGCCTCGGTCGGATCGACCGGCAGGCTGGCGCGCACGGCTTGCTTCTCCACCGCTAACGATAAGTGTAAATCCTCCAGCAAGTCCCGCGGGTCCGTGACGGGCGTTGCGCCCTCCTTGATGAGCGCGTTCGTGCCGCGGCTAACCGGGCTGAAAATGCTGCCCGGCACGGCGAACACGTCCCGTCCCTGCTCCAGCGCGTGCCTCACCGTGTTCAGCGCGCCGCTCCTGACGTCGGCCTCGACGACCACCGTGGCGCGCGCCAGGCCCGCCAGGATGCGGTTGCGGCGCGGAAAGTTCGGCGCGTCCGGCCGTGTGCCCAGCGGGAACTCGCTCACGAGCGCGCCGTTTTCGACCACCTGCGCCGCCAGCCGCGCGTGCTCCGCCGGGTACACCGTGTCCAGCCCGTGCCCCAGCACCGCGAGGGTGCGCCCGCCGGCGGCCAGCGCGGCGCGGTGCGCGCAGGCGTCGATGCCGCGCGCCAGGCCGCTCACTACCGTCACGCCCGCTCGCGCAAGACCGCTGGCCAGGTGCTCGGCGGCCTGGCGCCCGTAGGGGCTCGCCCGCCGCGTGCCGACGATGGCGATCGCCCACTCGTCGGCCAGCGTCAGGCGGCCGCGCACGAAGAGTACCGGCGGCGCGTCGCCGATCGAGCGCAGGCAGGCCGGGTAGTCGGCGTCGTCCAGGGTCAGCGCCGTGATGCCGCGGGCCGCCAGGCGCGCCTCCTC